>Ga0233437_1001439_pt1 | contig 43608 bp, 44 predicted proteins | sample SI_122_August201_FD_182714 | JGI IMG/M metagenome (GOLD analysis project Ga0233437, IMG submission 182714) | Seawater microbial communities from Saanich Inlet, British Columbia, Canada - SI_122_August2016_200_MG | ecosystem: Environmental > Aquatic > Marine > Inlet | place: Canada: British... | reverse complement strand
GGACCGGTTGACGGGGGTTCGAATCCTCCTAGGCTCGTTATTACCTTTTTGGTGCAGCTTTTGTTAAAAGGTGCGTATCTGCATCCTCCTAGGCTCGTTATTACCTTTTTGATGCAGCTTTTGTTAAAAGATGCGTATCTGCATCCTCCTAGGCTCGTTATTACCTTTTTGATGCAGCTTTTGTTAAAAGATGCGTATCTGCATCCTCCTAGGCTCGTTATTACCCTTGAAAATGGAAGAAATTGAAGTTAAAATATTGGATATAGACCCTGAAAACGTAAGAATATCTCTCAAGAAAGCAGGGGCTAAGTTAAATAAAAATGTCTTTCAAAGAAATTTTATATTCTCAAATAAACTTACTAAATCTAAAGACCTAACTGTGAGAGTTAGGCAAGAAAATGATAAAGTCTGGCTTGCAATAAAAACTCCAAAGATTAAGGAAAATGGTCATGAAACCTGTGAAGAGTATGAATTTCCAATTGATAATATTGAGATCGGAGAGAAATTCTTAAACACATTAGATATTACTATGGATGGAATCGGCGAAGCAAAAAGAGAATATTATGATTTATTTGATTGTTCTGTAGAGATTATTAAAATTCCAAAGATTCCGGAATATTTAGAAATAGATGGCTCAAAGATTAATATAATGAAAGTGACAAAAGTATTAGGTTTTACAGAAAAAGACTTCTTCCAAGGTTCATTACTAAAAAATTATAATATCAAAGAAAAGTTCTTAGCCTTTAACCACAAACAGTAGCTGTACACTTAGGAATAAAAGTTCCACTTTTCTCTTGCATAATAATTACACAATCTTCAGGAGAAGACTCTTCATCATCTTTCCAGTCTGCATAAAAACAACCATTGGAACAACTAAACTTTTCACAAAATTGAAACTGGTCACACCCATATTCATCCACATTTATTTCTCTAGAATCTAAACAATTATCACAATTATCTCCAATTCCATCATTGTCTTCATCTTCTTGATTTGGATTAAAGATCTTCATACAATTATCATTAATATCACCAATACCGTCGTTATCAAAATCATCACAACTCAAGGGGCATTTTGGACCAAAAGTATCGCCAAAATAATGATTACCAACACAATTCACACAGTAAACATTTTCATCAACTGTAGGAACTATATGCCCAAGAAAAATAATAAAATTTGAATCATAAAAGTAATTGTCCCAAAAGAAATTAATCCCAGTATAATAAATATCTCCATAGATTGGAATTGAAAAAACAAAAAAATTAGTATTAAAAAAAGAATTATTAAAGACATACAAGTCCTCATTATGCCATCCTATACCAAACCCGCTAGGACAGGAATTAATAGTATTATTTTTAATAATAACATTAAGGTTTTGATTAATTTGATGATTATCTGAATTAAAAATATTATCACTAAAGTTTGAATGAAAGTTACCATATGCACGAAAGGAAATATTGATAATATTATCAGAAAAAGAGGAATTAGATATACTCCAAAGATTAAAAGATTGTTGATTATTTCCTAAAAATTTATTTTTATTAAAACTATTATTATAAATATCTAAAAAAAAGGATTCGTTAAACCAAAATCTTCCATAGAAATTACAATTTTTAATAGTAATGTTGTTTAAATTATTGTTTCTTTTCGTATTAAAAATTGTAACATTAGAATTATTGCAATCTAAGACTGAATTATTAAAAAAATTCATATCTCCAGTAAAATTATATGAATCTCTTACAAGAGTAACTTTACCATTTATATCACAATCTCCTTGAATTAATGAGGCGCCACATTCTATTGCATAACTTAGATTAATTAATACTAAGACTCCTATAATATAAATAATAAGTTTCATCCCCCATGTTCTCTTTAATTATGGAGATTTAAAAGCTTTATTGTCATAAAATTAATAAAGCACCCTCTTTTTTCAATTAGTATGGGGGCAGAGAATGATTACTTATTTGTATTAAAGGGATTAAGTGAAATTCCATTTAATGTTGGAAAAACACTTTTAATAGAATTCTTACAGGGTAAAGAAAAAAATAATTCTGTTAATAAGCATAAATTATTCAAACTAGATAACTTTGGTTGCCTTGCTTATTCACAAAATGAATTAAGCCAAATTATTGACTCTTTAATTTTAAACAATTTTATTAGAAAAAAAGGCCTTCCTCATAATAAATTTATGAAAATCTTAGAAGTAACAGAAAAAGGCTTAAATGAAATATTAGACCCTCAATTTCATAAAAATAAACTATGTAATAATTATATTTATGAAGATTCCAAAGTTACAAAAGAAGATAAAGAAATTTTCAAATCATTTGGAGACTTTTTAGAAAAATATAATGATGAACAAAAAAAGTCTATTGTGTCAAGCAAAGAAAAAGTATTATGTATTGCAGGGGCCGGCTCCGGAAAAACAACTGTTTTAACTAAAAGAATAGAATACTTAGTAAAATATAAGTCTGTAAATCCTGAAAAGATTTTAGCAATTACATTTACTAAAAAAGCAAGAAAAGAGATGATTTCAAGGTTAAATAAAATTCATGGAATGAATAGTGTGAGTATAGAAACTTTCAACTCTTTTTGTGAAAAGATATTAAGAAACAATTCTTTTGAAGTGTATGGTAAAGAAGTTCGTGTTATCAACTATAGAGACAAATTTAAGATTCTTTTACAAGCTTTAAGATCAGTAAACCTTGACTTAAAAAGAGCAATTAACATGTATTTCACATATGTTCAAAGACAAGGTAAAACTGAGGAACTTTTATCAAACATCTTTTTATCTGATTGTTTTTTTATCAGAGATTATTTTAAATTTAAAAATAAGAAAATAACAAGATCAGAATTTGAAAATGTTGAAATTAAACATGAATCAACTGTTGCTTTAATAATTAAGATTGTAGATTACATCAATATCTTTATGGTTGAAAATGGCCTAAGAGATTTTGCAGATCAACTTTTAGATACAATTGACTTCTTTACAAAGAATCCTTCAAAAATCCCTTTATTTGACCATGTTTTAGTTGATGAGTATCAAGACGTAAACTCAACCCAAATTAAATTCATGGATATATTAGGCTCAAAAAACATCTTTGGTGTGGGAGATCCTAGACAATCCATTTATGGCTGGCGAGGTTCAGATATTAGATACATTTTGAATTTTAATGAGAAATACAAGGATGCAGAAATAATCAGCTTAAAAACAAATTATAGATCATCAAAAACAATAGTAGATTTAGTTAATCTTTCTATAAAAAGGATGAAGTTACCGGATCTAGAACCATTTAATCAAGAAAAAAGTGACCTTCGCTTATTACATTTTGATACAGAAGATGCTGAATTCGAGTTTGTTATTCAGTCAATATTAAATTCAGACCTAAATAGAAATGATATCTTTGTGCTTGCTAGGACTAATCGTCAATTAAATAGGCTTTCAGAAATAATGAAAGCAAGAGAGATTTCTTACGTATTAAGAAGTGATGAAGTCAGAAAAACAGTTGAAGTAAGTGAGGGACAAATTACACTTGCAACAGTTCATGCAATAAAGGGATTAGAGGCAGAGATGGTTTTCTTAATTGGCTGTACAGCAAATAACTATCCTTGCAGAGGTTCAGATCATCCAATAATTGATATGATTAAAGTAGATGAATATGATAAAGAAGAAGAGGAAAGAAGATTATTCTATGTTGCAATGAGTAGAGCAAAATCAAAACTATTCTTAACTTATGCAGGAAAAAACCACACTTATTTTATAACCGATGAAATGCTTTCTTTATTACAAGAAAAACCAAAAGTTAAATTTAATATTCAAGATAAAGGAGATGTTGTTTCACGACTAAAAGAATGGAGATCAGATAAAGCTGCAACATTAAAAGTTCCTCCATACATGATATTAAATGATAGAACAATAATTGACCTTGGTATCAAACAACCATCAAACATAACTGAATTAAATGATATTTTTGGTCTAGGCCCAACTAAAATTATGAAATATGGAGAAGAAATCTTAGACCTTTTATTCTGAAAGATTTTCGAAAATATTTACTAAATTCTTAAGATAACTTAGATTTATTAAAATTTAATGAAAAATCCATTCTTTGAAGCAGTTAAAGAAGAACTTCTAGCTTTAGATACTTCTAAGCTAGACTCAGTTGTATCAATACCATATGTTGAAAAGATCGTGGCAGCTGATGCCTATTATAAAGGAAAAGCTATTCATAATGAACTATACTTTGTCTTAAATGATTCTTTAGTTAAACCTTCAGATTTATACAAGTTCTTCGCTTTAGATACAGGAAGGCAAGTTTTAGTTAGATTAAGAAGGTTTAATACAATTTTTGAAAGTTTACAAAAAAAAGGATTTTTAGTTGGAGCAGATTGTAGAATTGAAAGTAGGGTGAGAGATATTTATTATCCTAACTTAGATGCTTTTTTAAAACATAATGATGGTGAAGTTGATTATCTTAGGGAGTTAAAAGGAATGGAAGGAGTTTATGAAAATATGGATGAATTAGAGTTTAACGTTTCACAAAATAGAATAATGATGATGCAATGTTCAAACCCATATAACCGCCCATCAGTTAAATCTCCAGTAACTCCTCCAGAAGAACCCAAGGAAGTTGAAAATAAAACACCCTCTTTTCTAGACTCTTTTCTAAAGTAAGATTTATAAATACCCTGCTTAAACATAGTTGTATGGATATAAACCCTGCTCAAAAGTTGAAACTAAGAAAATTTATCAAAGACTTAAGTAGAGCTCGTGCTAGACATACTGAATTAGTCACAGTTTATGTTCCTCAAGGCTACGATATGACTAAGATTATTAATCATCTAGCGCAAGAAAAAGGAACCGCTGAAAACATTAAATCAACTCAAACTAGAAAGAACGTTAAGGATGCTTTAGAAAGAATGATTCAACATTTGAGATTATATAAACAAACTCCTCCTAATGGCCTTGCTGCTTTTGCTGGAAACGTTTCTGAAAAAGAAGGAGTAAGTGATGTTGAAGTCTGGAGTATTGAACCTCCAATTCCATTAAAGATAAGATTATACAGGTGTGATAAGTCATTTGTCTTAGACGTTTTAGAAAAAATGCTTGATTCAAAGGAAATCTATGGTCTTGTTGTAATGGACAGAAGAGAAGGAAATTTAGCTTTACTAAAAGGTAAAACAATAATTCCTTTAACAACTACTACTTCAAATGTTCCTGGTAAAACTAAAGCAGGAGGTCAATCTGCTCAACGTTTCGCAAGATTAAGAGAAGGAGCAGCTAAAGACTTTTACAAAAAAATAGCTGAATATATGAAAGAAAACTTTTATGGTCTAAAAGACTTAAAAGGAATTATTATTGGCGGTCCAGGCCACACAAAGAATGAATTTGTTGATCAAAATTATATTCTACAAAACCTTAAAGACATGATTATTGGTATTAAAGATTTATCTTATACTGGTGATTTTGGATTAGAAGAACTAGTTGATAAAAGTAGCGAGAATTTAGCAAGTGCTGAAATAGCAGCTGAAAAGAAGATCATTCAAAGATTTTTGTCTAAACTTGCTGTATCTTCAGACGCAGTTTGTTATGGTGAAGAAGATTCAATGAAGAAATTAAAAATGGGAGTTGTTGACACATTATTAGTGTCTGAAGACTTAAGTGATGAAAAGATTGAATCATTTGCAAAAGAAGCTGAACTAATGGGAACAAAGGTTAATGTTATTTCTACAGAAACTAGAGAAGGAGTTCAAATAAAAGAAATCGGCAAAGTTGCCGGTATATTAAGATATGAAGTAAAATAAAATAAAAAATTTATTCTTCTTTTTCATCATCGTCTTTATCTCTTCTTACAACTTTAACTGAATCAATACTAGTTGTAATAGGGATTGGGACAGCAGCTTCAAGAAGTTCAATTACAATCTCTTCTTTTTCTTTGTCAAGTCTTGTAATTTTAGCAAGTTCACGTTTAAATGGACCTGAAATGATTTCAACAATATCATTTTTCTCAATTGTCATCTTAGCTTGAGAGCTCTTTTCTAACATATGTTCGATTTCGCTCATATCAATCTCAGCAGGTAAGATTCCACGTGCATAAGGAATTCTAAACGCTCCTTCTTCAGCGGATTTTCTATCTTTAGCTTCAACGAAAATATAGCCCCTCATACCATGAGCTCTAACAATAGAATAAACTGGTAAATTCTTTTTTTGCACATTAGATGATAAAAAGTCAGCTACTTGTTCTTCTCTATTTGCAGTAGTTCTAAGTGCAAATATTTTTGTTTCTTCTATCTTTGATTCTTGTTCTTCTGGCATTTTTCTCTCTCATTAAACTAACATTTGTTTTACGATCTGAAATAAAAATCCAACAGCACCGATTGCTATCATACCTAATCCAGATACTTTAACTATTGTTTTAAACTCGTATTTATCAGGTTTTCTGGTAACCTTTAGTACTCGCATACTTTCTTTCCAAAAGTTTTTTAGTTTTTCCATTTTTAATCAATAAATTCAATTCCTAATTCAGACTGCATAGTCTGTTTTCTTATATTCTTTGATGTACCTTTCCCTAAGATTTGGGATGAGTGTACACCTGTGATAATAAGCATTACTCTTAAAGTTTTGTCTAAATCTTCAGATAATTGGGCTCCCCATATAACTTTTGCGTCTTCAGATAGTTGTTCTGATACGGTTTCAACAACTTTTCTTGCTTCATCTAAAGTTAAATCAGGCCCTCCTGAAACATTAATTAATGCACCATTAGCGCCACTAACATCAACGTCTAATAATGGGTTTTGAATTGATTTTTCTACAGCTTCAACTGCTCTATTTTCAGAATCAGATTCTCCGACTCCAATTAGAGCAACTCCTCCTCCAGACATAACAGCCCTAATATCTGCAAAATCTAAGTTTACTAAACCAGCTTTAGTTACTAATTCAGCAATGCCTTTAACAGCATTAGTTAAGATTTCATCAGCTACTTTAAAAGCTGTATGTAAAGGTAAGTCTGGTGCTAATTCTAATAATTTATTATTAGGAATAACAATCAAAGTATCAACAACAGCCTCCATATGTTCAAGACCAATTAAGGCATTTTCATATCGAGTTTTTCCTTCCATTGAGAAAGGAATTGTAACAACTCCAACAGTTAAAGCTCCAAGTTTTTTACCAATTTCTGCAATTACAGGTGCTGAACCAGTTCCAGTTCCTCCACCCAAACCACAGGTAATGAATATTAAATCAGCTCCAGTGATAGCTTTCTTCATTTCGCTTTCACTTTCTCTAGCTGCTTCTCGACCAACATTAGGATCAGATCCTGCGCCTAATCCTTTTGTTAAATCTTTCCCAATTAAGATTTTTTGATCTGAACTGGTGTAAAGTAAGTCTTGAGCATCAGTATTAACAGCAATAGTTTCAACGCCTACAATGCCAACTTCAGTAATACGATTAATTGTATTATTTCCAGCACCACCTGCACCTATTACTTTGATGTGAGCTTTATGTTGTGAGAGTAAACTCTCGAGTTCCATATCTACATCGCTCTTATTACTTGTTGTTTTTTGCTTGATAGGTGTTTCCTCTGGCGGGACTGAGAAACTCATATCTTCCTCTGGCATATCGTTAATAAAATCCATTTGTATACCTCACCCTATGATTATTTACTTTAAAATACTGAAACTAATATATAAATTTGTCGGATCAATCGAATTTAATCTCAGTAATTTCTTTAATAATTTCTTTTACTTTGTCTCCAATTTTTTGTTGAATCTCATCTGGGATTTTGTTTTTTAATTTGATCCTTGCAGTTTTTTCATTTACAGTTATTTCTGCATCATTAATTCCCAAACTCATTTTTAAAATCCAATTTAGTTTTTCTTTTGTATCCTTAACTAAATCTTTAATTTTAACATCATAAAGTAAATCCTTTCCAGCAAGTGGATGATTAAAATCAACTATTGTTCTTCCACCTGTAACTGTTCTGATTACTCCAATTAAATTGTCAATATTTACTCGAAGCCCAGGGAATGGTTTCACTCCTTGTTTTACGAATTTTTGTGAAGCAATTAATTTTAATAATTTACCATCTTTTTTTCCAAATGCATCATCAGTTTTAACTTTAATTTTAACTTCTTTATTAAGATCCTTTCCAACAAGTTGTTTTTCAAGTCCTTTTAATACATAACCTTGACCAACACAAATTCCAATTGATCCATAAATCCCGTTTTCACTATAAATTCCAGCATCTCTTGCAATCTTTTCTGAGGTTGTATCAAAGACTTCATTGTCTTCCTCAATAAATCCAGTATATTCGATTTCTATAAAATCTCCTTCGTTAATCATTTTAAATTCCTCCAAAGAAGTATACGTTTAAGTGGTAATAGGTGTTTTATAAAAGTTTCGTTAGGATAGAAGATACTTTTGAATAATATTAATTTAAAACTTTAACCATATAATGATCTTTTAATTTATATCCGAATTTCTTATAATATTCTCTAACTCCAATACCAGAGGTAATAAACATTTTCTTCCTTTTATTTTGTTTAGCAATTGTTTCAGCAATTTCTAATAATTGTTTCCCTAGACCCTTATGTTGAATACTGCCCTCTTTTCCAATTTCAACTTGGAAGCCAACTACATGTAATTGTCTAATCCCTGCATTTTTATCTAATCTTAATCTGCAAAAACCAAATAAAGTATTTGTTTTAACATTCTCAGCTGAAATAAAAAACTCAAACCCATTACTTGCTTCATATTCATAAATAACAATATCAATATCAGTTTCTATTTTTTCCTTTTGTTTTAATTTAGTTCCATATTCTCGGCATCTTATACAATTACACTTAAAGTCCTTCTTATTTTGAATGTCTTGTCTTAGATTACTCATTAAAGCTCCTGCTTTTAAAACAGTAGTTGGAATGTCTCTTTGAACACGCATTATTCTGCAATATTTTGGAACAAACTTCTTACCATCAATAATAATCTTTTCTGCTTGATCAATTGTTAAAGGTTTAAACTTTCCACTTTTCCAAATTTTAAAAAGCTCAGTTCCTTCAGTAATTAAACAAGGATATATTTTAAGAAAATCAGGCTTAAAATTTTCGTTTGAAAATAATTCTTTAAACTGATTAATATCTTTTTTAGTTGAACTTCCAGGAAGTCCAATCATCATATGATATCCAACTTTAATATAAGCATCTTTTAATCGTTTTGTTGAATCAATAGTATCTTGAACAGAGTGTCCTCTTTGAATTTTTTTAAGAACTTTATCATCAAGGCTTTGAACTCCTAATTCTACTCGAGTTACACCTAGTTTAATCATTTGTTTAATTTCTTTATCATTACAATAATCAGGACGTGTTTCTAAACATAATGCAACTTTTCTAATTCGTGCCTTTTCATTTTCCTTTAATTCTTTTTCAAAATCAAGTTTGCCTTTTAATTTCTTAATTTTAGATTTAACTCTCTCTTGTCTTTTATCATCATAAATGTCTCCAGGCAATTCAAAGAACTCTTTAAATTTTTCAATATCAACTTCCTTTCCTTTCAAGAATAACTTACTAAAATCATTTAAGGCCTTAACAGCATATCCTAAGAATTCATCTTGATACTCTATTGGAAATGATGGAAAAGTTCCACCCATTATTATTAATTCAGTTTTTTCTACAGGATGACCAAGAACAGTATATTGTTCAAGTCTGTTAAAAACTTGTAAGTAAGGATCAAAGTCATTTCTTATAGCCCTTCTTGTAGCAGGCTCTTTACCAGTATAAGATTGAGGAGTATCGCCAAAAAAGCTATCAGGACCACCTGGGCACATTATACATTTACCATGCGGACATTTAATTGGCTTAGTCATTATTGCAACAACATTAACACCAGATAAACTTCTAGTTGGTTTAGATTGAATACATTTCTTAATTAAATTTAAATCAGCTTGGCTTGCATTTAATAATATATCAAAATCACTTGGAATCCTTTTCATTTTATAATTATTACAAAGTTTAACCTTAAGTTTAGATAATTTATCTTTATCTGGTTTTTCTTTCTTGATAATTTCAATAACTTCTTTATAAAATCCTTCCATATTATATAGGAACATAGAAATCTTTAAATAACTTTATGATGCAAAAAATAAATATGAAAAAAACAATAGTAATTTCTCTAGGCGGATCAATTATTGTACCAAAAGAATATGATTTAGAACTTCTAAAAGAGTTTATCAGTATTTTAAGATCTAATTTAGATAAATACAGATTCATTGTTTGTTGTGGTGGTGGATATATTTGTAGAAAGGCAGCCCAAGTGCTGCTAGATTTTGGAATAACAGACCACGATGAAAGAGATAGAGTTGGAATTAAAGCAATTTGCTTAAATGCAGAAGTTGTTCGTGCATTATTTGAAAAAGATGCTTATAAGGATGTAGAGCACGATTATGATAAACAAGTTGAATTTGACAAAGTTTTAATATGCAGTGCTTGGGAAACAGGACACACATCAGATTTTGATGCAGTAAAATTCTCAATTCAATATGGTGGGTATAAATTAATTAATCTAACAAACGTTGACTATATTTATGATAGTGATCCAAAAGATAATCCTAGTGCAAAACCACTCCCTAAATTAACTTGGCAAGATTATAAAGATATTTTTGGAGATGAATATGTGCCTTCAATGCATGCACCATTTGATCCGGTTGCATCAAAGTTAGCAAGAGATAATGATCTTTCAGTCTATATCTTAAAAGGAATGAAAAACTTAGCTAAGGTTTTAAACGACGAAGAATTTGAAGGAAGCTTATTATCAAATTAAATTTTTATAATAGTTTCTTTCCCACATTCACAAGTTAAAGACATATATTCATGTTCAGAATCAAATTTTTTCTTTTTTCCTTTGAATTTTTTATTACAATATATACAAACTTCATCAATGGATTTAACTAGATGATTTTTCATTATAAATTTTAGAAATAATAACCTTTTTATATTCTTTTTGATTTCTTTTTCATATGAAATGTGATATTTGTGGGAAAAAGATCGAAACAACTTTCTTAAATAAGATATTAGGAACAGTTGTAAAAGATGCTAAAGGTAAAAAACACAATGTTTGTAAGGTTTGCCAATCCCAATTCACGACGAAACCAGAACTTCTAAAAAAACTTTAACTGCCCCCGTAGCATAGTGGTAATGCATTGCTCTCGTAAAGCAAAGATCCCGAGTTCAAATCTCGGCGTGGGCTTCATTCTTTTGTTTTGCTCAACTGCTTTTCTTAAAAGCAGTTGTATCTAAATCTCGGCGTGGGCTATTTATAAAATCCTTTAAGAAATTCATCAAACTTATCAATAATCTTATTCTGTTTAAATGCAAGTTTGAGACTTTTAATTTCATCAATTGTAAACCATTTTACTTCAGAGATCTCCTCATTAGTCTGAATATCACCATTAATCTTACCATAAAAATAATAAGAATAAATCTTCTCACTAAAATTAAATTCATAAAATAACTTCATACTTTCAATCTCACAATTAAGTTCTTCTTTCACTTCTCTTCTTAAAGATTCTTCAATATCTTCTCCATCTTCAATTGTGCCACCAGGAATTGACCAAAGTCCAGAATCGTCTGATTCCTGCAAACTTCTTTTTGCTAAAAGAATTTCATTACAATCATTAATAATTATTAGATTGACAACTTTTGTCATTTTAATTACATCCACAATCAAAAAAGCTTTTTTTCCCTACACTAGTAATGCCAGCACGGCCAATCTCACCAAAATCATTACAAAAAGATTCTTTTCCTTTTCCTGAATCTACATAATCTGGGATTTTTTGTTCCCAGCAATTCCCTTGACTATCTCCACCTTTATATATATATATTACTTTACATTGATCTGCTTCTTCACCGCATTCAATATCTGTATTGCAATTATATTCTAATTTTTCATCATATCCACTACCACAACTTCCATCACAACTCCCTATTGCCTTACAAGTAGAACAAGTCTCACAGTTTTCATCTTTACTTTCATTGTTATCACAATTGTAATCAAAATCACCATTTAAATAAGGAGAAGTAAAGAATTTTGTTTGATCAGGACTAACCTCATCATTATAATCATAACAATCTCCACTTCTCTCTACATAAGTATCAGGACAAAGTCCATCTGGAGTACAAAAGACAACTCTATTTCCCCCACCATAAGTGTCATTATCATTATCTTTATAGCAACCAATTCCAAATAATCCAATTTCACAGCAAAGTTCATTTCTATCTTCATAGATTCTATTTGAAAGAGTAGAAGCATTATCTTCATAACTCAATGATTTTAAACTAAAAAAATTCTCGTGAACAAGAGTTGTTGGCCCATATTCATATTCTAGGATTAATTCTCCCCTAACAACATCAGATAATTCTTCGCTACAATAAACTTGAACTAAAAATAATTCATTTTGTTTAATTGTTGGCTTTTCACAACTTCTATAAAAATTTCCACTTTTATCCTTAATCCCAGAAGCAATAATATTACAATCATCAAAATCCTTTGTTTTTATATCAATTAATTTAATACTTCCAGGCATAATATTTCTAACTTCAAATGAAACGTGACTAACTTCAAAGTCATCAGTTGTAAAACCATTTGAAAACGCAGGAAAGTTAGTACAAGGAAGGTCTGGTTTTCCAGTGCATTGTTTAGAAACAAATCCTTTAAACTTAAAAACACCAAAATAACTTAACATCCCAATAGCTACAATTATTACTAAAATTGCCCATATATATGTAAGAAGAAACTCCATTGAAGACTGACTCTTTTTTTTCACTTTATTTTTTTAAGCACCATTTACTATAAAAATGTTTTTGACAAAAATTCATTATATTTCATATTACCATAATCTTTTTTAAGGGGGGCTAAGTCCTTTGTTTTTATAGAAATAATTTAAGGTGGTAATATGGAAAAACAAGTATATTTCTTTGGGGAAACTTTAGGTAGTTTTGCAGAGGATAAAAAAGTATTAGGTGGTAAAGGAGTAAACCTTGGAGAAATGGTAAGAATTGGACTACCAGTTCCAATGGGATTCACTATTAGTTGCGCTGTTTGTGTTGAAAATATGAACAATGGCAAATATCCTGAAGGTACAGATGAACAAATTAGTGAAGCTGTAACAAGATTAGAAAATGAAACTGGAAAAAAATTCGGAGATTCCGAAAATCCACTATTAGTTTCAGTTAGGTCTGGTGCGCCAGTATCTATGCCTGGAATGATGGACACAGTTTTAAACTTAGGATTAAATGATCAAACTGTTGTTGGATTAGCAAACAAGTCAAATAATGAAAGATTTGCTTATGATTGTTATAGAAGATTTCTACAAATGTTTGGTAATGTTGTTTTAAATTTAGAACATCATAAATTCGAACATGCTTTAGATGAATTAAAAAAAGAACAAGGAATCGAAAAGGATTTTGATATGACTATCGAAACATTAAAGAAAGTCATTGATAAATATAAAGCAATTATCAAAGAAGATTCTGGAAGTGATTTTGCACAAGATCCAAGAGAACAATTAAAATTATCAATTGGAGCTGTATTTAATTCATGGAACAATCCTAGAGCTAATACTTACAGAAGAATCAACCATTTACCAGATCATATGGGAACTGCAGTTAATGTTCAAGCAATGGTCTTTGGAAATCTAGGAGAAACTTCAGCAACTGGAGTTGCATTTACTAGAAATCCTGCTAATGGAGAAAAAGCTCTTTATGGTGAGTATTTAATTAATGCACAAGGTGAAGACGTTGTTGCTGGTATTAGAACTCCTCATCCTGTTGATAAGTTAAAAGAAGAAATGCCAAAAGCTTATGAAGAATTATTTGAAATTCATGAAAAGCTAGAAAAGCATTACAAAGATATGCAAGACTTTGAGTTCACAGTTGAAGATAATACATTCTACATGCTTCAAACAAGAAGCGGAAAAAGAACTGCTGCAGCTGCTGTAAAGATCGCTGTTGATATGGTTAATGAAGGATTAATTGACAAAGAAACTGCTGTTTTAAGAGTAGATGCTAATCAATTAGATCAATTATTACATAAACAATTAGATCCAAAAGCAAAAGAAGAAGCTTGTGTTTTAGCAAAAGGTTTACCTGCATCTCCTGGAGCTGCAGTTGGTGAAATCGTATTAAGTGCTGCTAAAGCAAAAGAATTAGCTGAAGAAGGAAAAACTTTAATTTTAGTTAGAACTGAAACTTCTCCTGAAGATATTGAAGGAATGCACGCCGCTCAAGGTATTTTAACTGCTAGAGGTGGAATGACTTCTCACGCAGCAGTTGTTGCAAGAGGTATGGGTAAATGCTGTATTTCTGGTGCTGCTGATGTTGTAGTTCATGAAAGTGAAGGTTATATTACAATTAAAGATAAGAAAATCAATGAAGGAGAATTTATTACTCTAGATGGAACTTCTGGTGAAGTCTTTGATGGTAAATTAAACGTAGTTGAACCTGAATTAAGCGGATCATTCTCAACTCTAATGGAGTGGGCTGATTCTTTTAGAACAATTAAGGTAAAAACAAATGCTGATACCCCTCACGATGCAGAAGTTGCAAAAAGCTTCGGTGCTGAAGGTATTGGTTTATGTAGAACTGAACATATGTTCTTTGATAAAGATAGAATCCTAGCTGTTAGAGAAATGATTTTAGCAGAAGATCTGAAAGGAAGAGAAAAAGCCTTAGCAAAATTACTTCCAATGCAAAAAGCAGACTTCAAAGGATTATTCAAAGTTATGGATGGATTACCTGTAATTGTAAGATTCTTAGATCCTCCTTTACATGAGTTCTTACCTAAAGAAGATGCTGAAATTTTAGAAGTTGCAAAAGAATTAAACATTTCTGAAACTGAACTTAGAGATAAAATTACAGCTTTACATGAATTTAATCCAATGCTTGGATTTAGAGGATGTAGACTTGCAATTAGTTATCCAGAAATTCCAAAAATGCAAGCTAGAGCAATTCTAGAAGCTGCTATGGAATGTAAAAGTGAAGGAATTAACGCAATTCCACAAATTGAAATTCCATTGGTTGGAAATGTCAAGGAGTTTATTGCAGTTAAGAATTTCATCAAAGAAGTTGCTAAAGAAATTGGTGCTGAAGGAAATATCGATTATGAAATTGGTACAATGATTGAAGTTCCACGTGCAGCAATTACAGCTGATGAAATTGCAAAAGAAGCTGACTTTATGTCCTTTGGAACAAACGACTTAACTCAAATGGGTTGTGGATTTTCAAGAGACGATTCTGGTAAGTTCTTAAAAGTTTACGCTGAAACTGGAATTTACGCAAGAGATCCTTTCCAAGCAATTGATAGAGAAGGAGTAGGAAAGCTAATGGAAATTTGCATAAAAAAAGCTAGATCAGTTAAACCTGATATTGAAATTGGAATTTGTGGAGAACACGGTGGAGAACCAACATCTGTAGAATTTTGTCATATGATTAAAATGAATGATGTAAGTTGTTCACCTTATAGGATTCCAATTGCAAAATTAGCTGCAGCTCAAGCAGCTTTAAACCACAAATAATTTTTTAATTATTTTTTTCTTTACTTTTTTAAGAATTCTAATATTATAATTTTACATCGTGTCTTTTTGAAATTTAGGATGATTTTTACTTCCTCAAAGCCTCAACTGGTTTTAATCTTGAAGCAGCTCTTGCTGGAAAGAATCCAGCTAAAGTTCCTAAAGTAAATGAGAATAACAACACTCCAATGATTAATGGAATAGAAATATCAGCTTTAATTAAATTTGAATCTAGAGCTATAGATGCAGCGAACTCAACTGCTTTACTAACTCCAAGTCCTAAGACAACCCCAATAGCTCCACCAGCTAAACCTAAGGAACCAGACTCAATAATAAAAATCAGTAATACATCTTTGTTTCTAGCTCCAATTGCCTTCATAATACCAATCTCTCTAGTTCTTTCAACAACTGCAGTATACATAGTATTCATTATACCAACACCACCAACAATTAAAGAGATTGAAGCAATTCCAATTAGTAAAGCTTGAACAGCACCTAAAATTTGTTTAAAGGAATCAATTACTTCTTTTGATGTCTCAAGACTAAAATCTTCTTCACCTTCATCAACATTTCGTGATCTTCTTAACTTAATCTTTAAGTCTTCAGCAACATCTGCTGGATCATGACCAATTGCAACTTTAACTGATATCATTGCAACCTCATCTTCAAATCCAAACATTTCAGCTGACGTTTCTTTAGGAATAAATATACCTTGAGATGCAAAACCAGGTAAACCTTTTTTCTGAATTCCAACTACTTGAAACTTTTTATCATCAATCATTAATGTATCTCTAATTGACATATTTCTTTCAAACATTTTAGTAGCAGTAGAATAACCAATGATGGCTTCATATTTAGAAGTAGATTTAAATGTCCTACCTTGGTCAACTTCAATGATTCCAATTTTTTCAAAGAATTTCAAAGTTTTTTGATCAGTAGGCATACCCATAATATTTCCTTGTTTAACTTCATCTCTATATCTTATTTGAGTAATTGCAGTTGTAAAACCTGAAACAAATTCCACACCTTTTACTCGCTCAGCTACATCAATATCATCTTGTGTTAATTTAACACTCGTAAGTCCTGCAGAAAATGGTCCCATATCAGCACCAGCAGGAGAAATCATAATCCTACTTGCACCAAGTGATTCAAATTGCTCAGTAATTGCTCCTTGTAAACCCGTACTTATAGAAATTAAGCTAACAACTGCAGCCATTCCAATAAAAATTCCAATTAAAGTAAGCCAACTTCTTAGTCTTCTTCGCCTAAGATGTTGCATTACATAAATAAAATAATCTTTAAGCATTATTCATACCTCAATGAATCAACTGGATTTAGTTTTGAGGCCTGATATGCAGGTAATACACCAGAAATTGCACCTACAATAAAGGCAAACCCTAATGCACCAAAAATAAGATAATTTGGAAAATAAGCAATTAAATATTCTACACCTAAAGCTTGAGTTGTTACAATTTCTACTCCTTTACTAATTAAATAACCTAAGGTGATCCCAATAATTCCACCAGCAACACCTAATAATCCAGATTCAATTAAGAAAATGGTTAGAATATGTGAGTTTCTAGCACCAATTGCTTTCATAACACCAACTTCAGTTGTTCTTTCCATAACAGAAGTATACATTGTATTCATAATACCAATTCCACCTACAACTAAGGATATCGCTGCAATCCCAGCAAAAACAGCAGTTACTGCATCTAATATCACTGAAACACTTTCAAGCATTTCATCAGAAGTAGATACACTAAAATCTTCTTCACCTTCTTTTACATTTCTAAATTTTCTAAGGGCTCTTTCAATATCATCAGCAATTTCAGCTACAACTTCTCCTTCCTGAACTTGAGCCATAATAAACCCAACTTCATTTCCTTTGTCAAAAAGCTCATTATATGTATCAAAAGGGATATAGATTTGAGCATCATCCTGAGGGTTCCCAATCGGAGCAACTTTTCCAATAACTTTAAACGGTTGGGAATTGATAATCATTGTATTTCCAATATCGACTTCTTCAGAAAAAATCTTGCCTTTCCAATGTTCACTCCCTACAACAATTTTGAATTTATCATTCGGTTTTAAGTGCCTTCCTTCTTCAACTTCGAAATTAGACATACTTTCAAATAACCTTCTGGTTTCATCAGTTTTATAACCAATTACCATCCCATATTTAGTCTCATCTTTAAACACAATCGAGGACGACCCATATTGTGAGGATGTTGCAATTTTAACCCCTTTAACTTTACTAACAATTTCTTCTTCTCTTTCAGTTAAAGAGTTAGAAGAACCAAGCATAGCTGTTGCAATATCACCTGAATTTCCTGACATTACAAATACTTTATCAGTTCCCATTTCTTGAAATTGTTCATCAATAGAAACTTTTAATCCCTGCCCAAGACTAATTAAAGAGACAACTGAGGCAATACCGATAAATATGCCTAACATAGTTAGCCAAGTTCGTATTCCTCTTCTCCTTAAATTTCGAATAGAGATTAATAAATAATCAAAAAGCATTTTTAAGCTTGTTTTTTAGCTCTCCTTTTCTTGAAGAATCTATATGTCATGTAACCACCAACAACAATTACTAAAATGATAAATGTTCCTGTTGAGTTACTTTTTTGGGTTAAGCCAAATTTTAATGCTTCTTCTTTAGAGTAAAAAGGAATGTTTACTTCTCTTTTTTCTAAGTATTCATTTCCAAGTGCATCTTTATATTCAAGAATTACAGGCATATTAAATTCACTGCAATTTACATCAAGATGAACTTTAACTTTAGCAGTATCAAAGTCATCAGAATCTAAATTACCAATGTATTGTTTTGCACCTTCAATAATGACATAATCTTCCCTCGGTTCAAATACAACATTTAAGAATTTAACATCAGTTTCTCCATTATTAATAATACTAATAATGATTTCACCGGTTGTTCCACTCATATATACATCAGATTCATCAAGGCTTACTAAAATTGTAGGTTTACCACCAAGTTCAAGACCTAAAACATCAGTTTTAGTAAACTCGTTATTTAGTAAATCATAATATTCTAGAGTTAAAGGAATCTTATATAATTGTGAAGCCCCATTAGGATCAGCTTTAATTCTAAAATTAATTTCACCATCTTCTCCAGGTTGTAATGTTTTGAGCCTTTTATGAGAAATCTCTCCAGATGGAACAAAAGGTGTTGTAGTTCCAGTTAAATCAAGAGAAATAGTAATATCTTTCATAATAGTTTCTCCTAAGTTTGAAACTTTAAAAGTAACATCTGCAACTTCGCCTGCATGGATTTCTTCAGGTGTAATTACAATATCTTGAATAAAGATTTGATCGTATATCGCTCTTACATTAACATCAAATTCTACTTCACTCCAAAGAGCAGACTCACCTGATTTATACATAAAACCAATTGTATTAGTTCCATCAACTGCTTTATCATCTACTTTAACTTTATACTTGATAATAAGCCCGTTATCATTATTTAGGCCTGCCCAAACATCTCCAATAAATTTTTCCTCATTATTTTCAACATAAAAAGGATATTTTGGATTCAGTTTTACAGAAACATCATTGAGATTACTTTCCCCAATATTTTCAATTTTAAATCTAAAATCTACATATTCTCCGGGACCTACTGGATCTGGCTCCTGACTTAAAAGTGAAATTTTTAAGTTTCCAGGAGAGAGTGCACTTACTACATTAAATAAAAGTAAGCACATCAAAATTGGTATTATAATTTTCTTATTCATCTAAATCACCTACTAACCTTAATTTTTCCATCATGAATTCTAACGATTTTTTTAGCTTGTTTTGCAATCTTCTCATCATGTGTGACCATTACAATTGTTTTTCCTTCTTCTTTATTTAATTTTTTTAAGTAATCCATAATTATCTTTCCAGTTTTAGAATCAACATTTCCAGTTGGTTCATCAGCTAAAATAACTTTAGGATTATTGCATAACGATCTGGCAATTGCAACTCTTTGCTGTTGCCCACCAGAAAGTTCATTAGATTTATGATTAATTCTATTTCCTAGTCCAACTAAACTTAATAGATGGATGGCTCTTTCTCTTCTAATTTCTTTAGGTATATTTTGAAATGTCATTGGAAGCATTACATTTTCTAAAGCAGTAAGTGTAGAAATCAAATTAAATTTTTGAAAGATAAAACCAATCATCTTACCTCTAATTTGAGCTAGATCAGACTCACTCATCTTTGAAATATCCCTTCCATCAAGTAAGATTCTTCCTCTTGTTGGAAGATCTAAACATCCAATTGAATTCATTAAAGTTGATTTCCCGCTTCCAGAAGGACCCATAATGCTGATAAATTCACCTTCTTTTATAGTTAAATCAATACCCCTTACAGCCTCAACTTTAACTTTTCCTAAATCATAAATTTTCCAAACTTCTTGAATATCAATAATTGTTTTCATTTTATATTTTCCATCTCTTTTTTAAAAGTCTCAATCACGCTTTCAATAGCTTTTCCAAATGCTAAAATCTGTTGATAATAAAGCTCAGCAATCTTCAATTCATCATTAGAAGAGTTCTCCTCTTTATATTTTTTTATAATTTCAGGTAACTTTTGTAAAGATGGCCCAATAATATTCTCTTTCTTCTTTTTTAGTGTCAATAAAAAACTATTAAATAGGTCTTTTTCCATAAAAAAATAAACTTTTTTGGTTCCAGGTTTTTTAATCCTTTTAACCATATTAATATTTGATAAAAACTTAAGGTTTTTACTAGTTGCAGATAAACTAAAACCTGTTTCTTTAGAGATATCTTCTAATGCAATTGCTTCTGGTGAAACAAATAATATTGAAATGATTTGTCCAAGTGTGGGGTCAAAACCATTAGTCATAGTATTATTATACATTAACTCCCTAAAATCACAATTAGCTGTATGTTGCACCTTTTCCACCTTTTCCAATTTAAGAAAAGTTGTAAAACTTATATATAAATATTTCGTTGTTTTTAACAAAACTTTTTAAATGAAACGTGATTAAAAACAACTATGGTACTAGATAAATTATCAAAATCTTTGAAAAAGACAATCGATAAGATTTCAGGCTCTTTATTTGTAGATAAAAAGCTAATTAATGAATTAGTTAAAGATTTGCAAAGAGCATTAATTGAATCAGATGTTAATATTGAACAAGTTTTAAAGATCTCTGAAAGTATTAAGTCAAGAGTATTAAGTGATAATATACCTAGTCAAGTTAATAAAAAAGATTATTTAATCAAAGTTGTTTATGAAGAATTAATTTCATTAATGGGTGGAGAAGAGAAGAAATTAGATCTTAAAAAGAAAACAACTATTATGTTAGTAGGTTTATTTGGTTCAGGTAAAACAACTACTACAGGTAAATTATCAAAATATTTTTCTAAAAGAGGCAAAAAAGTAGCTGTAGTTCAAACTGATACTTATAGGCCAGCAGCTTATGATCAATTAAAACAAATTACTAAAAAAGAAAAAGTAGATTTCTTTGGTGATAATAAATTAAAAGATCCTGTAAAGATTTATAAAAAATTTAAAAAAGATCTTGCTAAATATGATCTAGTTATTGTTGATACTGCTGGTAGAGATGCTTTGTCAAAGGATTTAATCAAGGAAATAGAGGAATTAAACAAAGTTGTAAAACCAGATGAAAGATTCTTAGTAATTAGTTCAGATATTGGTCAAACAGCAATTAAACAAGCAAAGCAATTTCATGATAGTGTAAATGTCTCTGGTGTGATTGTTACTAAAATGGAAGGAACTGCTAAAGGTGGTGGTGCTTTAACTGCTTGTGTTACAACAAGTAATCCAATTGTTTTTATCGGTGTTGGAGAGAAAATTGATGATTTAGAGTCATTTAAACCTAAGAATTTCATTGGAAGATTATTAGGAATGGGAGACTTAGAAGCTTTACTTGAAAAAACTGAAGGATTAATGACTGAGGAAAAAGCTGAAGACTTAAAGAAAAAAATGTTGAAAGGAGATTTCAATATGTTAGATCTTTATGAGCAAATGAGCGCAGTTAGAAAAATGGGCCCTTTATCAAAAGTAATGGAGATGATCCCTGGCTTTTCAAAAATGAAGTTACCAAAAGAACAACTTGATAATCAAGAAGTTGCTTTAGAGAAATGGAAATATATAATGAATAGCTTTAGAAAGTATGAGCTTGAAGATCCTACTAAAATTACTGCAAAAAGAATTGATCAAGTTGCATTTGGTTCTGGAACATCTGTAAAAGAAATCAGAAACTTACTCAAACAATATAAACAAAGTAAGAAAATGATGAAAATGTTTAAAGGGTCATCATCTAAAGGAATGGAAAAGATGATGAAAAAAATGAATTTAAGGAATTAAAGTTTGAAATAATAAACAAATTCCAAATCCTACAACTAATCCTAATAAGAAATCAATTAATCCGCTCCAAAGTTCAGATTGATGTGGTTTTACTTCTTTCTTTTTAACAATTTTCTCAGTAACATGTTTAATATCATGTAGTCTTTCATAAATTACTTTATACATTTCATCTGCTTTAGAAGTTAATTGTAATCTATCAGCTAAAACATTATCACCAATTGAGTATTTTACCCAGTCTGCAAAATCATTTCGTCCTTCTCTTACGTGATGAGAAAAGGTTTCTTGATTAATGTTTTTAAATAATTTCTTTAAATCATTAAGATTTTTTAAACTAACTCCATTTATTACATTAAAAGTTTCTGATTCACTCACGTTATTTAATAAATTAGGTCCTGGCATTTTATTTCCCTCTTTTTTTATGTGCAACAGTTTTATGAACACTTAGTGCAACTTTCTTTTCAAACTTTCGTCCGCAGACATCACATTTATATCTTCGTTTTCTTGGTTTTAAAGATTTATTAACTAAAAATTTTAAAAGCTCTAATTGCATTCTATTTTTATCATCAATATTTCTTATTAATTTTGAACATTCTTTGTCTTTGAAAACTCCTTCAATCCAATTTGCAAAGTCATTTTTATCTTGATTAACATGATTATAGAAAACTTCATCAGGTAAATTGCCTAACTCTAAGGCCAATTCTTCTATCTTTTTTAACACTTTATTATTAGATAGGAAAAAATACTTATCCTCTTTACTCATTACCCTCACCTCTTTACAAAAATGGTAATTTATACTCTTTTTTACTTATTGAATTTATTTTATGTTTATTAATCTTTTCAATTTTTTGAATTAAATCATTTAAAATATTATTAAAATTAATAAAAGCATCATATGGGCTACTATATGGATTAAAGTATTTGTGAACATCACCATCATTAAACCATTTAGTACACATATAATAATAATGATCAGATGTTTGTAACTTACCCCAGATATCAATTAATTCTTCATCATTAGTTTTCAAAACATCTTCTTCAATCTCATAAATATATTTGGCTGCAGCCTGTTGCATTTCATTTCCAGTCCAAGCTGAAGTATCACGTTCTAAATCAGCCCATGAAATAAAGTGATGAATATCAAGTTCATCTCTAATTGGGAAAGAATCAATTACTTCAGATGGTGTTTTAAACGAATTTGATGGATTCTTTAAAATTTCTTCAGGAAGTTTTTCTAAGAATTGAAATATTCCAGTATCTTTCCATTGATGTTCTCCAAAAGTTTCAAAGTCCATAAATAAATTAATAGTCTCACCATTTCCATTTACAGCATTAACCCAACTTGTGAACTTCTCAGATGATAATGGAAAGTCAACCCATCCTTTATTTGAAAATCTAAAAGCAATATCATCAGATAATCTATAATTCTTTAGTAATAATTTAAAATCTTTATTGCCAACAGGGCTATATAAGAAATTAGGAGACCTTCCTCCAAGAATTCTATCTACTCCTTCTAAAATTAATCCTTTATAACCCATTTTAGAAATAGTCATAGCGAGTTCATTATTGTAAATTAACTCTGTATTTCTAAATATTTTAGGATCATAATTAAAAATTCTTTTAATAATATCTTTATGAAGTTGTACTTGTCTAAAAAATTCCTTTTTAGAAAACATAAAAGCTAGTGAATGATAAAATGTTTCTTGTATTATTTCAACTCTTCCAGTATTAACAAGTGCTTTAAAAGAGTCTAAAACCTTAGGATTATATTCTTCCATTTGTTTAAGAACAACTCCTGAAAAAGAAAATGCAATTTTAAATTCAGGATGTTTTTTTAACAATTTTAATAATAACTCATTAGTTTCAAGATAGCACTTTTCACTAACTTTATCAAAGATCTCTTTATTTTTTTTATCATCAAAATAACTTTTCTCTTTACCAATATCAAAGATTGAAAATTTATTAAGTCTATAAGGTTGATGTACTTGAAAGTAAAAACATATTGCTACCATTTATTTCACCATTGATTTGTATATTTCTATTAGTTTTCTAGCAGGTCCATCCCAACTAAGACTATGTGCTTCATCATTACCATATTTTTTCATTGTTCTTTTTAAAACAGAATAATTTAATAATCCTAATACTTGATTTGCCATTTCATCTACATCCCAAAAATCAGCTTTAAAGCAATGTTCAATAACTTCAGAGACACCACTAGTTTTAGATATTATTACAGGAACGTCATTTCTCATAGCTTCAAGTGGAGTAAGACCAAAAGGTTCAGAAACTGAAGGCATAATATAAACATCAGACATTCTATAAGCTTTATCAACATCTTTGCCTCGTAAAAATCCTGCAAAAACAATATTCTTTGTAATTCCTAAACTTGCTGCCCTTTCAATACAAGTAGGTAACATATCTCCATCACCTACAAAGATAAATTTAACTTCTGTATCATAATCTAAAACTTTTTTTGCAACATCAATAAAGAATTCAGGACCTTTTTGAATAGTTACACGCCCTAAATATAAAACAACTTTTTCATCTTGTTTAACACCATCAAATGAAATCTCTTGATTTTCAGAAAAATCAATTCCATTATGAACAGTAATTGCCTTATTAGGATCACAATTATATTTATCACAAATTATTTTTCTAGTATAATTACTAACTGGAACAATTATATCAGCAGAATTTACAGCCATTTGTTCAATTTCTCTAACAACTGGATTAGGATTTCCTCCTGTTCTATCAAATTCAGTTGCATGAATTTGAATAACAAGTGGTTTACCTGATACTTCTTTTGCACGGATACCTGCATAAGTACTTAACCAATCATGGGCATGAATTACATCAAAGTCATGAGTTTTGGCTATTTCTTCAGCAATATCTGCATATCTTCTGACTTCTTCCATTAAATTAGAACCATAAGTAGATCCACCAGGGGCATTTTTTCTAGCATTATGATACTGTTCTGCGTCTAGATATGGAGTTAATAACGTATCAACTCTAATTGTAGAAAACTTACCACCCAAATAATTTCCAATTAATAAATCAACATGATCTCCTTTAATTTTTTTAGGAGCCTTAGGAATAACAAATATTACTTCTACACCTTCTTTTGCAAGAGATTTTGTTAGGCCAAAACAAGCGGTACCTAATCCCCCGGATTTAAACGGAGGAAACTCCCAACCAAACATTAATACTTTCATCCTTTTTTTTAAATTAATTACAATAATTTTATCAACGCGATCTGTTTATAAATTTTGTTATTTTATTTTCTGAAATATTCAGTATTCTCTCCTTTAAAGTAGTGTGAAAGTTATTTATATTCGACTCATTGATTTATAAGCAAATGAAGAGTTTTACATTGTTCGAAGGATCTTGGGAGGTTTGCAATAAAGTTGGAGGTATTTACACAGTTGTAAAATCAAAAGCTGATGTTGCAAACAAAAATTTTGAAAATTATTTCTTAGTTGGGCCTTATATTGAAAACAATCCTCACTTAGAATTTGAGGACAAGGTGGCCCCTGAGAAATTAAAAAAGGTTTTTGCAAAATTAAAAAATGAAGGAATAATTTGTCATTATGGAGATTGGAATATTCCAGGAAAACCTAATGTAATCTTAATTAACTTTGATAGATTCTCAAATAAAGTAAATGATTATAAAAAGTTATTTTGGGAAAAATATGGTGTAGATTCATTTGGTTCAGATTTCGTTGATTATGATCAACCATTAATATGGAGTATTGCTGTTGCAAAACTAGTTGAACTTTATTCTCAAGAGAATCAAAAAGAAAAAGTAATCTTTCACGCCCATGAATGGTTAACAGGTGGAGGTATTTTATATCTAGATTCTGTTAATTCAAATGTTAAAACAGTTTTCACAACTCATGCTACAATGTTAGGTAGGACTCTTGCTGGAAATGAAATTGATTTTTATAATGACATCTCAGCCTTAAATCCACCTGAACTTGCTTATAAATATGGTTGTCAAACAAAACATTTAACTGAGAAAGCTTGTGCGAGTAAGGCAACAATATTCACAACCGTTAGTGAAATTACAGGAATGGAAGCAGAACATTTTTATGAAAGAAAACCTGATGTTTTACTTCCTAATGGATTAGATATTAGTAAATTTCCTACTTTTGAAGAAGAATCAATTGCACATAAAAGATATAAATCTAGATTTAGAGATTTTTGTCAGTATTTTTTCTTCCCACATTATTCTTTTGATATTAAAAATACTTTAATATTCTTTACTGCTGCAAGAAATGAGTTTCACGGAAAAGGTTTAGACACCTTAATTTATGCTTTATCTGATCTAGATAAGAAAATGAAAAGTGAGAATATTAACAAAACAGTTGTCACATTCTTCTTTATTCCAATAGGAAACCAAGGAATGCATATGGAAGTTTTGGAAAATAAAACCTATTTTGAAGATATTAAGGATTCAATTCTTTCTTCACAAAGACAATTATTAGCAAAGATTGCAGTTCAATTAATCTCAGATCAAAAAATCTCAAAAGAAACATTATTTTCAAATGAACAATTAATTGAATTTAGCGGTAAAATTAAAAGATTCAAATCATCAAGTGTTCCATTATTTTCAACTCATCACGTTGATTATGATAATGAACCTATTTGTAATGCTTTTGTAAATTCTGGTTTAATTAATTCAAAAGAAAATAGAGTAAAAGTTGTATTATATCCTATTTATTTAACAGGTGCCGATTCATTATTAGATTTAGGTTATTATCAAGCAATTCAAGGTGCACATTTAGGGATTTTCCCTTCATACTATGAGCCATGGGGTTATACACCATTAGAAACAAATGCTTGTGGTGTTTCATCATTAACAACAGATTTAGCAGGATTTGGAAGATATTTAGAAACTAAATTTGATAAAGCTAAATTAAAAGGTTCAATGGTAATTAATAGGTTAAATGTGGATGATACTAAATTCGTTAAATCACTATCTAAATCATTACTTGAATATGTGAAATTAGACAAGAAAGGAAGAATAAAAAGAAAAATGCTTGCTAATGAATTAGCTAATTCTTTTGATTGGAAACATTTAATTAGCCAATATGTATTATCTTATGATAAAGCTCTTAAAAAATAAAAATGGAACTTAGAAAAGATTATATTTTAAACAGATGGTCATATATTGCATCTTCAAGAAGCAGAAGACCAAAAGAATTTGGAGAGCATCCTTTATTCTCAGAAAAAAAAGAATGTGTTTTTTGTCCAGGCCATGAAGAACCTGAAATTGAGATTGGAAGAATTTTAAGCAAAGGTAAATGGATTATAAGGTGGCTTAGAAATAAATATCCTGCAGTATTATTAGGAGAACATCATATGATTACGCATTCTAAATTTGAAGAGTCTTTTTCCTCATTTGGAGAGCATGAAGTTGTTATTGAAACACCTAATCATAATGAAAGATTAGCTGATTTAACTCCAAGTAGAATTGTTTTAATCTTAAAAGTATTTCAGGATAGAATTAGAAAAATCCAAAAAATTAAAGGAATAAAGTATGTTTCTTTATTCAAAAATTTTGGTCCAGATGGTGGTGCTTCAATTGATCACGCACATTCTCAAATCATTGGAATTGATGCAATCCCTGAAAATGTAATGGATGAAATTAAGGCTACTAAAAAGTTTTCAAGTTGCCCATTTTGTTCATTTATTAAAAAAGAAAGAACCTCTCCTAGATTTATCAAAGAAAACAATTCCTTTATTGCAATTGCTCCTTACGCACCAAGATTTAGTTTTGAATCTTGGATTTTACCAACAAAACATAAAACTGATTTTACAAAATTAAATGATTCTCAGTTAATGGATTTAGCTAGAATGTTAAAGTTTATTCTTAAAAAATTAAAAGTTTCGTACAATTTCTTTCTTCATTATTCTCCAAAAGAAAATGATAACTTCCATTTTCACTTTGAAATTAATCCTAGAAGTAGTAAGTGGGCAGGCTTTGAACTAGCAACAGGAAGACAAATCGTCTCAGTTAGTCCAGAAGATACAGCCAAGTTTTTTAGAAGATGAAAGTAAATTATGTTTTATCTAATTATAGATATAGTGAGGATATAGATACAGAAGATTTTATGTTAGTTGGTAACAATAAAACTTTCTTTAATTCTTTAAAAGGTGGCAGTAAATATAATGGCTTTTTTGTCCCTTTTAAAACTGAAATGTTAAAAATATTTGATAGCTTAACTTTTTTAAATTTAAACAATTTAGAATCAATTGATCATTATGGATATAAGTTAGTAAAGAAGTTTTCAAATAATCAAATTGAGTATTTTATTCCAGATAATTTTAATAGTATTATTATTAAATCTACAACCAATTTTGAGATTAATTTTGATATTAAACAAATATTTGACCAATATGAATTTGGAAGAATTTATGATGTGAAAATAATTAACGGAAAAACAATCATTCACTTTAAAAAACTAGATGAGAATAACTCATTACAATATTCTTGTTTTGTAGTTATTAATTCTGAAATAATAAAAAACGAAAAGTGGATGAAAAAAGAGTTTTTATTTGATAAGAAAAGATCATCGCCACCATATTCCAGATATGTTTTTTCTCCAGGTACTTTTAATCAAGGTAATATTGTTATTTCTTATGCAAGTACTGGTAAAAAAGCAATTGAAGAAAATGTTTATATCGAGAAAAATCAAGAATCACTTTTAGAAAAAGCTAAATCTAATTTTGAAAAAATTCAAAAATTTCCAAAAAAAAGTAAAAAAATCAATACTGCTTACAATTTTTCTAGATTTTACTTAAATCAAATAAGCACAGATTCAGGTGTTTTAGCGGGGCTTCCTTGGTTTTTTAGACCTTGGACACGTGATGAATTAATTTCACTTCCAGCAGTAATCAAATTAAAAGGTGCAGAGTACGGTAAAAAAAGATTAATGGCATTTTCCTCATCACTTAATTATGATGGACTACTTCCAAATATTACTGGAACAACGGGTGGCGCCAAAGATAGTATTGGTTTATTTTTTAGATTTGCATATTTAATGTTAACAAAACATAAGAAATTATTTTCTGATAAAGAGATGGCAATTCTTAAGAAGAAATTGGAATTAAGTTCATATTGTATAATGAAGTATTATTCAGAAAATCATATGCTCATTTCTAATAATCAAGAAACCTGGATGGATTCATTATCAAGATCAGGTAAGAGAATCGAAATTCAATCTTTAATGTTAATAATTCTTGAAACAATGAAGTTTATTAGTAAAGATACAATCTATATCTCCTTTCAAAATCAATTAAGAAGACAAATTAAAAAGGACTTTTTTAATAATGGATTTTTATATGATGATCCTGTTGAAAAAGAGATTAGACCAAATGTATTTTTAGCATATTACTATGATAATTCCTTTTTGAAAAGCAATGATTGGAAAAAAGTATTTCTAAATTCAACCAAGAAATTATGGGCCAAATGGGGTGGCCTTGCTACATTAGATACACAGTCCCAAAAATTTAGGCCAAATCATTCTGGTGAGGTTGCAGATAGTTACCACAATGGTGATTCTTGGTTTTTTGTTAATTTAATTGCAGCAACAACTATGAATCGACTTGATAATAAGTTTTTCAAAAAATATATAGAAAAGATTTTAAATGCTTCAACAAGTGTTTGTTTATCACAAGGAACTCTTGGTTGTCTTCCAGAAGTTAGTTCATTTAATGAATTAAAATCACAAGGAAGTCCACTTCAGGCTTGGTCTTTGGCAACTTATATTGAATTAGTAGAAGAGTTAAAATGAAAGATTATCTCAAAACATTCATTAAAGGCATTTGTATGGGTGCTGCTGATATTATTCCAGGGATTTCTGGCGGAACTATCGCATTAATCACTGGAATTTATGAAAGATTAATTAAAGGCCTAGCAGCAATTAATCTAAATTTTTTAAAACCTTTACTTCATGGGAACTTCTCACATTCATATGATGAAATTAAGAAAATTGATTTTGCTTTATTTATTCCATTAGGTTTGGGAATAATATTGGCTATTCTTTTAATGGCTAATCTCATGGATTATTTACTAACAAATTTTGAACCAATTACATATGCATTCTTTTTTGGTTTAATCTTAGGTTCAGCAATTTTAATCTTAAAAGACATTAGAAATTATAAAGTTAATAACATATTAATTCTTTTAATAGGTTCTTTAATTGGATTTATATTAACAATAGCAAATACAATTTCATTTTCAAACTCCTTATACTCAGTGTTTGCCCTAGGCTTTATTGCAATATGTGCTATGATCCTTCCAGGAATTTCAGGGTCATTTATCTTAGTTCTTTTTGGAAAATACAAATTTATTATTAATTCATTAATTCATTTTGATTTCTGGGTTATTTCAGTATTTGGTTTAGGTGCTTTATTTGGAATAATTATATTTTCAAGATTATTAAAAATCTTATTAAGTAAATTTAAAGTTCAAACATTATACTTCTTGGTTGGATTAATGTTTGGTGCATTAAACCTTCCTTTAAATAAATTTAAAGATCATGCTTCAATATCTGTTTTTATATTTTTAGCTATAGGATTAATAATAACAATTTTTTTAAAGAAATTAAGCAAGGATATTTAATATGGACTACATATCTGATTTACATATCCATAGTAGATTTTCAAGAGCCTGTAGTAAGTATCTTACTATTGAAAGTTTAGAGAAATGGGCTAGAATAAAAGGAGTGAATTTACTAGGTTGCGGTGATTTTACTCACCCTGAATGGATCAAAGAAATTAAAAGTAATTTAACAGATAATGGTAAGGGCATATTTTTAACAAAAACAAATTTCCCATTTATTCTATCTTCTGAAATCAGTTTAATTTATACTCAAGATAATAAGGGAAGAAGAGTTCATTTAGTTCTACTAGCTCCTTCATTAGATGTAGTTGACAAAATAACTTCATTTTTATTAACACTAGGTAGAATTGATTATGATGGTAGGCCAATTTTCAAACTATCTTGTAGAGATATGACAAAAAAATTAAAGGAAATTAGTGAAGAAATTGAAATAATTCCAGCACACATTTGGACCCCATGGTTTTCATTGTTTGGATCAAAATCAGGTTTTAATACAGTTGATGAAGCCTTTGGTGATCAGTCTCATCAGATTTATGCTTTAGAAACCGGCCTTAGTAGTGATCCTGAAATGAATTGGACAATATCAGGATTAGATAAATATCAATTAGTATCATTTTCTGACTCACATAGTTATTGGCCTTGGAGACTTGGAAGAGAGGCAACAATCTTAGATTTAGAAGAATTAAGTTATCAAAATATAATTAAGGCTTTAAGAACTGGAAAAGGCATAAAAATGACAATTGAAGTAGATCCTTCATATGGTAAATATCATATTGATGGACATAGAAATTGTGGAATTGAGCTTGAACCATCTGAAAGCATAAAAATAAACAACATTTGCCCTGTTTGTAAAAAACCCTTAACAATTGGAGTTTTACAAAGAGTAGAAAGCTTAGCAGATTTAGAAGTTGGACGTAAAAAAGAAAATTTCATTCCTTTCCTAAGATTACTTCCTTTACATGAATTAATTTCATTAATCTATAAATGGCCATTAAATTCTAAAAAAACCTGGGCGATTTATGATTCTTTGATAGAAAAATTTGATAATGAATATAATATCTTATTAAACATTAATGATTTTCAAGGACTTATTGATGAAGATTTAATTAATGCTATTATTTCTAATAGAAAAGGCGAAATTAAAGTAAAACCTGGTTATGATGGTGTCTATGGAATTCCTATCTTAGGAGATGTTGAGATAAAACCAAATGTTATCAAAGAAAAAAAACAAAAAGATCTTACTGATTTTTCTTAAATAAAACTAAAATTAATCCAATTAATAAAGAAATTGAGATTAAAATTATAAAGAAAGTTTTGAAGTAAATCATTGGAAATACTTGTAATATTAAAGAATCAACTGGAAAGATCCAAGATTGATTTTTAAAAAACAATTTATGGACATTTGAAAAGAAGAAATTAAAAAACGGAATAATAATCAAACTTAGTAAGCTAATTATTAATAAATAAACACCAGTTCTAACTTTACCAATTTTAAGTTTTCGATTAATCCCAAAAACTAATAATAAAAGTAATGCCCAAATGGCTTTTAAAAATTGAAATAAAATCTTAACATCTATTAAATGACTAACTTCTTTTTCTCCAAGTTCAATTGGCTCTTCACCATTACAAAAGATAAAATTATGAGATTCTTCTAAAACTGGCTTTAATTCATTAGTTTGATAAAAAGGATAGTATAAACTCTTAAAGTGAGCTAAAACTAAAAAAACCGTTAAAACTATCCAAATAGCTAATAAAAAACTAGCAATTTTATTAATTTTTCTTCTCATTAAAAATATAGAATAACCGATAAATATATAAAGTTTAGACCTGGTTTTATAAGTCAAGAGGTGTATATTATGTATGATGTCATAACAATTGGTAGTGCTACTATTGATGTTTTTAGTGATAGTCTTTCTGAAATTGTAAAAATAATTACACCTAAATATGAACAAGATCGTATTGCTTATCCCTCTGGCTCTAAAACTATAATTGAGAATTTAAGATTTGAATTAGGTGGTGGTGGATCAAATACTGCAACTAGCTTTTCAAGGTTAGGACTAAAAACTGGCTTCTTGGGTTGTATAGGTAATGACTCAAATGCAGACCTTGTATTAAAAAGATTAAAAGAAGAAAACATTGATTTTCTTGGTTTTAGAGATAAGAATAATTTAACAGGCTATTCAATCATTTTAGATTCAATTGAACATGATAGAGCAATTTTATCATTTAAAGGAGCTAATGATTTCTTAAAATATGCAAAATTAAAAAATCACAATTTAGATACTAAATGGATATATGCAACATCAATGTTAGGAACTTCTTTTAAGACATTATATAAGATTTTCAAAGATGCAAAAGAAGCAGGAATAAAGATTGCTTTTAATCCATCAGAATATGTATTCTATAAAGAACCTAAAGTTTTTGATTTAATTAAAATGTGTAATGTTTTAATCATTAATGAAAGAGAAGCTTTTATTGCAACTGCAAAGAAATGCATTGTTGATCAACTAAAAGCATTAAGTAAATTAGGCCCAGAAATGGTTGTAGTTACAGAAGGAAAAGAAGGAGCAGGCTTAATTCATAAGAAAAAAATAACTTATATTAACCCTTTAAATGTTAAGGTTTTAGAAACTACTGGTGCAGGAGATGCATTTGGTAGTGGTTTTATTGCTGGCTTAATATTAAAAAAGTCACCAATTACAGCATTAAAATTAGGAACAGCAAATGCAGCATCTGTTGTTAAAAAGAAAGGTGCTAAAAACGATTTATTAACAATAAAAAAAGCAGAACAAATGCTTAAGAAAAATTATATTATTAAAAAATTGAAGGTGTAAGCAAATGAATAAAGAAAATAAGTTTATCTTGTGGTTTGATCAAGTCAACAATGACGACGTAAAATACGTTGGTGGAAAAAATGCATCCCTAGGGGAAATGTATTCAAAGTTAACAAAAAAAGGAATTAACATTCCAAATGGATTCGCAATCACTGCTTATGCTTATCATTACTTCTTAGATCGTGCAGGTCTACGTGATAAAATTAGACATGAAATTTCAATGTTAAATATTCATGACGTTAAAAATTTAGCAATTGTGGGTCAGAATGTAAGAGAATTAATTATCAAATCAGAGTTTCCTGAAGAATTAAATGTTGCAATTAGAGATGCATACAAACATATTTGTATCCAGTATGGATCAAAGACTGATGTCGCTGTTAGAAGTTCAGCAACAGCTGAAGACTTACCAGATGCAAGTTTTGCAGGACAGCAAGAAACATTCCTAAATATCAAAGGAGAACATGCCCTTCTTGATGCTGTAAAAAAATGTGTTGCTTCATTATTTACAAACAGAGCAATTTCATATAGAGAAGATAAAGGCTTTGACCATTTCTCAATTGGACTAAGTGTAGGAGTTCAGAAAATGGTAAGAAGTGATAAAGCAAGCTCTGGAGTTATGTTTTCACTTGATACAGAATCTGGATTTAGAAATGTAGTGTATGTAACATCAATTTATGGTCTTGGTGAAAACATTGTTCAAGGAACAGTTAATCCTGATGAATTCTATGTGTTTAAACCAACTTTAAAGAAAGGATTCAAATCAATAATTTCCAAAAAATTAGGTGCAAAATCACTTAAAATGATTTATTCAACAGGAACTCATAATTCTGTTAAAAACATTAAAGTTCCAGATAGTGAAAGAAATAAATATTCAATCACTGATGAAGAAATCTTAATTTTAGCTAAATGGGCTGTTCAAATTGAAGAGCATTACACAAAAAGAAGAAAGACATTCACACCAATGGATATGGAGTGGGCTAAAGATGGTGAAACAGGAAAGTTATTCATTGTTCAAGCAAGACCAGAAACAGTCATATCTCAAAAAGATGTTAATGTAATTGAAAATTATAAAATCAAGAAAAAAGGAAAAATAATTGTTCAAGGAGAATCTGTTGGAGATAGAATTGGTAGTGGAAAGGCTAGAGTAATCAAAGAAGTAAGTAATATTGCTAACTTCAAGAAAGGAGAGGTCTTAGTTACAGATATGACAGATCCTGATTGGGAACCAATTATGAAGATTGCATCAGCAATTGTAACAAATCGTGGTGGAAGAACTTGTCATGCTGCTATTATTTCACGTGAACTAGGAATTCCTTGTGTTGTAGGTACTTTTGATTCAACTGAAAAAATTCCACAGAAAAAAGAAATTACTGTTTCATGTGCCGAAGGTGAACACGGATTTGTTTATGAAGGAATTTGTGACTTTGAAATTGAAAAGCTAGATCTTAAGAAAATTCCAAAACTTAAGACTAAAATTATGCTTAACTTAGGAAACCCTGAACAAGCATTCAAGTTAAGCTTTTTACCTGTTGCAGGAGTTGGTTTAGCAAGAGAAGAATTTATTATTAATTCATATATTCAAATTCATCCACTTGCTTTGATTAATTATAAATCAATTACTGATCCAGTAGTTAAAGAAAAAATTGATGCATTAACATTCTTGTATAAAGATAAAAAGCAATTCTTTATTGATAAATTAGCTGAAGGAGTAGCAACTATTGCTGCAGCATTTTATCCACGAGAAGTAATTGTAAGAATGTCTGACTTTAAGAGTAATGAATATGCTAACTTAATTGGCGGAAAAGCTTTTGAACCAGTTGAAGACAATCCAATGATTGGTTGGAGAGGCGCATCTAGATATTATTCAAAATACAAACCTGGATTTAAGCTAGAATGTCAAGCTCATAAAAAAGTTAGAGATGAATTTGGTTTAACAAATGTTAAATTAATGATTCCATTTTGTAGAACTGTTGAAGAAGGTAAAAAAGTGTTAGCTGAAATGGAGAAAAATGGTCTTAAAAGAGGAGTTAAAGGCTTTGAAGTTTATGTCATGTGTGAGATTCCAGCAAATGTTATCTTAGCAGATGAGTTTTCAAAAATCTTTGATGGATTTAGCATTGGAACTAATGATTTAACTCAATTAACCCTAGGTCTTGATCGTGATTCAGAATTAGTATCTGAAATCTATGATGAAAGAAATGACGCAGTTAAAACTTTGGTTAAAACAGTAATAAAACGAGCTAAAAAGAATAAAAGACATATCGGTCTTTGTGGAGATGCTCCTTCAACATTCCCAGAGTTTGCAAGGTTTTTAGTTGAGAATGAAATCGATTCAATGTCACTAAGTCCAGATGCAGTTATGAAAACAATCCAAGCTGTTTCAAAGATGGAATGATAGCATATAATCGAATTGGTTCAAAGAGATATAAGATTATAAAACCAAAAAAAAAGAATAATAAATTTTTACTTTATTTTTTATTATTTATTATCTTATTTATTATCATGAAAGGTGTTTAAAATGGAAAAAATCCAAATCAGTAAATTACAAACAAATGGTAAATCAGTTTTTTTAGCTTATGACGCGGGTCTAGAACATGGTCCAAGTGATTTCAATTTAAAAAATTGTGATCCTCAATTAATAGTTGATACTGCTGAAAAAGCAAAAGTTAATGGAGTTATATTTCAACATGGTATTGCAGAAAAATACTATAAAAGAAATAAACACCAAGTGCCATTAATCATTAAATTAAATGGTAAGACTAAACTTCACAAAGGTGAACCTTATTCTCCTCAAATCTGTTCAGTAGATCGAGCAGTAAGATTAGGTGCTGATGCAGTTGGATATACAATTTATGCAGGATCAAAATATGAAAGTATAATGTTTAAAGAATTTTCATTAATTGTAGAAAAGGCACATAAACTTGGAATGCCAGTAATTTTATGGTCATATCCTAGATGCCCTGGATTAAATGAAGATGCAACAGAAACTATTGCCTATGCAGCAAGAGTTGCTTTAGAAACAGGTGCAGATTTTGCTAAAATCAAATTTAACCGAGACTTAGAAGGTTTCAAATGGGCAGTTAAATGCGCAGGCAAAACTAAAGTTGTTATGGTTGGCGGCTCAAAAGGTGGCGATATTGATTTCTTAACTAAACTTTCTGAAGCAATGAAGGCAGGTGCATCTGGTATTGCAGTTGGAAGAAACATCTGGCAGCATGATAATCCAGTTAAGATCTTAGAAGCAGTAAAAGAAATTGTATATAATAATAAAACACCTAAGGTTGCTTTAAAGAAATTAAAATGATTAATTCAATTCACATAATCTTAATTTCAATTATTAGTTTAATTATTACAAGATTAGTGAAATTGATTATTGATATTTCTAAAGGAAAGAATCAAGAAAAGAATATTTTCAAAGATGGTGGCATGCCAAGTTGTCATGCATCTTTAGTTTTTGGATTAATTGCAGGAATATTCTTTATTGAAGGTTTAACTTCAGTATTTGCAGTAGCATTAATCTTTGGATTAATAGTTATTCATGATGCTATGAGTATCAGACGACAAGTTGGTTATCACGCTGAATTTTTAAATAAAGGTAAGAAACAATTCAAAGAAAATACCGGGCATAAACCAATCGAAATATTAGTTGGTGTATTAATTGGTATTATAGTTGCATTTATCTATTCAGGTTTAATGTAATTTGCAATCAACCATTTTTTAAAGATTTTTTGAATCTTATTTTTCTTATGAATAATTGAAAGGTGATTTGTCCTTGGTAAAAGAATATGTTTTCCTGAAAGTTTTAAAGCAAGTAGGCGCCCTGAAAAATTTGAAATATAGGCATCATCACTTCCTGAAATGACAAGAGAAGCTCCATTATTCTTTAATTTTTTATATTTAAATTTGCACATGTCTTTAAAATAATCAGCCATAATATCAAGAGAAGTTCTTGACAAACACTCATAAAAAAAAAGTAACTCGTTTACATGCTTTAGATTTAAAAAATCACATCGGGATTTATCTAGAATTTTTGGTTTTGGATTTTTATTTTGGATAATTACATCTTTTACAAATTTACTGAAATAAGTATATTTGGATTTCTCTGAAGAAAGCAAAAAGACTGAGGATAAAATCTTATACATTTTAATTGGATCTTTAGAAAAAGCTAAAATTGGATTTAAAAATGCGGTGCTAATTAAGAAAAGACCATCCACCGGATATTTTGAAGCGTATTGTTGGGCAATAAAACCCCCTAAGCTATATGCAAAAAGAATACATTTTTTATCACCAACTAATTCTTTTATACTTTTGATTGCTTCTTTAAAGGAACCTTTTTCATCTTTAGAATGTCCATGTCCTGGAAGGTCGAAATTAATAGTTGCAAATCCTAATTTACTTGCAGTTTCTTGAAATGGATACATTGCTGTAGCATTCATTCCCCAACCATGAATAAAAACTAATATTGGTTCCTTTCCATCACTTCGTCTTGTCCATAACAATTAAAACACCTGGAGTAAAAAAGCAATAAATGAAATTAATAGAGGGATAATAAAATTATCTTCAATTTTAGAACAATTTAATTCAGCAAATGCTGCAATAAGTGAAATAATTATACAAATATAAATTGGAAGAAAGATGGATCCTACAAGAAGTCCAGTGATAAAGTAAGCCAAAAACCCTTCAAATGTTTTACCTCGAGAACAAAGTTTAATTTTACCAAATGTTTTTCCAATTAAAGCAGCAGCCACATCTCCAAATATTGAAATAGTCATAGCAGCAAAAGCGATATTTTTCTCAAAAACTGAAAAAAGAACAATTCCAATTACAAGTGCAGAAGTAACAGAAGAAAAACTTTCAGTTTCGCTTTTCTTAACTATATGTTTAATTTTGTCTCCTTTACCCCAAAAATGAAGTTCAACTCTAATATATTCTATAATTACTTCAACTAATAAGATTATGGCCGCAAAAAAAAGAGTAGTTTTTAACTCTAAATATTTAATTCCAAAATGAAAGAAAAGAATAAATAAACTGCCTAAAGTGATATGGCAAAGTTTTCTTAAGTAAAATCCTTTTTTACTTTTCTCGCAACAATCTTCTACCATATTATTTTTTTAAATAATCTTGTATAAAAAGTTTTTCATTTTAATAGCAACATTTTTATATAAAGAACATTATTTAATCTCTTAAAAAAGAGGTTAAAATGAAGAAAGTTACTTGGTTTATTATATTGGACTGCATTCTATTTATTTTAGCTCTTGGTTATGATTGGGTTGTTTTCACACTTCTATTCTTTGTCTTAATGACTGTTGCATTAGTCTGGCTCATTGTTAATGATTCACGTAAAGAACAAGATGAAGCTTATAGATTAACTAAATTAAAGGATTGTTCTATTAATATTTCAAAAGATGCACATGATGCTAATAATTCAACTGAAAAGATTATTCACGAGAATGAAAGAATTGTTGATACATTAAAAACAAGAAAAACAAACATTCAACAAGTATTAGAAATTGCAAATAATTTATTCTTATCAATTAATTCAAATTATGATAATGTAGAAAAAGCAGCAAAGGCAGCTTTAGAAGCTTCAGGAAAAGCAAAAGAAGGAGCAAAATCAGCTGAAACTGCTAGAAATAAGTTTGAAGTTATTAACACAAATGTTGAGAAATCAAGTTTTGTAGTCGGAAAATTAAATGATGATTCAAGACAAATTACTAAAATTATTGACTTTATCTCTGAAATCTCAGAACAAACTAACATGCTTGCCTTAAATGCAGCAATTGAGGCTGCCCGAGCAGGAGAATTTGGAAAAGGTTTTGGTGTTGTTGCTGATGAAATTAGAAAACTAGCTGAGCAAACAGAAAACTCTGCAAGACAAATCTCAGACTTAATTAGTGAAATTAGACATTCTTCTGAAGAAGTTGTAAACACAATGCGTTTAAGCACAGATGCAGTCACAGAAGGTGGATTAATTATTAATGATGCATTAAATGCATTAAAAGATATTGATGATGTAACTTCAAGAACCACAACTTTTGTTGACGAAGTATTTTCCTCATTTGAACAACAAGTAGCAGGAACAAAAGCAGTTCAAAAATCAATTGGTGATTTACAACATAAATCAATTGAAAATGTAGAAAGTATTCAAACAATAAATAATTCTTTAGACAAAATTAAGAATTCTATCAAGGAACTTGATGTAAATGCATTAAAACTTGATTTAATTTTAAGAGAGACCACTTCAAATGAAACTCCAAAAGCGCTTCCTGATATTCAAGATAAAACAAAATAAGTATGTTTTACCCTCATCTCAGGTTAAGTTTGTATTTAAGAACGAGAAAGTCACTTCTTTACCATTAGCTAACGGACCATTTTTATCTCTAACTGTTATTAGAGGGGAAATATTCTCTTGTGCATTTCTAAACCAAAAGAAGTATGCAAATAACTATTCAATAATCTTACAATCAAATAAAGGTAAGATTGCATTAGTTGCTGAGGATATAATTGGCCTTGAAGATAATTTTCCAAAAAATGCTTATCTAATCTCAGCTCCCGACTTAATTAAGGATGATTTCAATCTTTCTTTAACACCTAAAGACAAATGGTTTCACTTTATTAATGGCGATGTTGCTAAAAACATTTTAGAGCTCAAATTTAGGCTCTCAGAAGCAACTGAAAGAGTTTATACTTATCATTCTAATCATAAGAAGAATGATTTTAAGAACTGGCTAGATAAGGTCTTTGGCTTAAAGGAACTTGCTGAAAAAATAAAGAATGTGAAAGATAAAAAAGAATTTATTAGTCTTATCTAGGTTTTAGATCTACTACATACCCTTGTTCTGCTTCAAAATATTTGTAAGCTTGACCTAAGCTAGTTCTTCTTAATTCAGACATCCTAGTTTTATCTAAGTCAATTAATTCTCTTAATTTTGGGCCTTTAACATGTTTTCTTCGCCTTTTTGTTAAAAATGTATATTTGAAACCATTATCTATTTCAATCTTTGATTTAGAAACCTTTACCCCATGTAAAAGAATTTCATGTCCCGCAGGTTTAAGATTTCCATCAACCGCAGGCAAATAATATAATAATCCTGATTGTAATCTTGCTACTGCCTCTTCAATATCAGTAACTCCTGAGTCTAAAAATCCATTAAAAACAAAAAGGACAGGGAGTTCCGGTTCGGGTTTTTTCCCTTTTTGAAAAGGAACATCTCTAGAGTTAATTGATAAAAAATCATAAGGTCTTGTTTTTAAAGGACTATAAGGCCTTGCAATTGGACTTCCTACACTCCTATGATTTGCCTCATATAATTGTAAAGCAATTTCACTAGGATTCATAGTAGGTTCTAGTAAGCAAACAATAAAGCCTTCTTCAGGATACCTTAATAATTCATAAGATTCATTAATATGAGAAAATTCATTAGTGGATTCAGCTTTATCTTGAATAAGCTTAGAAATATCAGAAAGGACTACCCGCTGGTCAAAAGATTTACCTTTATCCTCTCCTGGACTTATACCTTTAGCCATTTTAAAACCCCTATTTTTAACTAACTAAATATATCTAAGAAATAATGATTTAAAAGTCTTTTCGTTACTTAGTAGTAACCCTTACAATAAGATTGCGTTTACAACACCATCTTGAGCAGGTCTAGATGTAACAGTTGCATTTCCAATTTTAGTTTTAATAACAGTTCCTTTTGTAATGATATCTCGTCTAATAAAATGCCTGTTTGCAGGATTTTCTAAGACGTCTTCGATTTCAACAGTTTGAAACTTCTTAGTTTTAGAATTTAGAACATTAGCAGTTTTCACATTCATTAATCGAACTTTAATACTTCCACCTTTTCCTCTAACTAACTTTGATTTCTTTTCGCCAATTTTAGTTAAGGTTGGATTATTACCTAATTCATGTAATTTTTTCCCGGTAGTTTTTTTGTATCTTCCGCCAGATGGTTTTCTTTTGGATCTTGACTGTGTAATTGCCATGATGTGAGAAAATTATAAGCCATTTAAATACTTTGTGCTTATAAGAAAACTATTTAAAGTCAATTTTTTTCTTTTATCTTATGGAAAATGAAATAACTGCTAAAAAGTTAGACAAATATTTCAAGATAACTGGTGAAGCTTTAGATTTGCTTAAAATCGTAGCACCGAGTAAAACTCATCTAAACACAATTGCAAAAGATTACTTAGATATGGCCAAAAGATACTATAAAGATGCAGAACACTTTAAGAAAAAAGGAGATTTTGTAACTGCCTTTGCTGCATTAAATTATGCACACGGTTGGCTAGATGCAGGTGCAAGAATCGGATTATTTGATGTAAATCATGATTCAAGGCTTTTTACAGTTGATTAATCTCGCCAAGATAATCTTTTTGTTTTAATTTCTTAAGTTTTTCTTTAATATTATTAGGAATATCTAATTCATCAACTAATTTATGTAAATCACTAATTGTTATCTCTTTACCCCTGCTAGCCTTCTTTAAGAGTTCATAAGGATTATCTATGTGTTTACGTAGTTCAGTTTGATATGCTTCACCTAAGACTTCAGGATGCGTTTCTATTAATTCTTTTAATAGTGTGATATTTGGTTCAATCTTACCTAGACCTTTAATCAGTTTTTTATAAGAAAGAAGTGAATAACCTAAACTCATTCCTATATTTCTTTTAAGTGTAGAATCACTTAAATCCCTTTGAAGTCTTGATATTGGAAGTTCATTAGCTAGGCACGATAAAAGTGAGTTTGCAATCTTTAAATTACCTTCAGCATTCTCAAAATCAATTGGATTGACTTTATGAGGCATTACTGAGCTACCAACTTCACCTTCCTTAACTTTTTGAATAAGCCATTTATCACTAATATATCTCCATACATCTCTGGATAAATCAAGTAAAATCAAGTTAATTCTAATAATTGAATGAAATACTCTTGAATAACATTCACCATTTAGAACTTGTGTTGTATGTTTAACTGGGATTAAATCAAGGCTTTTAATAAATTTCTCAGATTCATTTATCCAGTTAAATTCAGGAAAAGCAAACTTTAATGCAGAATATGTTCCTACAGACCCATTTAACTTTCCATTAAATTCTAAATGATTAAGAATTTTAAGCTCAGTTTCAATCCTTTTCTTAAAAATTAAGAATTGATGTCCAAATGTTGTAATATTAGCAATTTGCCCATGAGTTCTACCAAGAATTCTATTTTTATCATTAACTTTCAAATTTGAAATTAAATCATTTAAGGTAACTTTTAAGATATTTACTCCTTCTTTTAATAATGAACTTAAGGCAAGATTAGTAATATCTTCAGTTGTTAAACCGATGTGAATATACTCTTTATTCTTAAGATTATATTTAATTTTTAAGAAGTATTCAATTGCTTTTCCATCATGATTAGTTGCTGGAATATCTTTATATCCTTTAATCTCAATTTGTTTTATTAATAGAATATCTTTATCAGTTAATTCTTCAGAAATATTTTCTTTTAAATTAAGTAAATTAGAAATAAAATTAAAATATTTTATCTCAATTAAAGTTCTCCTTTTTAAGACAGAATCTTCTGAAAAGATATCACTTAACTCTTTAATTGAATCTTGATATCTTCCATCTAGTGGACAAATTGATTTCATCTGATAATAGTTTGAGATCTTTTAGGTCCAACTCCTATATATTTCACAGGAACATTTGTAAAATTCTCAATTAACTCAATATATTTCTTACAATTCTCAGGTAATTCTTCATAAGTCTTACATTCAGTAATCTCTTCTTGCCAGCCATCAACTTCTTCATAAATAGGCTCAACATCATATAAATCCATTATACAAGGTAAGGAATTTACAATTTCACCATTTACTTTATACTTAGTTGCAACTTTTAACTTTTCAAGGCCACTTAAAATATCAAGTTTAGTTACAGCGAATTGATCAAATCCATTAACTGCTTGAGCATATTTTAATAAAATTAAATCAAGCCAACCACAACTTCTACGTCTACCAGTAGTAGCACCAAATTCAGCTCCTTTTTCTTGTAAGTGATTACCAATATCATCTTTTAATTCAGTTGGAAAAGGTCCAGCGCCAACTCTTGTGCAATAAGCTTTAACAATTCCAATAACAGTTAGATCTTTAACTCTTATACCTGAACCTGTATGAATCCCTCCAAATGTAGGATTTGATGATGTTACAAACGGATAAGTACCATGATCTACATCAAGCATTGTTCCTTGAGCACCTTCAAGT
>Ga0233437_1001438_pt1 | contig 43619 bp, 44 predicted proteins | sample SI_122_August201_FD_182714 | JGI IMG/M metagenome (GOLD analysis project Ga0233437, IMG submission 182714) | Seawater microbial communities from Saanich Inlet, British Columbia, Canada - SI_122_August2016_200_MG | ecosystem: Environmental > Aquatic > Marine > Inlet | place: Canada: British... | reverse complement strand
GGCATTTTGCTGAATGATATTCGCTGCGTTAGTCGCAATATTGGCCATGTAGCTATACGACTGCGGAACCACAGCGAGTAATTTGGCTTTTGCTACCGCTTCTACCTCTTGCGGGAAAAGTCGTTGACCGTAGACACTGGCCATTCTATCTATCCCAGCTGCCCAGTCACCTTCAATCCGGGTACGCACATTTTTACAACCGTCCATGGCAACATTACCCGCCGCGTCCTCATAAGTGACAAAGATGGCATTACCAAATGAGGCGGCAGGCAGAGCCGCCCAGATATTTCCCGATTCCATCACCGTATCGAGCGAGAACCAATCAGCCATCACGCCGTAATAGATGCAACCCTGTGCAAACTCCGACATATTCCGCGCCATACGCGCATCGGTAATTTCAAACTGGGTGGTGTTCTCAACCAGTCGAGAGGCGAATAACAGGCCGTTGGTTTGATAGCGTAAATCATTTGGCATGGCAAATACGGTCTCAAACGCACTCGTCGCCCAATTTCCAATTGCGGTCGATAAGGCTAACGGTACCGCAAGCCCCGCAGGCACATCAGCCACCAAACCGCTATTGGCCGCATTGACCTGGTCCGTTACATTCACATCCGTCGTGGTCAGTATCGCGGCATTCAGCAGTATGATAATCGTGAATAGTCTTGCCGTGGCCTTAAAACGGCCTGTCCACACGATCTCTATCATGACAATCAGAGTAGACACCATGAAGATGACCCTGATGAGTTCCAAATAATCATCGGTGGATGTCAGGGCGGCTACGGCCTGAAATAAGGCAATCAGCATAACCCCATTACCGTAGGTGAAAACCTCAACCATGATTAATGGCCTCCACCGGCTGACCACGCCAGACTGCGGGAGATATTATCAGGCATAGCACTGATAATAATGCGTTCGTAATGTTGCATCCTCTGTGCAATTTGCATCGATTTATCCAGTGACATGTTGGCTGATTCCCGAATACTCTGTATCCTTTTTTGGACCTGAGCTATGCCTTCTCTGAGCTTCTTTCCATCTTCACCGTAACTGTCTTCATAGGAGTAAGCGGATATACCGTTGGCAATACTGTTGATATAGGTCGACAACAATTCAATCGCAATTTGTTCCGAATAGTCGTTGATAATTTGTATGCCAAGGCCGTTATTACTGAATAAAGCGGCGGTCCTGATGATCCGCATGGTGGGGATCGAAGTCTCGGCCACAAAGTCAATATTACCCGGTCCGGGATCAGTCCGATTACGCACGGCATCATACAGACTCATCAGGGCTGTGCTGGTACGACTCGTCAGCGAATCTGCGGCATTAATAGTCCAGTTTTCGGTCGTGATTTCTTTACAACCTGAGTAACCGACCATCGTATCGTTACAGCCATAACGTGTAATGGTTTTACCGTACAGCAGGGCTTCCAGTAACCCATCATTGGTCATCATCAGTGACGGAAAATACTCTGTTTTTGATTGACCATCCGCATCACCATTGACCGTATTTTCCACGCCTGCTGTTGTTTTGACCTGGCGTCTAACGATGGTACCGGTCAATGTCATGGCAAACCGTTTCATATCATTATCCGCAGCAAACATCTGATTCGTGTCCAGAATCATCCACACGAGGTTGCCATCGATGAAAGACAGTTTTTTAGCTTCAGGCGTATTCACATCGGTCTTACCACCTCCCCCTGTAGTACAGGAGGCTTTGGCTTCCGTGTAATCCATCCCACTGGATTCCATACTTTGTATAATACAGACATTGCTTTCCTTACTGTTGTCACCAAAAAAACTCATGCCTGCACCGACCACGTTAGCCGCCGCTTCGCAGCTATTCAGATCAAACCCTATTTTATCCTGCAACCAGTCAAAACTTTTTTCCATCGTATTCGCAATCTGTGAACTGATGGTGCGTAGTCCTAACATCAGGGCATAAGAGCCTGCATTAGAGCCAATGGCTTTAAGCGTGTTAACCAGCTCAGCCGCACTGATAAAAGACAACGATCCACCAAAGGCATCAATACCGCCGCAACCGGCTGTAAATTTAGGAGCCTTAAACGCCATACCCTGTACAGCTCTTTGCGGTACCCGTGCAAATAAACGACCTCCGTTGATATACCCGCGTGATTGTCCCTGATAAATACTGGCCGGTGTCGTACTGACCGCACCACCGGTAGAATTCACAAAACCGGTTAAATCAGACGCCACGTCCGATTGAATCGAACCACTCATGATGACCAAAAGTGGCAGCGTGATGATCATCATCATTTTCTGTGTCGTCATGGCTGAAGCCTCGATGTCGTTGCGTTGTAAACAGGCTCTCCAGGCTCCATCCTGAACAGTCGGTAAATACGGGTTTCCAGTTCTTTCAAACTGATAAAGCCATAGGAGACAGGTTCGATCACGCCCTCACTGGGTTTAGCGAGAATAATGGCCGGTGTGATTTTAACGCCAAGGCGTTCGGCAAATTCCGGGGAGTACAGGGCGTTTGGAAACTCAGGTACCGAGCCACCATCCGTGCTGACCGTAATCACGGTAAAGCCATAGTTTTCGGCAAACCGTTTCAGGTAGGGGGCCATTTCATGACAATAGGGACAGCTTTCTGCAATCACAAAATACAGGCCATATTCTTTGGATATTTCACGTAAGGCTTCTCTTCGATCCAGTTTATAAGACTGGCTGTAGGCTTTTAAGGCGACAGGATTGGATGGTCTTACCTGGTTGTAATCGTATTCAGGGTTACGCCAGACCAGTCGTTGCCAGTTATCGGCAAAAAGGGTGTTCTTTCTGAGCAGTTCATTTTGCACTTGAATCCAGTTCATCAGGTTTTCATGGGTAGGTTGCAACACAGCCCGTGCCTTACTGGCTTCAACGGCTTTTTGCAACGTTTCCAGCGTTGCGAGTGGGTCTGCCAGTGGATCATTCATGGGGGGGTACAGTGTGTTGGGATCAACCATGGCGGGTTTAAGCGGTTTTTCTTCGATGATCTCCGGTTCCTGTTCTTCTGGATCAAGGTCGCGCCAAAACCAGCCTTCAGCATGTCGATTATTCCATACTGGATCAGGCTGTCCTGCTTCTTCATTGAACATGGTTGAGGCGATTTTTTGCTCTGAAACCGCGAGTACATCAGCAGATAACAAACCCAGAAGTACGCTGATAGACGTTGATATGATGTATTTTCTGTTCATCATGGCAGACAACCCTGATCGAATTGAGAACAACCGGCATTTTGTAAGGTGTTGATATAGGTATTGACGATACCTTCCATCGCCGCACCGGTTGGGGGGTTCGTCATAGCCGCAAAAGCATCCGCAAAATACTCACTAAAATCGATCAACGCAAAATCAATCGTGGCGAGTTCTGCGTCGGTAAATCCCGCGCAATTCGGCGTGGTTGGACTGCCCCATCCTATACCGAGTTGAGTACGACCTTGTTCCTGCACGATACGGCCTATTTTGGACGTAAAAACACAGTACATATACGCATGAGCATAACACCCAAAAACATTGGAGTGAGTGCAGTAACTGCCCACATAATGTGTCCGGCCATCTTGTCTGGCATAACCCAGTTCTTCTTCTTCCTGATTACAGACATTCAGCCCTGAATCCACACCCCAACCGTTTAAATTACAGCAAACATTAAAACCAAAAGAGTCTTTACGACATTTCTTGCCCGCCCCGTTAAAGATCAAAATAGGTTGTCCGCAAACAAAGTTACCGGAACCAGCAGGTGATTCAGCACAGCTCTCATCATCCTTGATCATGCCGGTGACAGCACTTTCCATCGCGGCCATGTTAGAAGCTGCTTTCCCAAAATCGGAGCTAGGTGCGTAACCTGTATCAAAGCTAACACTTCCCACGGCCACGGATTGAGATTCACAGTCGACACCGGTTTGAGTAGTTGTGGTGCCGGTTACACATTCATAGGTCTGAACACAACTATCCGCGTCACAGGTTTGCCCTACAGGCGAACAGCCCTCATCGATTAGATCCTGACAATGTGAATCAGGGACCGCTGTTGTACCATCACAGGTGTACTGAGAAGCAAATCGCCAGCAATCGTGATACACAGGGTATCCGCTAATGAGACGCTCCTCTGGTCCCTCTGCACAGATTGTGGAATCCTGAACACAGTTCGCAGCCGCTATCTGGGAAAACAGGCCAAGCAGAAGCGTGAAGCCAAGACATAGGAGCAAGAAAGTGGCTTGTGAATATTTCATTACTGAACCTGCGCTTCTAGATGCCCACATCCATCGTTCCATGTTTCAGTCACTGTTGGGGTACGAGTAATGTGGGGTTGTTCAAAAGTCAGATTTAGACTTGCCGATTTATAAACACAAAAATTACCTGTGCCGTTCCACCGGAACTGTGTATATGAATTTGCAAATAGGCTACCGTCTAAGCCCATAGAAGCGAGATCAACCGAAGTACCTGTACACTCCTGGTCGCCATCACTCCATCGCCATGTATTTAATTGATAATAACTGAGGGTATAGTCACAGTTGTTATCCACACAAGCGCCACTGATAAAGACAGGCACGTATGTACAAAAGCTACTAAATCTGGGGCGTAATATTTTACCTGTAAAAATTGTACTCGCCTGATCAGTGGATACGGTGACATCTGTCCATCCCGTACAGTCTCCCGGATCACCATCTGAGGCATCTATTTGGACTCTAACGGTTGTATCATCCCCGGTTGGACTGCAATACGCTCTGGCATACACATAGTCATCACGATCTCTATAATTGATCACAGTCTGAACCTGGCTGAAAGACGTGGCAATGGGGCAACTGGAGATATCTTCCCAGGTCACATCGACATTCAGCGTATTGTTGCAAGTTTGCGTGATCGGGGTCATCCAGGCGGTACAGGTTTCGGTTCGGGTTTCTGTGCCAGTGACATCTGCCACTGCACAACTTCCTGTTGGAACGGTCAACACATCAGGGTTTGCCATTGCCCCCGTAGAAATGGACGTTGAATTAACAAAAATGGGATCGGTTGGTGCAAATTGCAGTTTGGGTTGAGTGGCCTGGTCATAGGCATACTGCGAAGCTTCATTGGCGATACCGGTGGTCACACCGATGACCGCATCCGTTTGCATGTTGCCTAAATCCTGATTACTGTAGTAGGAAGTCTCCGGGATATTGGTGCCGCCATAACCAGGGATTGTATTGACGCTGGTGGCGCTGGTGATGTTTTTGACCGAGTCCACCAATCCTTTGGCGTAATCAACACCCGCATCCACTTCGGCTTGTTGGGCCTGCGCCTGATACCACAACAGTTGAGGAATACCGGTGACCAGCATAACCATCAGGATTTCATAACGTGATTTCATGACGCTGACTCCTCGATAAAAGAGCGTATGGCATCCGGTATCGTGACGGTCTGGTAATCGTCATAAAACGGGATGGCATGATCATGGTCTGCAAAATCATCCTGATGCACGACCGCTCCATCGGCATACAATCTATACTCAGTGACCGAATCATTCATCACAGCATCTCCAGATCTTTGATTAATGGTCTCAAGGTGGCTTTCAGCGTGTCTGACTCAATCTGGCGCGAAACCAGTCCCAAAGCCCAGGCCAGCGACACATCGCCACTCACCTGATGAAAAACGGGGGTGGGGCAACCGGATGCCTGACAGGGTTTGATTTCTGATTCCGTGACCACCGTTGTCGGTACCTGTTTAATATCGAATCGGTTATAAAGCGTGGGATCAATCAGGATGGTGGGTTTTTTGTCTGTTTGCTCTGCTCCCAAAATAGAAGACAGATAAAGCTGCATGTCTTTCATGGAGTCATTAACTAATCCTCGAAATACCAAAGCGGCTCCAATGTGCTGAGTTTGTAGCAAATAGCTTTTAACCGTTTTTACAGGCATTGAGGCTGAGACAAAAATCAGAATCTGAGACTCGTAGCGTGATGTTTGTTCATTAACACTCCCCATTAAGGTTTTACCCTGTTGCGACAACAGTCCGATATCGACAGGAGAACGAGCGGGGATATTCATTAAATCCAGTTTAGGCATGGAAGGGAGAACCGGCTTTTTTTTCTCCAGTGTGGTTAAGGCTTTGGTGCTCTGTTTCAGGGCTTCAACCGTGGTCTTATGGGTAAACTCAATACGATCAGGTACAAATTCCATGGCCTGATTCATGGCTTTTTCAGAGTTTTCCAGTATCACGTCTGAATCAGCCAGTGCTAATGGATTAACCCCCCAAAACAGTACAATAATTAAAACGCGCAACACAATCTTCTCCTCCAGATCAGGTATGAGAAATCCTCGCCCATGACCGGGTATTCTTTACCCGCTGCCCAGAAGATGTCGGAGCGGCCATAAGGATGAGCGCCCAGGGTATTCGGGATCGGGTACATCATCTGGGTTTTGTAGCTTCTTTTATTGATGATCGGCAAAGGCAAGGGGAGACACATCGCGGCGGGGCTGTTCATGTCCCAGGCTAAAAAGGCGCGATGCAACTTGCTGTGCATGCGTTGTGTGGCTAACAGACTGGCCTGGATACCCGACTCATGGTTAATGATATTACCAGTCATCGGGTACATCGACCCCTGGCAACCGGCACACCAGAACAGCTCGTTGAGCGGAAAACCGGCACTGGCTGCAAGACAATCGGCCGCACAGGCAGCCTGTGCTATCGGGTTGGCAAATAACGTTGCTTCGGGTGAAAAAATCGTGGCTAACTCGTCATCGTTCCAGGTAGGCTCAAACTCCGACAGCATTAACAAATCAAATGACTCCAATGTCACGCACACCGTATCGGTCAGCATACTCATCCAGTTAGTCAGCGGAAACATATACCAGTGAACGTGATAGAAACTGTTACGACTTTCAGAATCCGTTTTTGCAGAACCACGTTTACCGAGTGCTCCAACCCCTCCTAATGGAATGCCGCCAAGGATCGGTGAGCACATTGGTGTGGTAGTGACCTCAACGGCTCTCGCTGGCTCCCAAAAAGAAAGGCCGATACCTATCCTGATCCAGGGGGGTACCGGTAATGGACAGGCACACACAGCCGGTGCAGAGGAGCCAACATCTTCCTGACCAAACCCTGCCACCGTCGTCGGACCAATTTTAATCGGAAAGATACTGATCCAGGCAATGTCTGTCACTGGATTGGGTATCCTGCCTGAACAGGAGTAGGCTTCAGCGTGTACCTGTTGTGAGAGACACATGAAACCCAGCAAAATGAGACTGCGCAAAGCCTTCATGGAATAGCCACCTCATCAATGCGCAAATACAGACCGGATTGATACACCAGGGCAGGCAAGGATTTGATGTCCATTTTTTTGGTATACACCTGGTTTTGATCAAAAAAGAGACGCTGATTCAGTGCTTTCATTAAATCAACAATGGCACCATTCGTGAGTATGACCTTGTAGCGATCCGGTTCTGACGCGGTGAGTTCAACCATCCAGTCTATCTGGGCGCGATCATCACCGTCGATAAACACCAGGTGTCGCGTCATCGAAATATAGTTCAACGGGTTAATCTGTGACCCTGCGGCACGTATCAACAACCCATTGCTATCTCTAATATCCTGCGGAACAATGATGGATGGATCGTAGAGATGTGAAGCGGTCTCAGTGGCGCGAGGCAGGTTGACACCTTTGGGCCTATTCGCCTGCTGTTTAGCCTGTCCCTGCCATTTTTCAACCCGTTTAGCCCATTTTCCAGAATCCAGTTCTGCTTGAGCGCGAGACTGTAAAACGTGTAACAGGTCATTCTCCTGTATGTCGTACACGCGACCATGCGACCCCAGATCCTTAGAATAGGCATTCATGGAAACGATGATCATAACAAAGCCAGAAATCAGGTCGCGGCTCAACATGTGGCGCTACCCACCCATCTTGATAATACAGGCAGTATGAAGGCATGCTTTATCATGGATTCATGTGCCTTAATAAGGCAGCAGTGGCTTTGAAGTTGACCACTCGTCGAGCTGGAATGAGCAGTGTTTCGCCGGTTCTGGGGTTACGCCCGGTACGCTGCTGACGGGTTTTAACCTGTAAACTACCCACCCCTTGTATGGTAAATTTTCCTTGCGAAGTGAGCTGCTCAATCATCGTGGCATGATAAACATCGATGAATCGTTGTGCTTCAGCACGACTACAATCCATAGCCATCGAAACAGCATCGATTAATAATTTTTTAGTCATGATTTTTCCTGACCAAAGCGTGTGGATTGAAATAGCTCTAATACCCCTGGCTCAGAGGCGAATTCATACGCATCCTCATAAATAGTCTGGACTTCCTGAACCTTGATTTCGTGAGAGATTGTGACGATAGCTTTTAAAAAATCACGGGTAAAATGACTGCAGTCATCTCGATGCGTGTGGAACATGATAGAAGCGCCCACGGCACTGACATCTCTGAGTTTTTCGCGCAACCTTGTGTTTTCATCAATTAACGATTCATACAGGTTGGTATCGATAATTTGTGGCATCTGTTTTTTTACGTTTGACATATTATTATTCCATGCACTTAAAATAGTCGAATAGCAGTCCCTAGTAATTCCCGTCGATCCCTTAAGCCAAAAGAGGCGTAACGCGAGTCATAACTTTGATGATGGGTTGCCGCCAGATAAACCTTGTTGTCCGGTATCGTGCTATCTGGAATCACAGTTAAAACGTGCTTTCCGTCCGTGCTTGTTTCCATTGCGACCCCCACGCTGTGATGATTAATAAAGGTTTCGCGTCCGTCATGCGTGATGACGTCGCCGCCACACCCTTTGATGATTTTGATTAAACGTGACCCTCGATAGAAACGTCCCTCGACCGGCATATCAATGACCGTGGTATCCCCACACTGTGGAGGCGTTGTCTTGTCGAGTAAAAATAAAACGCCCGGTAAGCTATTCGATTTATTCACGATCAGTTCAGCCCAGGGAGAGGCAACATAAGCGCCACCGGATAACACCAGAGCCGCCCCGATAAATGCTAAAGCAAAGGGCTTGATACGATGTTTTGACGCTAACCGGTCGACCCACAATAAACCTCGACCAAGCGCCCGTAATGTCCGTTTAATGGGTTGACGTTGATAGGGTATCTGTTGATTCATAACGGTCATTGAGTGGCTCCTTCAAGGTTATTCATGACCTGTTGTGTCATGTCGATAGCGCCTTCAATCACTGCCGGTCTCACCAGCACGATGGCGTTGTACTGTGTTGTCAGATGACTGACTTCGCTGGCCAGTTGCTGTGCCCATTGCCTGGATAAGCGGATCATTTCATCCTGCTCTATTTGAGCACCCGGAGTCTGCAGCTGAGCCATTTTTTGTTGCATGATTTTTTCCACATCGACTGTGACCAGAGGGTGATAGCGTATCCGGTCATAAACCAACAGACTGACCGCCGAAATACCAATCATTAACACCAGTAACCCGAATAGCAGGGGCACGTGTAAAAAAGGTTTAGCAGGAATACCTGGTGCTGAATGTGATTGCGTCTTACCCGCAACATCCTTCGTGTGATTAGTGATAGCCATGCTTTGATTCCTGCTCGCGTAATTGCGCCTGATGCTCCAGCACCTCCAGTAACGGTTTGCCCTGGCTCAGTAGCGCCTGACGTTCACCGACTTCGACATCGTTAGTGGTAAACAGCATTTCTGAAAACTTATCGACAATTAAGCGCACCACCGTGAGTCCCTGTGGACTGATAATCGCGCAGGAGGAATAAAGCCCTTTGACCATCTTCAATTTGCGGATGAGCGGAATGCTGTCCTGACCACCCGGTAGGCGATCCGAGTTAGCCAGCTGCTTGATACTTTCTTCTTTTTGCGCCAGCAATAAGGTCCAGTCCGAGTTTTCAAGGCAGGCTACCGTGGTCGGGTTTTTATAGAAGTCGTTGATGCCCTGACTGATGGCCACAAAGGCACCGCCGTATTTTCGTGCCGTTCTATAACCTTCTTCCACAAAAGTCGCTGCATTACCGTAGCTGAGCAATTTCCAGGCTTCATCGATTAAACAAACCTGTTTGCGTCGTACTCTTTTGGGGGAGTACATGGTTTGTTCAATTCGCATCATCAGGATCAATAACACGATGGTTTGCAGCTGAGGACGATCATCCAGTTCCTTCATTTCCAGTACCACAAAATCATCGGATAAATCGATGGTAGAAGGACCGGTAAAATAATGGCCAAAAACGCCGTCACGGGTAAACGGGAACAGCGCATCGGCCAGGTCGCGATAACGCACGTCTTCGTTATCACGCAATACCTCGTAGATATCGGTGATTTCGGATTCATGGGCTTTACGACTCCAGACATCGGTTAACGCAATATCCAGCCAGGTTTGACGTTCAGCGGGTAATGATTCCCCGTCACGAGTCGCCATCTGGATTAGCAGGTTATGGATCATGACGCGCTCTGAACCACCTTCGATATCACCATCCCATTCGTGGACGTGGGTAAATGGATTCAGTGACACCCGTTCAGAGCCATCAAACACCAGAAATTGTGTGGAGTAATGCAGGCCGATTAAATGGCAGATTTGCTCGAACGAACGACCTCGATCAAACACCCAGGCACGTCCCCCCTGACCCAGTACGCTCAGGATAAAGTCCTGCATAAACACACTTTTACCGGCACCGGATCGTGCGGCCACGGCCACGTTAAAGTTACCCTCGGTATTATCCCAGGGATTAAAATTCGTGACCTGTCCCCGATAACCTTCCAGTAATTGCAACGGGTTGGGTGTGCCTTTCCATTCCGCTAGAAAGGGGGCAATGTTGACGGTTGACCAGGAAGGCATGGTCTTGAACATTTTCTTACTGAGCGCGAAGTTTACATAGGTTTGTGAGGCCCCCATGGGTAACGACATGATAAAGGCCGGTAATAAGGTAAAACGCTGTTTATACAGATTCCATTTGTTCGCTTTGAACACCGTCAATAATTCACCTTCAGCAACCTCCTTGTTGTCGTCCGTACTGAACAGAACAATCTGGTAGTTCACTTTGACATTGGTGTGACCTTCCTCGATTTTACGCGTGACAAATTCCCATTCACGGCGCTTGTCGTGCCAACTGGTGACCGTTTTGGCAATCGGGGACTCTGACATTTGAACCGCCCGATTGTGTTTCATTTTAGCCTGACCAATCTGATCGATCTGGTCAGGGTATTGAATCGTCATGGTGATTAGAAACGGGGTGGATATACGTCTGGCATCCTCAGTCATACTGCCGATCAATTCTCCATTACCCCAACCGGCCCAATGCTCCGGGTACGAATCCACCCCAAAAATACTGATATGGGTACTGCGCTCTGGATTATTCATGTACAGGTCATCACGACCCACCAATAACAGGTTGTCGTTATTCACGACCTGATCTTTGATCAGTTTATTATCCACGTAGGCTTTACGTTCACGTTTGACCGTTTTAGAGTTGATCATGGTGTCCAGCAGATCCACAAATTCGACGGCGTTTAATACCCGACTGGAAAGTCCCGCCGTTTTGATGGTGGACATCATCGCATTACGCTGACGTTTCATTTTCTGTTTCAATAAAGGTGTTACGTTTTCACTACGACCATTTGGCAAGGGTCGCTGGACCGTAATAAAGGCCCTGAAGTCTCGTACCATCATGGACGTTTCATCGGACATGGATTGCCAGTTACCTTTCAGTAAATGGTCGATACGTTTGCGCACCATGACACGGAAAATATTGGTATTGCGTTTGGCCTCCTCATTGTCATCCGTGGGATCGGTGATAAAGCTGTTTGCCCAGCGGGACAGGGCAGGCATGACATCCGGAGAGGCATACAGGCAATATTGAATCACCGTATCCTTATCGATATCCTGTCCGGTAAACATACCGGATAAAATACTGAGCAAGTTTTCATCCATCCTGACGGCGGTTGACACTTCCAGTGCAAAGCCGTAACTGTCCGCATTAATGAAAATATCAAATTCATCGTCGTAGGCTTCATACGGTAATAGGTCAGCAAAACGATGCGTTTTTAGGACTTCTTCGAGTCGGCGAATCGACGGCGGTTTGGCACCGGCCTGATACAGTTGCCCAGGAGACTCTTCAATAAAATAAGGTTTGAAGAACTTAATCAGCGTGTTTTCAAATACATTTGCCATCAGTACAGTACCGGTTTGTTATCGATCACCCAGTGACCGTTATCGAGGCGAATAAACATAAACGACTCATCGTGCAAATCCCCATCAGGGTCGGTAAAGCGGTCAAACCAGATCCGCATTTCACGCGGGGGCGATAAAATGGCCTGTTTGGCATGAATCGTTTTAATGCTTGTCAACGCATTCTTTGCTGGACTCAACTGAGCTTTACGATCAGAAGTAGAATTCGTCCTGTAATAATCATCGCTGCTATCTACCAGGTTGATTTCTTCAATACCACTGTCCTCTTCGGGGAATGGCTCTACATGCAACGAGTTTAAAGAGCCATCGTACAGCTGTTGATGGGTGTCGTTCATGGGTTGACAACGAACCCCGTTATTCGGTACACCACAGGTGTAATCACCTTTCACCGTGCAGCCTGATGTCAATAACAGAAGCACTGAAGCCAGCAGAAAAACGTGTTTATTCATGGATGGACTCCGGCGTGTAATTCGATAAGAGATTTGTGTTTAGCGGTAAATCTTCGGTCAGGAACAAATTGACAATACGACCGGCGCTGATTTCGATAATGGGATAGGTTTCTTCGGCCCGTTTAAAATACCAGTCGGCAATTTTTTCCATGGTATTACCCACGCCACCGGCCACACCGGATTCCAGCACTTTACTCGGGTCAAGCGTGGAAACGGTCCCTTGCGCCGTGGTGGCGACCGAGGTATAGCTTTGTGCAATCGCACTGCCTATATTCGATAGAGAACCGGCCCAGAAGGCATTTGCAATCAGTTGTCCCTGCTTGGTGACTAAATTTCCTCTAAGTCCGTTTTTACCGTCTTCACCGGTGATGGTACCGGTGGCAACTTCACTGATGATATCGCCGTTTTTGAGGATACAGGTCATTCGCTCAAGACGAATATACGCGCGTTCATCCGAGATATTGCCGGTACCTGATCCCACGACACGACATTGTTTGACGCGGTGACGGTAACGATTGGGTAGACTGCCGTTATCGATTAGCTCCAGTAACACCGGATGCGGGTTACGTTCAGCCAGTCCACCGGTTGGCGCATCCAGACCGGATAATAAAACGGCCCGACCAAACGCACCGGCTGGGATTGTGTCGCGAATATGCGGTTTTTTCTTTTTACCTTTTTTCTGGAACTTGACTCTGACAATGCGCGATGTGGCGGCAGGCGATAAAACGGTTCCCTTTAAAAAGGACTTGCCCTGGTCGGTCGCGCTGTCTGTTTTTGATGGACTCTCACCACTTTCAGGCATGGCAAGAACCTGGGGTTTACTCACGGGTAAAGAAGACAGGGGCGGTAATGGAATAGGAGGGAAGCCCGATCCCTTATGATCAGTCGCATCAACCGCTTTTAGCTGGGTATTCAAATCGCGATTATCTTGATTCAGTTTATTGATTTCCTGCATCAATAAATTGATTTTGGCATCCGTTTCCTTTTTCTGTTTGGCCTGATTTTCCTCATAAGCCTTCATCTTATTTTCGTTCTGCAGTACCCAGTTCTGTATGGGGTCATTACTTTTACCGGGGGTGGCGATATTGACTTCCACCGGACGCTGTTGATTACCCGATAAATTCACGGTTGGATTGGTCAGGTAGGCATACAGCAGCACGATAACAACGATAATAACGACCACCGAAACGAGTAACATCTGGCGTTTTTTGACATCCGCTTCATCCGGTAAGTCCGGTAATCCATTCTGGCTCATGAGGGATTCCTGAAAGTGTATAAAACGGTGGTTTCAGCAGGCTCTAGCTGGTGTTTTCTCAGCGCGATAGCCCGTGTGTTTTTATACAGAAACTGAAACTCACGTTCGTCCAGTACGAGGGATTCACTGGAGACATTCGTGACCAGTATTTTATCAATGATCATACTGCCCTGTGACCAGGAAAAGGCGTGTAAAATCTTTGTTTCAGCCCAAAGCGGTATTTCCTTCTGAATCGATTTGATTTTGAATCCATTCAATTTTTTAATGCCCTGACTGAGTTCAATTTGCTTCAGGAGGCGTTTAACGTCACTCTTGTAACTGACAATAGCCGAAGTCCGGTTAGTAACGGTGCTATCATTGTTGCCGTGAAATTCGTTTAATAAAATGACCTGACCGATAATGTTTTTTCTTGGGACCACGCTCAGGGTATAGGTGCTACCAGAATCACTTTGCACAAACAGGGTAAAAGGTTCCTGAGTTGTAGGACGAAAAATGGCCTGACCGGTATCCACGTTAGCTTCCAGAGTCACCTTGTCCTCGGTACCCCAGACCGACTCAATACTCCCTCCGTTCATGGAAATCACATTCGCATCCGTCATGGAGGCAACCACTTGTACCGCTTCCTCTGGATCGGCATTTATTTTCTGCACAGACTGTGCTGTGCTTGATAAAAGCAGCAGGCTGATCAGTAAGAGACGTCTACTCATTGCTTTGCTGCTCCCATAAAAACATTGATGTCATGGTCACTGACCTGTTTAAATTCAGCCAGCGTGACCAGACCATCTGTTCGTTTCGTTAATTTGATATACCAATGCTCCTGCTCCAATGATGCTTCCGTCATACCGACCTTGATTTGTCGAACGCCGCTGACAATGGCCATAAGTCCGCGTACCCGGACTTTTTGGGTAAAGAAGACGGAAGAGCGTTGTTGTTTTTTAATGTCTTCAAATTCCTGCAATAAGGTCTGGCGTAATTTACTGAATAACGCGGGATCGACATGCTTTAAAAAAGTGTCTAACTGATACTCAAAACTCGCGGGCGTGTAATTCAAGGTTTGGGAGATAAACCAGGTGGCAATCTGCTCGATGTACGCATGGGAGTAAATACCATCGTTCAGGCTAAAAGGCTGGTGTAATTCAGGGGGTAAGAAAGTTGTCTGGACCGTGTTTTTCTTTAACAGTAAAGCACTAGACAGCCCCAGATTGATAACGATTAACATAAAGGTAGCGATCATCCATGCTTTTTTATCAAACGCGGCGCCATCAAGTTGACTGAGATATTGTGCGTGTTTCATTAACCACGGTACTCCCTGATTGTAGGCGAGATCGGTTGGTTTTTGGCATTACCTGGCATGTACCAGTACATCAATTGCGAAATCAATCCTCGGCCACCCGAGGTTTTAATTCTGGCATAGTATCTGGCTACGATGATGGTGGTGAAGGTTGCTACCACAAGATGCAGGAGATTGCCGGTAGCCAAACCCACATACAGACCCGATGCCCCGATTAAAGCGGTATCCTGCTCAACCCAGAGCGCCATGTTTGGCGCATCCAGCAACCGGGGAATCATGTAATTGTCTAAATTATCGGGCATGGTAATCTCCTGCATTGACGCATCTGATTAAATCAGAGCACCAAAACCAGAGGAGTTAGCCACTAGTTGAGCGCCGAACATTAATGCGGCAATCGCAATACCCAGACCCGCGAGCATCCACATGCCTTTAAGGATGGCAAAAATACCACCCGCTGCGGCACCACCGGCTATGATGGTTTGACCCAGAGGACCAAAAATAGCCGCATCGGTATTCGTGGCCAGTGAGTCAAAAATAGTGACCACACCCGCAGCACCGGCCTGAACGGAAGTGGCCAGGGCGAATAGCCCCAGTCCCATGAGCAGTGTGACTAATGCACCGCGTAAAGACTGGTTCGTGCTGGCTAATTTATTTGCAACAGAATTCATGATGAATCTCCTTAAGTTTTTAAAAGTGTTGTATCAATGTAATTTCAGCTCGTCGGTTGTTACGCCGTCCAGCCTCGCTTTCATTAGAGTCGATGTAACAACACAGAAACTTCGCCTCCAATAAAACTTGTGACTCTGGATACCCCAGATCGATTAATTCATTTTTAACGCTAATGGCGCGTTCCAGAGCCAGCCATTCATTACCCACTGTTCCATCCGGTTTTGAACCGCTGTCGGTGTAACCGGTGACGCGTATCGATTCCTGTTTATGAGGGTAATCGTCCACAAAGGACCTTAATAATGATTGGTAGGTTTTCGAGAGTTCCGCACTGGCATAATCAAAATGAACCCGAAATTGCTCCAGCATCGTTAATTTCTTTTTCATATAGGTGGTATTCACGCCCGCCACTGTGCGACCTTTGCTCTGGAGGCTGGACGCTGTCTTTATGGGCGAAACGTTAAGGGGTGTTTTAGCTGTAATGACTGGGCAATAATCACCGTCACAAACGATAAAATAAGGATGATCACGCTGGACTGATTTATCGAAATTGGCGGCCACCTGAATAACGCGGGAAGACGAGTATTGCTGCAAGCTTGGCAAACGGTTATCGACTTCAGTTGAAGTGAACAGGTGTTGGCCAGAGCAACCGCTCATGAGCAGTCCACTAACGAGAAAGGTTGTTATAGACGCGTGTTGCATAACGCTCTCTCCTTAAGGCCTGTTTTTTAGATGGGCCTGCGTTATACGCACCGACCGCAATCCAGGTGTATCCAAATCGTTGTACTTCCTGAGCCAGAATCCAGGTACCGACCGTAATGTTGGTACAGGGATCGAATAAACTGCTGCGGTCGTAACCCAGCTTTTTAATCCTCGGCAACCACTCGGAATTGATTTGCATCAGACCAACGTCTTCGCTCCCACGGGTATTAATATTGATGGCATCGATCTGGTGATTGCTTTCGGTTTTGATGATGGCATTGATCAAATCAGGGCTGACCTGGTAATGATTAGCAGCCTCTAATAGACAATCACCGTAGCTGTACTGACTCACATCATTACCGGCCTTTGAGGCGATAGCTTCTGTGGACAGCAGACCGAGTAAGAACATAAAAAGGCTTAAATATTTCATGTGAAAGATTCTTACCTTGATCGCCTGACACAACAATAAGAAAACATTTATTGCTTGCGAAACTTAAATTAGGGAAATGATTTTTAACTGGACTGGACAGTGCATGGAGGGAAAATCCATGATCTGTAAATCGCCATTACAGCGCAGATCACGGGGGGTCAAAAAATAATTGGGGTAAGCTAAGCAACGATCAAAGTTGAATATCGTTGCAAAATATTGGTTCAAATCCCATCAGAGAAATAGTGACTTCGCCGCCAGGTAAAGTGTATAGCCTCTGCAATCATAATTAGCGGGATGAATGATTCAAAATAAACTGGGCACAGATGTTCTGCACAAAGGGGCCAACTTCGTTTAACCAGAGTAAGGGCATCTGGTAGCGTTAAACGAAGGACGAGCCTTCACAAAATAATGGCTTTTTTCCGGGCTCATTACTTTGTGAAAGCACGTCCATTAACTACCGGTGTGTAGATAACGAAGGTGGGGAGGAAAAGAGCCAAACAAGGTTTGGCTCAACATTAAGGATATCCCGATCACTACGGATATTTAAAGGCATGTATTCAACAGAGCAGGGTGAAGAGGAACCAACAACCTACATCTGTCAAGACTTACCAGGGTCCACCATGCCATGACTCATCAGGGTTCTCAGGCCTGAATATCGATTTACAGTCAGAAAACGATAGGGCGCTAACAGCGTTAGCAAGGTTCCACTTTATCCCAGGTGGAGAGGGGTGAATACGGTTTATGTTACAAACAAAAATACCCTTTACCCTGTCATTAAAGGATGAAAAAAAGTGCAACAAGGTTGCACTTAAATTCAAAGGTTAAAAAATTAACACGACAATAAAGCCCAGTCTGCTGATTCAATAGAAGCTCCTGATGGAACGGATTGATTCATGCGTTGCTTCACCTGATGAAAGAGTGAAACTGCCTGACTATCAGACAACTGATAAGGCCGGATTGTATCGATAAAGTCCTCAGCAAGAGAACAGGATACAGCACCGTGACCGTTAATTTTAGAGACGACTACATCAATATTAATTGACGGATTCATAAGTTTGCTCCAGGAAATTTCGAGAGAAATCTTCTGGAATCATTCAGGAGATTAATCCCGAATGGGTTAAGGAAAGGAGTCACACGATGGTTTGTGCTGATACTGATTGACTCAAAGTATCAAAGGGCGTTCACAACAGTGAACAAAGGTACTAGATAACCTCTAGCGGGGAGTAATACTGTTATCCAATATCATGCCCTTGACTGGTATTGGAACGGATAAATTAATGCCTCTTCTTCTTCGGTAAGTCAGATGTGTATTCGGGGTGTCTAAACAAAAAGATCACAAGCCCGATAAAAAAGACCGCTACAGCGACCATCAGTGAAATAGTAATCATGTTAATCATCCTCCTTCGAGAGCATATTAATTGATATAGAGCCAATTATAACTAAAACAAGGCCAATTACCACTGCAGTAGCCGCCATGCTAGCAGAGACTGTACCGCTAAAAATAGAGCCACCAATACCGCCAGTGACTAACATAATGCCTATTTTACCTATTTGGTCTAATAGTTTATCAGCAGAAAATTGTATTCTTTTCATAGAGTCCTCCTGAATAATACGGGTAAGATCCATGATCCCAACGGGCATGGATTCCCGATGGGTTAAAGAAATGACCCCTAAAAGCTAGGGGTCTGTTTGAGTTTGAAACCAGAGGTTTAAGCAGTGGCTTCTTGAGGTAAACGCCACATTGAAGCACCCTGATAAACGTAACCCTGCTCAATGAGTTGGCTTTCGCGCTCATCATAGTAAGGATCGTCATTTACCAGCTTAACTTCTTTGGCTAAAGTCGGTGCCAAATTCTCTTCAGCCTTTGTGGTTTCTTCAGCGGTTGAGTTTTCGCTCATCTGTTGATGTCGCTCAATTTCAGCAGCGGAATAAACAGTAGTATCGCCGTTGACTTTATACCACTTGATATCAAACAACCGGCCTTTAAGTGCAAAGCCAGTCTGACCTTTACGATCACCTGATTTATACACAAAAGAACGTTGTTCAAGATCGCCAATAACAAAATTAACCATGACTTTGGGTTCAGCGCCTTCGGAAAAAAACGTTTCCAGTTGCTGCACCATTTCAACAGCATTGCCGACGACATTACAATCCACAAAGGTCTTTTGGATATGACCTTCATTGTTTGCTTTACCGCGCATACAGGCAATGTTGATAGAGTAGTAAGGATCACCTTGTTCGGGCGTGACTTTACGGAAACGATTAACAAAACCTTTACCGGTTAATGTTAAATCCCAATATTGATTACCAGTTGTGTTAGTAGACATGATAGAAATCTCCTTCTGTACATTAAAGAAAATCGGAGAATCTATTAATCCCAGTCGGGATAGATATCCCCGATGGGTTGATGAAACGGACCGCATCGAAATGATGCTGTGTCTTGTAGGTCCAAAAGACACGAAGGGTGCTCAAAAGAGAGCAAGGTTGCTTGATAACCTCAAGCGGGGAGTAATGATTTAATTATTAACTATTTCCTCAATAAGTCAAATAGAACCAATAATTATTTTCAATCAAAAAAGACTTTGTTACCTTTTATTGTATGATTTAGTTCTCCCATGCAAAGGCCTTGCAGCTTGGATAATTACTACACCCGATAAAAGCTTTACCCTGGTTATTGCCGGTCTTAATCGTTTTCAAAGATAATAGACCAGTGGAACACTGAGGACACGATTGACCGACCACCAGTTGTTTCATCGTCGATTTTTTTTCCAGTGGTTTTGCCCCGGGTTTACCGTGATGATCTGGCAGTGTTTCATGACAATTGGGGTAATCCGTACAGCCCCAGAATGTTTTTTTCTTAGGCCTGGTTACCGTTATTTTTTTAAGCGGTTTGCCGCAGGCAGGGCAGGGGTATTCAGGCTGGTTATAATTAATCTCAATCTGTTGCTGTTTAAGGTACTCAATCATCTGTCCAATGAAAGCCTTTTGTTTGTCCATAAACGACTCCAACGTTGCTTTATTGTTCGCAATGTCATCCAGTACCTGCTCCCACAAGGCCGTGGTACCAGGATCTTTCAATACGTCCGGTACTACTGATATCAATTTACGCCCAAATTCGGTGCTGATTAAATACTTACCCGATTTTTTAAGATAGGTACGATCCTTCAGGGTATCGATAATACTGGCACGAGTCGCCTCCGTACCTATACCCGAGGTTTCTTTTAAGACTTTCCGAAGTTCGGGGTTATCAATCAAACGACCGGCATTTTTCATTGCCGCAATCAACGTACCACTGGTAAAGCGGGCAGGGGGTTTGGTCATCTTGCTCTGGCATTGCGTGTTAACAATATGTACTGACAGACCTTCTGAAAGGTGCTCTGGTAACGCCTGTTGATCTTCGCTGTCGTTAGCCTCACTTTTACCGGTCATTACTTTCCAGCCAGGACTTAATTCTTTACGACCTCGACTGATAAAAGTATGCCCCTTAACCTGGGTATGACAAACAACCGCTTCGTATCGATACACCGGAAAAAACTGCATGACATAGTGCTGGCGTATCAACTCATAAATTTGCATTTCCTGATGGTTAAGCTGGTTGATAGCAAACGAGGCCCCGGTTGGAATGATGGCATGGTGAGCCGACATTTTTTTATCATTCCAGCATCTGGAACGAATAGACGTGTCTGCCAGATGGATCGCTGAATGACTCACCCAGTCTGGATCACTCTGTCTGACCGCCGCTAAAATACCACCGGCTTCTTCAAGCTGAGAATTCGGCAGGTACCGGCAATCCGTTCTCGGGTACGTGGTTGCTTTATGGGTTTCATAAAGACTTTGCGCGGCTTTTAAAACATCATTGGCATCCAGACCAAATCGCTTAGAGGCTTCTATTTGTAAACTGGATAAATCCAGAGGGAGCGGTTGGTTCTCTTCTTTTACCTTTTTTTCAAAACGAACAATAGAACCGCCTTGCTGATTCACCTGGTTGGCCACGGTATTGGCTGATTCCTGGTTCAGGCAACGACCTTCCGTATCGACAGGAATACCCACGGACGCTTCAGGCATCCATTTCGCTTTGTAAAACGAACCGGCTGCATCACAGTCAATCACCAGGTCATAAAAAGCCACAGGCTTAAACGACTCTATTTCAAGATCGCGCTTAACCACCAGGTTCAAGGTCGGTGTCTGGACACGTCCTACAGAGACTACCTGATCACCACCCGCTTGTTTGGATAACAGGGTATAGGCACGTGTCAGATTCATGCCGATCAGCCAGTCAGCGCGTCCACGTCCGAGACCGGCGTAATACAGGGGTTTGGTTTTTTGATCAGGTAGAATATTGTCGAGTGCCTTCCGAATACTCTTGCTATCCAGTGCTGATAACCAGAGTCTGTCTACCGATCCTCGGTACTGACACATATCCAGTATTTCACGCGCAATGGTTTCACCTTCGCGATCCGCATCCGTTGAAATCACCACATGCTGTGATTGCTTCAACAATCGCTTGATGACGTTGAATTGCTTTTTGACCTTTGCTGTCACGGTCATCTTCCAGGTATCCGGTAAGATGGGCAAGGTCTCGAAAGACCATTTTTTATATTTCATGTCGTAGTCGTGCGGGTTCGCCATTTCGAGCAAATGGCCTATACACCAGGTAACAACCGTTTTGTTATTTTCAAAATAACCATCTTTTCTAGTATTGATTTTCAGTACGGCGGCAACGTCTTTTGCCTGTGATGGTTTTTCACAAAGATACAGGGTTTGCATGTTGATACACCTTGAGTAATAAAGGTGTCACCGGATAAAGAAGGAGGATGGGAAAGGCTATCCGGTGACAAAGGTTTTTTCTTATTGCAGCTCAATCGTGACAGAAGCTGTTTTACAGTTACTAAGTAATGCATTACAGGCTTCAAAAATGAGGTACGCCTGTTTGGGAATCGTATTCAGAAATACCGTTAAATCTTTTTCGGTATTAGCCGCCGAAATAGTTCCGCAGGACATTTTATTGCTACTGGTAAACCGGCAATCAAAAGCTGCTGCAGTATCGCAATTATAAAGAAACGACACTGAACCGCAGTTCTGACTCAATATTTTAACATCACTACCCAGGGTGTTATCGTCACTCAAATACATATCCACATGATAAGGATCACTGGAATCCACATCCCAGGATATGGAAAATTCACCACCATTAACACCAGCATTGATGGGTGCGATAGTATTGACTGGTGATGATGTGCCAACCACGCCCACAGCGTTGATTTTGGTTGATGGATTGGCGGGTGTATTGATTTTAGTAATATCAGTGTCCGTGTCACCGCCGCCACCGCATGCGCTTAGCAGCACAGAAACCACTATAGCTAAAACAGTTTTAAAATATGGCATGATTCGCTCCTTATTTTTTTGGCTTGAGTGTATCAACGGTCATCAGATCGGGAGTGACTCGCTTAGCTCTAACCACCATACCAAACTGATCATCACCGGATTCTTTATCTTTCCATTTCTTACCAATGATAGAACCGTCAACGGTCACTCGGTTTCCTTTTTTTAATAATTCATGACAACGAATACCACGTTTGCCCCAAATTTCTACATTCATCCAGAACCCGCCTTTATCCTCAAAACTGCCATCTTCTAACGGAACAGGTTTGTCAAAGTAGATTCTGAGATTACAAACGGCATCATCATCCTTCGAATCTCGACGATTCAATTCGGGGTCAATCCCTAGATTTCCTTCACCATTAAATTTATTACCCATATCATTTTCTCCTTAGATCAATATCTATTTGAATGAGCTTGTTATTATTCAGATTGAGAAACGGTTAACCACAGCTTATGATTTATTGCTTGAATAACTTTTTAGACGGGTAGGGTCTCCAACAATATAGAGCAGTAAATGTCACAATTTGGCATGCAACTCTATGATATTACGTGCATTAAAGTTGTTCATTTTTTGAGTAAAAGCTCAATATATATCTTTTATACGCTTTTTTCGGCCAGATTCATGTCTTTCTCGCAGATCTGAATCTATATACCTATCTGTAGTGGCCATACTGGCATGACCAGCATCATCGCGTACATGTTCACGGGGTCGAAACTTAACATCTTCAGATATTCCGGTATGCCTTAACCAGTGAACTGTAGCGGCTTTTAATTCAATCGCATCGTCCTTAAGACCATCTTCTTTCATCCGTTTATATGCTTCATCAAAACAAAGCTGTACGATTCGTCTAATGTGCCTGGTACTTGTAATGGAGCCTCTGCCGGTAGCTTTAGATATAAGGGGTATTTGCTCACCATGTTGCGGTAATTGCGATAAACCTAAATATTTACGGTAACGCTTAAGCGCTTTAAGCATGTCATCACACACTGTTATAGAACGATTTTTATTACCTTTACCTGTTACATCAAACCACCAGTTTTTATCATGGTCTTTTCTGAAGTCACTCATGACTGGCGTAGAGCGTTCATCAGCAACCAGCTCTGATATGCGAAGATACATTGCAAACAAACAATTCATAATGAACAAAGTGCGCTCGTGCTCTTCAGGATTCTCTGTGGCCATCAATTCTGCTGTTTCCAATACGTAATCCCATTGTAGAGTACTGATACGTCTTACTATGGGCTTTAACTGATCTTTACGGATGAATTTACTTTTCTGTTTAATGAGAGAAACAGGATTTGATTCAACAAAGTTTTCCTGTATCAGGTATTCATAAAAAGAAGATAAGGCTGTAAATGTGCCTTTAATGGCAGCTTGAGATGGACAGTATTGACTTGTATCCGCTTTTTTATTTTTACTGTGTTCAGTCTTTGTCAGTATCACGACAAAGGGCCGCCATTCTTCATTGCCTATTCGGATTCCATTTTTATTTTTAAATCGCGCTACATTTTTTAAACCTATCCAGGCTTTCGGTGGATTGAAACAAAAACGAATGAAGTCTTCAATATGTTCACGCTTAAGATTTAATAACGATGTCTTCTCTATATTCCAAGCCCATTGAAGCAATCTTTCTAGATCACGTCGATAGCTATTAAAAGTGGCTGTGCTGCCATTGTAGCTATACAAAAACTTAAGAGCGTATTCCAGATCAGTGTTAGCTCCAGGTATTTTAGTATTTAGATAAGTATCAGCAGAAAAATGCTTTTGCTTAAACGGATTTCCAATATAGCTAAGATTATCAAGAATTGCTGTAGGCGGTATTCGTTTTGGGTTCATTATTCGTCAATAGCAAAATAATATTGTGCTGAGTATAACCCAATAAACGTAATATTTAATATCCGATATTGCAAAATATCGGACATAGCAGTTATTTTATTGTATCAGGTTTTAAATTATAAGAAAAGATTTGATCATATCGTTAAACTTCAAATTTTTTCAGAAACACCTAAAGTCGAAATCTGGCGAAATGCGTTACAACAACGACCATCGGTTAAAAATGCAGTATCGTCTGAGTACCCTGAGTTACTTTTACAGTTTTTAGTCAATCGTAAAAGTTATATCTCAAGCCTGATGTCAAGAGAAGAATAGAGGGTCTCCTTGAGATTGGGTGGGCCTTGGTTAGCAAAGAAGTTTTTAGAAGAAATATGAAACAATCATTCCTATGAGATTCATCACGTGGCTATCAAGACAACATTGGCTCAATAACAGTTGTGTTCGCTTCGATTTTTTTAGCTGCCTGATTCAATTGCTTTGATTCATGTTGAAGCATTGACCAATTCAGGTTCAACAAAATCCTTTGCTTATCAAATTGTAACAATTGGTTCCGTACAGTTTGCGGCAAACGACCAAGATCATCACGATAATGCAATAAATCATAATCCCGCTGTTTGCTACTTCGGGTTGCTATATTGCGCCAGGCTAACAATCCGCCTGATCGCTTACGAAGCCTCATTGATAATCGCAGGCCGCCAAGTGACTGGTTAAATGTTTCTATCAGTTGCTCACGCATAAATATCGTTTTCCGAATATCCTCACGAACATTTTCAATTCTCTCAAAAATATCTCTATATTGGCGAAACACCACCTAACCCCTAATTGCCACAAATCTTCCCCTTACCCTTAAAGGGTTACTTAAACCCTTTAGCAAAAGATGCTTTGCCCTAGTTGCGCCAAAGAGGCTGCGCCCTAGCATAAATTGTCTCAAGGAATTGATTTCGAAAATTTGATTCAAGTTACTGTTTCCGTATTTATTGTTCCAAAAACACTCAGATATTTTTTTTACACGGATTAAATCAATAAGAGCCATTGCTGCAAAATGAACATCCCAGGAATTAAGCAACCACTTTAAATTCTTCATCCTGCTCAGTGTTGTCTGATGTCGCTTCACTATTTTTTTTAGTAGATTCTGTTTTCTCGTATTGGCGCAATTCTGGAGCAAAGTCAGATCGACGCTTCATATTCAAAATATCATCTGGAACTTTACCCATCAGCTGTGTGGCTTTTTGTGCTTTTGGATTATTAGCTCTTGCATCGTTTCGAGTAACACCTTGATGCCTATAGCCCGTACCAGACTGTAAAGCAGCTCGTAAGGCTTTACCGCCCAGGTTTAAATAACGTTCTTTTTTAACTCGCGTTAGTAAACCCACATGCGCCATATTTAACACTTCGCAACAGAACCGATCATATTCCACAACCAGATATCCCATACGATAGGCATAAGACGGAGTTGGGAATTGCAGCGGTCTTTCTTCAGGTTGCGAAGATTCAGATGCGTTAATGTTTATCGATGGAGAGTCAGGGTAAAGCTCCCTGAATTCCTCTTTATATTCATTAAGCTTCATTTTGGCGCGATCAATATGGTCGTCAATTTTAATCAACCACCAGTCAGCCCATGGATCGTCAGCCATCGAATCTTTGTAGATTTGATTTACCGACCCTGAAAACCTGGGCACCCCATAAATGGCCGGTCTATCCTCATCTTCTTTACGTCCATCAAATATCATCATAGCCTGTCTGGTATGTAATAAAATGGAGGTATCACTGGTTAGTCCACCAGGTCCATGGCTTTTGTTCTTTTTAGTGTCAATCATGATTTTTCCTCTTCAATAAATTCTATTAACTCAGATATATTCAACAATTTTCTAAATATTTACTCAACATAGAATTGTTAATGAACCGGTTAACTTAACATTCCTATAAATATATTTTATAAGTCTTATAAGATATATTTGGGTGGCACCACTGGTACCACTTCTCAGTATCTTCTCAAGTAACTACCCTAGCTTCGACTTCTTTTCGGTGAGTCTATTAAGCTCAAGCTGTTTTATATCTCTTTGTTTGATGAGTTCAAAAGACTCCAATCCTTGCTCATTTTCAAACTGGATCATTCTGGTAAGGTGTTGAATTTCAGAATGTAAATCGCGTATGCCAGAAATAGTATCAACATCAGTTTTCCTCTTAGACTGTTGCATGTCGGGATCACGCGATGCTGCCTGCTGGGCACTGTAGCTAGTAAAGGGTGTCCTACCCTCGTTATATTCTTTAATTAACCAACCTTTGAGGTAAGCTATATTGTTTGCAAGCTTTGCTTGTTTAGTGTCTGCCATCCTTCCAGCCAATTCATCCAGCATTATTTGCTGAACCTCTTCAGGTAATTTTGCTATGTGTAATTCACAAATGATTTTTTCATTACGGGATTCAAATTCAGGATAGACCAGTGTTTTGTCAGTTGAAGTTAACTTGGTGTCTTCTGTAGTAGTATTATATATAAAACCACTACTACAGCCGTTCACTTCCTCGTTCACTTCCTCGTTCACTTTATGAACTTGTTGCTCTATAAGGCTTTCTATCTCATTCACTTTATGAACTTGGCTATTTTCTACCGAGTTCATTTTATGAACATGGTTGCTTTCTACCGAGTTCACTTCATGAACCAGGTTATTTTCTACCGAGTTTTCTTTATGAAGCTTATTAACCATATCTTTGTAATCCTGAACGGGAATACCAAAGTAGTGTTCTGGATGCGGTAATTCTGGATTAATATCTTCAGGGTAAAGTCTTTCTTGAATAAGCTGGTTAGCTTGTTGTCGAGCATCTATTTTCTCAAGATGAGTCGAAGGTCTAAACGGGTCATCAGAATTTTGAATATGATGAGTTAATGATTGAAAAATCGTTACGGCTAAATATTGAACACGTTTGTGTCGGTGGTAGACCATATTGGTTTTGACGAAATTTATATAGTCTTTATCCAGCGATAGCGTGTCGGAAAGAGACATGGGTTCGTCATTAAGAATGTAATCATTACCGACAAACTGACCATTCTCTTTCCGCACCTTTTGATGCAAAGTAATATACCTTTGCAATCTTAGTTGTGTCATGCAGGAAGCAATGGTTCCTCGCTTAATGCCTGTTGCTAGTGTTATCCATTCATAGCCAGGAAATAAGCTCGCAGGCACAGAACTGGACTCCTTCTTTTTGGCCCATAACCATAAATTGTTATAGACTGATTTTGCATTCGAGGATAATAATGATTCTTGTTGAATAGTGACTGGGAATGATTCGTAACGTGTGTTCAAAAAAAGCAGAGCATCATGCCCTACTTTAGTATTGCCACGAACCGCCTTAGTTGATGACTGGATTTTTTTATCCAATTCATCCATGACACTATTAGGCTGGAACGTTGTATTTTTCACGCGAAATCTCCTGATTTTCGTAAATGACTTTATATATTAGTCGTATCGGATATCCTGTAATTACTGATAACTCAATCCACTGTTCACCGGTTAAGTTATCTGGTTGACTGATATCAATATTTTTACAGGCATCAAACACTGCACTCTCCTGTTCCGGTGTAGCAATATTGGTACGACCTCTATAATGAATATCTAGATCCCGCCGACGAGTTGAGAACTCAACTGCATTAACGCCGTTCAACGATTTAACCAATTGAAGAGGCGCTCCGTGAGAGATAAGTTCATTGATCATCTTTTGTGACTCTTTTTCACTGCTGGCACGATTGAGTAAATGACCTAATATTGCACTGTCTATCTGGATGCTTTTTATGAAAGATGCTCGAATTTGTGACGTATGTATAATTTCTGTAACGGTCATATTTTTTAGTTTGGCCAGGATAGAATCTTCTATACCAAGCGCCTCCAAAGACCTAAAATCACCGCTTACCTGGCATTCGCAGATGTACAGCAAAATAGCATTATTAAGCTCTGCTTCTTTATTTTTAGACATGATTAATATCCATCCATAGGTTGATATTATTGTCTTCCACAAAAGACATAAGCCGTGTTCGAGCTTCCAACAATGAAATGTATTTCATCATATTAGTGGGCTTAATATATGAATAGGCCATCGCCATATCCACCACGTTGGTTGGTCCTCCAGCTTGCAATGTAATCTTACCAATCGCACCCAACATCATGGTGTACATGCGTTTATTATCAGGGTCGTATAATTGGTTAATCAGGTTTTTCATCATACTTTCAGGCATTAGTTGATACCCAGGTACAGGATCGTCTGAGAATTCTACTATTCCCTGTAACTGCCAAAGCAACCACCAAGCAAAGGTTCTTTCCGCATCGTCACGCTCTTTTGAAAATCGATTGGTTACAACCTTATGATCAAAGTGTTCGAGGCAGCTCTGATCGGTTGACATTACAGTGCAGAGTTTAGTCTTTGGTAAGTCGAGAAAATACCCATACCCGTAATCCCAGTGAACCAGGCAGTGTTGAATGCGGGTAGCTTTTGCAAAATCTAAAGCAAGCGAAAAAACTCTGGATTGCATTGACTTCAGGTCAAATTCATTGGATGTACAATCGGTCTCCAATTCGTCTTTTCGGATTGCAGTAGATGTAGAGAGATTGAGGGCCACGGCCTCTTGATCCAATTCAAAATTCGGTTGTTTAGACCCCGGATTATTTTCAGGCAGCACCCTCTCCAATGAGGACTTCACCGGCTCTGGTTCTTTAACCATGATCGGTGCTGTGTTCGAATAATTTGGCTTAGCTGCAGATGAAATTTTAGTTTGCAATGACTGAATTCCCTGTTGAGCTTGATCCTCTTCTGTTGACGTAAGTTTACAATTCCACGGATCTTGTTTTTGACATTCATCAATATCAAATTTGAGCCGATTGTAAGGCACATGTTTTAGTAACTCACCTAGTCGTTGTGAAAACTCGTGAAACACCAGTTCCATATCCCATTCGTCCCCATCATGATCTGACAGTAGCTTGTGAAACTCCGCGTTAATTTGCTTATTTCGTGTTTCATATTCATACAAATCATGCGCTTCTGCGAGCCGTTCAAATGTCTTCTCTAACCGTTTGAGTTTTTCAATCTGAGGCCTACCAAGACCTCGTGCCAGTGTCTCCGGAATGGCGGGTTCAAGCACATCAAGCGCATAGTTCATTATTCCTAATAATTGATAATTAATTGGAGAGCCTGCTTCTTGTAATAATGTAGCAAGCTTTCGTTGACCAAGAGCTTCGATATTATGTTCCTTCTCATACTCCAATTTAAAATTTCGATAGCCTCTTGCTTTATCGATCAGGGTCATTCTACCCTGAGAAGTGTTTTCATTAAGATGACCAACAATACAATCAGATTCACTGGTCCAGGGCATGAAAAGGCAGTCAATGAACTCAAATCTTTGATCACCAGTTTCGCGATAAAGCATCTTCATAATATCCAGACGTGTGTTACCACCGCGACGGATAATATATTTTTCTTCACCAGCTCGTCTTGTGATTGTTAATGCCTCTTCCTGGCCATTGGCACGTAACAGCTCAAGTAAGACATGGTATTCCGGGTTTTTGGATTGTCTGGGATTTCGATCATATTTTTGAAGTTTATCGATATGAACTTTCATTGATATAACTTCAATTGGATCAGCATCCTCTACTACTCTTGTGTTATCAAAATACCCTACCCCTAGAACATTTCGTACCTGTTCTGCAGCATCTTTCTTGTTAGCCATTACTGATACCTCCTGCTTTAACCGCTAATACCTCTGTGATGATTCCACTCAAATGCGGAAATAGCTCACTGGTTATTTCAAGCATGGTATTCCATGCACTGTCGGTTGGCCCTGAGCGAGTTTTTTCGAATTGATGAACTGGTACCTGCTGAAGAGATGCTTTTGTATATGCCGATAAAGCAGGTACAGCGGTTTCAATTATGCGAATTCCATCAAGCGATTGATTGTGTTCGAGCGATTTAAGCTCCTTGCTTATTAAGTCAGAAATTAGAGTCCTATCTTTTTTATAAATGATTCCACATAAATTACCTAACGGCGCTCCAAGATTTGCCATAGGTCGTAACCGGTTGAACATTGCCATAGTGCCTCTGGCGAATTCTTTAGCAGAAATGGTTTCAGGAATTATAGGGGATATTAAAAAGTCAGCCGCCAGAACACCAATGTCCTGTAATGGGCCTATCGCACCTTGAGTGTCGATGAGTATGATATCGTATCGATCTTTAAGTAGTTTCAGGACGTGTTTTAAACGGACACGGCCATCGGGTGTGTGGATTATCCAATCACTTAATAGATCCTCAGAATCATCATTTATGACAATATCGACACCTACGGACGTTTTGCTTATGCTTGTTTCAGTATTATGTTCTTTAATTAGGGACGTAAACCCATCTGGTGATCGATAATCAATAGGATAGTAACTGGATAGGCTGGGCTGTTTATCAGCGTCAATGATTAATACCCGCTGGCCTATATCTGAAAGCAAGGCACTGAGATTTGCGGTAAGGGTTGTTTTTCCGACACCACCTTTAGAGCTACAGATTGTAGCAATATAAAAGGGTATAGACTTATTTTGGTTTGTCATCACTTTTTTCCTCTTCAATTAAATTCTTGAAGAAGTGACATGTAATCACAGAATCATATCCATCCTTACGGTCATGAAAAATACTGTTTGGGTAATGATTATGATTTAGCTTTCTCAACTAGTATAGATACCAGCTTTGAAATAAATGGTGCGGGTAATCATTCCTTCTGAAATAAATTTCATATAAGATATGCGTACCAGGGGTGACTACAGGTCTTAACTACCTGTTTTTATCACGCAGAGGTTAGTTGACGCTAACCTCTGCTCCATTTTATAAAATCTCTCATAAAACCCAATCAAAAACTCCTTTCCACGATTAAAGAAATATATATTGCTGTTAATTTCTTAATCACTTCCTCACTAAGCAAATAGTTATAACTTGAGATGATCTATTTGCATCACAACAATAAAACCACTTACTTTCATTGTCAATTAAAGCATTACAATATCGGAATACTAACCCTATATAAATCAAACATGTATAAACACCATCTTAGATATATTTCTTAAAAAACTGGACAGATAGTCTAGAAAAAAGTCCTAGTAAAATTATTGTCGGTAAAAATATGTAGATAGGGTCTATGGCAAAAGGAGGCACTAAATAGAAGAACCACATCCCTGCCATTGACCAGGACACCATGTGTTTAGAACGGTGATAAATAAAAGCTGATTCCCTGGCACCTTCCGTGCGACGACGATACCATTCGAGGTAGCCATCAGAACCTAAGACCAGCATGATTAATAAAATAAAGGGAACCATTAGAATAAGGACGGAGAGTCGGATCATGAATATCTGAAAACCAATCATGGCTCCCTGAATCATGGGCCACATGCCAGAGATGAGACCACCCGTTAACTGATTGCCTCCAGAATAAAGATAACCCTGTACACCAGTCTTAATAAACGTCCACTCATAGGCGGTATTTACCCACTGCGATATCAAACCTGTCGTTTCGCGATCAATGTTGGCGCTTAAATACAGCACTTCTTTTTGATAAGTATCTTTAAGCAGTTGTAATCCGTCAGGCCAAAACATGACAATGGCCAGATCGGTTAATAAGGTCATGAACAATAGAGCGATTAACATTCTGAGGACGTTAATAAACCAGAGTCGATTCTTTGACTCTGATGGAGTTTGTGCGGCACGATAAAAATTAAAGTAAGAGCTTGAATCTGCCATCAGTATCGCTCGGAAATAATCTGATAAATTTCATCCATAGATCGTGGTAAAAGCGGATCTTTACCAGGTAATGGAAGTCGTAATTTATACAATTGTCCCCCTTCAATTAATGCAAAAGCCTGCCCTTTAGGGAGGGCGACCAAGTCAGCCGGTGAAACCATGTCGGCATCCTGTTCTGATAAACGATCTGCATTTTGAGAAACAAAATCTATTTCAGTATCTGGATCGTTATTATCGGTGGTTCGAGACTCGGCGATTTTGGTATACAGTCGTACCTGCGGTAACTGATCAGTTAACACCCGGGCCGTTTGTTCATTTTTCACCCGCAACATAAACAGGGTATTGAAGTTACCGATAATCTGACCAGCTTTCGCTCGGTTTCCAATACCAGCCTCAATATCATCCAAAGTTTGGGTGTAGGCATTCATTTGTAAACCGGCACCACCGGCTTTATTGACCATAGGAATAAATTCATTACCCACGAGTTCATTAAATTCATCGGCATGAATAGTGATAGCTCTTGAAACTTCCTTTGAATTGGGAAGGCCGTAAGTATGTCCGTGTTTATAAAGACGACCAGCTATCGAGGTCAAATCCGCAAACATGGAGTTACCCACGGCACTGGCAACATCGGTATCTGACAGAGCATCCAAACCGATGTACACCACGCCACCTTCACGAATGATATTCATCCAGTCCAGTACGGGGCGGTGATCATTTAAATCTTCGTAATCAGGTGACAGTAATTTACCCACGGGTCCTGAAGTGAGCTTCTCCATCAGCGGGAGAAGAGACGCGGTTAACTTATCAAAATAGGTTTTATCGTATTCGATGGCTGATCTAAGACCATCGGCAACAGCATCGAATAACCCATGATCTTTAACATAGGTCAGTAAAGCCACCGCGTGACGACCACGGCCTTTCATAGCGATGGGTACTTTCTTCATCAAGTCTTCACTGCCTTCGATGGACTGGACCAATTGACTCCAGTTATTTGGGGCGGTCTGATCCAGCCATAAATGGTAATAATCCACCATGAGTGGTTCGATATTCGTCACGTAACGGGCGATCAGTTCGTACGAAGGCTTTCTACCCAGACCTGTTAAGGCTCTAGCCACGATGTTTGTAAAGCGCCATGCAAATTCACGAAAAGCCGCCGAGTTTCCTTCACTGGGTAATTGATTCGAGATCCGCCCCGCCACTTCTGTTATCCGTCCAAAATCCCCGATGCCATTGTAGCGTTCTGAAATTTCAGGGTGCCCTAGGTGAAAGACATGAAACTGATCATAGCGACCTGCCCGTTTCGTTTCAGCAATCATGCGAGCTAACACATCAAAGTCACCCTTGGGATCGATAAAAATTACCGTATCCCCTCGACGTATATCCTGACTCATCAGGATTTCGGCAAAACGTGTTTTACCCACTCGGGTGGTTCCCAGGATTAAAGCGTGACCGACCCTTTCACCCAGATTCATCAAGACATTTTTTTCATTCTCAAGCCCTACCCCGTGTATATAACTATTGCCGCCCACTTCAGGCAAGGGGCGAACTGGATTCAAGGGTGATTGACTGCTGAGTAATGAGGCGGCCCATGAAAAATATGGTATCGCATCAAAAAAAAGTTCTGTCTGTCTGGCCCATCGATAAAAAATGCCCGGTTGTAGATAGCGCTGAACAAGTGGAGAACGCGCTTCTATTAGTCTCTGGCTGTGTCTTTGCGTCCACTTAAATCCTTTACCCAGAAAGAGCTTCTTTCTGTAGGTAGGAATCTGTTTGGCGGTCAATACATAACGTGGTAACTGATTTAAAGAAGCGCGATACCGCAGTATTTGAGTACCCTGGTAAAATCGGAATACACCTAATGTCACAGTAATAGCAATAACATAGATAGAAAAAGACTTTAATATAGGTAAGAACCAGTCCGGTTGCAGAAATAGCAATGCTGCAGCTGCAAAGGAAACAAAAGCCGGAACAAACTCAACAGCAGGGCGTAACCGGTTATCAAATATACCATTAGTATTCATTTTGTTATTGCGTCCATCATTTTTCTATCTTTGAGAGTTTATGATTGATGCTGGGTAATTCTATTCCTGGAAAAACATTGGCTGTGTCAGTAATCAAAAATCCTTTAATCATGCTTCTTTTTTTGGGTCCAGTGATCAAGTATTCATGAATATTGGTACCATTAGTATTTTTCTCATGTAGCTTCAATTTGGTAAATCGTTTTTGTGCATACGACCATTTTTCTTTATCAAACTGTCTGAAAATTGCCGGACTCACCAGAAACAAACCCTGCTTTGTCATGTGAATCTTCGCGTTCACATCGTTAACCTGGAACTTCCGTTGGTGCAATCCATCTCTTAACCAATTTAAAAATTCTTTACCATCACTAACAGGTGCTTGCTCTGTTTGCATCGACTGAGCATCCCCATCTGTTACTGCTTTTGTTTCATACAGTGTTTTTTTAGTATCTTGGGTATCTGGCCTATTATCGCTTTCGATAAAAGGACCAGACGATGCTAAAGAGCTAAAATCAATAGTAGGTGGTTTAATCTCTGGCCTGTCCGAGTAATGCGGTTCTGGTGCCATTGGGTCGGATATTTTATCTTCGTAGGTAGGGACAGAGTCTTTAGGTTGAGTATCAATGCTCGTAGACGCTGCGGGTGTCTCAATTGATTCTTCAGTCGAAATATCTGCTGCCTGGTTAAGCGGTGTAACCGTTCCCTCAAAGGTATGAGGCACGGCATCAGCACTGGGCCATACCTTATCAACAGATAAACACAGCATGGTAAGCTCATGAGCCTTGGTCCAGCCCGGTGCAAACACCTGGCATTTCCACACGGCTTTATCGCCATTAGGAATAAGAAGGTTGTATTGTTGCAATTCATCCATGATACGGTCATTCCGGGCAGGAATTCCGGTTTGGCCTTCGTGGGTCATGTGGTCACGTACCTGATCCATCGCACGTTTAACCACGATCCAGAGTTTTTCATCCTCTATCCAGCCTGCAGCTCCATCTCGATTGAGTGGCAACACCCCTTCATCAATCTGATAGCGCAGACTGGTCAGTATTCTTTGATGCAAAGGTTTACGACTCGTGATTGCTGCCATTTCACTGGTACTACCAACTTGATCACCGGCCAGATTTGAGGCAACGGAGCGTTTATCCGCTTCATGGATAATTTTGCCAATAGCCCCGCCATCTTCAAAGTGTCCCGTTAAAATATTGGTCCAGTAGAAAAATACTTCCTGATTACTAGCCAGCCATTCAAGACCCACCACTGGCACAATATGGTGTGCATATAAAGCACTGGCTCGCTCGTGCGATGCGTAAATACGGTTGCGTCTATATTGAATTTTGTACTCCCTGCCCTCTTTATACGAAGACATAGGCCCATGAAAAGGGGACCATTTATCTGTTACCTTTTTATTCTTGTCGAGTAAGTCAATACTCATGTCAGTAATGGGTTTACCCAGGTCATGGCATAAAGCAGAGGTAAATACGGCATAAGTCCAAACATCTTTAAATTTGGTTACAGTTTCAGCATCGGAGTTAGGTGGTAATAATTTACCTCGCCTAATACGCAGCGCATTAAGAGTTGTTTCTAATGTGTGGGACAACAACCCGCCACGTCCGGAGTGATGATGGGATTCGCTAGCAGGAAGCTCCTGCACGTACTCAGCAAGGTTTATTAATGTATTGAGGTAGAGTGTGTTCCAGAATTTATTGGAAAGCCCCACTGTTGATTTAATGTCCGCTATTGTTCTTTTGTGTGGGCCGAGCAAACGGCTTCCCTTAAAAATATAGAATGTGTTTTTAGGTTTTGATCTAAATAACGAGAAGATTTGCATTCAGCCAATATAATTATTTGGCGTCATTTGTCAGTAATAAAAGATATATAAAGGAATTATCATTCTTTATATTGGTTTTCAATTATTAATAGTAAATTCATTGGGTGTCATTAAAGCAGACTGTTATTAGCAATAAATATTACGCTATTTATTAAGCTTTCTTTATAACCAGTACATTTTAAAGACTGTGCTAACCGACCTAAAGCCTGCTTCTTTCACAGATACGACGAGCTAACTCTTCCTGTCTTTCGAAGACATGTCGATATATTTATACGAAAATAAATTGAGGGTTTATTAATTATGTCAGATGAATTAAATGCAGAAAAATCAATCAAAAAATATGAGGCCATGGTGGAAAAGCTTGCATTTGCTGCCGTTACTGAACAGAGGAAAAAAAGACTTTGGCGCACATTCTGGATTTTTTTAACTTTCCTCTATCTTACGCCATTAGTTATTGCCACATTGAATTTAGATGAGAATACATTCTTCAGTGTGGCAGAGAGTACCGACAAACATACAGCTAAAGTGACAATGTCTGGTGTGATAATGCCCGATAGTCCTGCAGGAGCTGAGTCAATAATTAAGGGGCTTCAGAAGGCATTTGAAAATGAAAAAACTGCTGGAGTTGTGCTTGAAATTAATTCACCTGGTGGATCACCAGTCCAATCAGCTTATATCTATGATGAAATAAGGAGATTGAAGTCTGAGCATGAGAATATCAATCTGTTCGCTGTAGTAGAAGATGTTGCTGCAAGTGGTGGATATTTTGTTGCAAGCGCCGCCGATAAAATATTTGTTAACAAATCCAGTATGGTTGGCTCGATCGGGGTAAGAATGGATAACTTCGGGGCAGTAGATCTCATTAAAAAATTAGGCATAGAGAGACGTCTGCTAACAGCTGGTAAACATAAAGGATTACTTGATCCATTTTTACCTGTTGATGAAGACCAGGCAAACTATATTAAGTCTATGTTAAAAGATGTTCATCAAAATTTTATAACTGCTGTTAGAGAAGGTCGTGGGGATCGGTTGAAAGAGAAAGAGTACCCTAATCTTTTTACCGGTTTAGTTTGGTCAGGCGAAAAGGCGGTCGAAATGGGTTTGGTTGATAATTTTGGTACGACCGCATCAGTAGCTAGAGATATCATCAAGGCAGAGGATATGGTTGATTACACCAGTAAAAAACTTTTTATGGAGCGTTTAGCTGAGCGTGTTGGCGCATCCATTGTGTCATCGATCAGGGCCATTATCGGTTTTGATCAAATAATGGAGTAAAATTTATTGTTAATTATTATTGTTCCAACCCTTTATAGTTAGGCTATTTATTTTCGAGAGTAAAGGTGAATAGAATTATAAGATTGGAGCAATAATGGTTTTAGCCCGCCATTAAACCCTTTATGCATCACGACACTTATAGTGTTGCGCCCTTTCGGGTAGGGCCATTCCATTAACTCACCCTTCCCTTCTAAGCCATTTCTTTTTTTCAATCCCTTTGGTATTAAATGAAAAGCTAAAAGAAAGCTTTAATAGGACTGATAGCCTAGCTTTTCCAGTACACCATCTAATTCGTCTAGACTATTGTATCGTATGGTTAGAGCACCCTCGTTTGATCCTGATTGCATAAACCTGACCTCCTGGCCGACTAGTTCAGATAATTCCGCTTCTAAATTCTCGACCCAAATATCTTTAGGTTTAGTATCGCCATTAAGGTTATCTTCGGATACTGCAGTTTGACCGCTTTTTAGTATCTCTTTTTCTCCATTGCCTATAATCTTAGATAACTCGTGGAACGCTGTTTTTTTGATGATAGATTGATCCGCTAATCTTCTCTGTTTGTCCTTCGGGAGCGTAAAAAGCAACCTGCCTTTACTTGGATCTAGCTTTCCATTCTCTATGAGCTCAACTACATGTGGATCAAGTTTTAGCAGATTTAATAAATGTCTCATCCTGCTCTTAGACATGCTGTAATGATTTGCTGTTCTAGTAAGAGCGCCCCAGGGCTTTATCTTTTTTTCAGCTTTATATAGTTCTTCAGCTTGCCTCGCTTTTTCTATGACATTATTCGCTGCTTTTGAATTGGCTGAGCGTGCCAATACATAGCTTTTAGTCTCTTCGTAATCCATACCATCGTACACAATAGCGGGTATATCATGTAGACCTATATTTTGAGCGATTATCCAGAACTCTTCACCATCAAGTATCTCATAACTAATTAGACCTTCTTGTTTAATCGACCTTACGGTTACGGCACCCGTGATTCCAAATTCTAATGCATGATCCATTTCAACTTGAGATACTTTTGGTCTGTCACTCAGTGCTGTAAACGCTGATCGTTTAATTTTTTCTATTGCTAGATATTCTAATCTCATATATTTATTATAATGTTGTCGCGCGACAACATTATAGCTTTATTTTGAATATAGGTTTAATTTTTTATCTGTGGCGCCATGTTATCATTATTAATTAGTCTTTATATTCAATAACTTATGTTGATTTATATTTATAACTAGGATTAAATTTTTGATACGTCATTTCATAGTTTGAGTGATTATATAGCTTATTTATTTCCGAGCAGGTGTATACCCATGCATCTACGCTGTATTGCTGTTCTTATGATTGCAGATTGGCTTGGATTTAAAAATGGTTTACTTGAAATTAGTCTTCTCACCTCTTGGTTAACCATTTCATAGAGTTCTATTGGAAAAGTAACAACATCTTGTATTTCAGAGTCAACATTAGATTGAGACATTAACGCTCCTTCCCAATCAGGTCGACTTATCATGTATTCAACCGCTTCAGAAACCCATTTACTTTTTTGCCTGAAATTGTAACCTTCATCAACCATTTTTTTTGATATTTCATCACGCATATACTTCGGCATTCTAACCGCGATTTTTTTTATCTGAGAGGGAGATTTTACATTCTTAATTTTTGGTTTATCCATTACTCTTCTCCCATAATTCAAAAAAACGAATAAAAGCTTTTTTGACTTTTGCAGGGTTATTCCAATCAACATCTTCAAACTCAGAAGAGTATTTATTTGAAATATTTGCATAAATTAATTTTTTTACTGCGCTGAGGTTGGTAATTTTAGCCCCTACGCTGATTTTTTTTTGGCCGTCTATCGGTAGACGTTTTTGACCAGTCACCGAATAAAAGGTATTTTCTTTATCTTTAGAATATGCAATATCGAATAATTTTGAGAGAGAAAGCTTTCCATTTTTCACTAGATCTATAGCTTTCTTGATCCATTTATCATCTTTTTCAAAGAGAAGCTTAATCCATTTAAATGCCTGTGCACGATTAATCCCCAATGTACCGGTTAAATCGCTCCAATGAATAGACTGAGCATTATTTTCCTTTAATTCAGCAATCTTAATTGCCCAGTTTAATCTTGCTGTTAGAGATAACCCTTCGTGGATATTATCTGCCATTCCGATTTTCTCGATAACCATTTGATCAGGCTTTCTGGTAAATACTTTAACCTGTATCCTGGTAACATCCAGTAGTTTTAGATCAGGATTTTGATTAATAGAAATGTCATACGCTAATTCACCAGACTCAAGTATTTCTGAAACAACATGGTAAATACTGTAAATCATAGCCATAGTTCGACGCTGACCACCAATCAATTTTACTTTTTGTCCAGGAATGCTATAGGCTATAGGGGCGTTATTTAGCCCTGTATCTTTTATACTGAGCGCAAGCGTTGAAATACCAGCTAAATCTTTTTCCTTTTCGATGATTAAGGGGTCATCCCTCTTAATCCAACCTCGTGTAACGTCTTCAAGAGTTAGATAAATATCCCTCGGCTGGTCATCCCATAGAATAATTGAGGATAGAGCAACCTGGGTATTCAAAAACTCTTCTGTTGTTGCCTTATCTGCGGCTTCTAACCGAGCACCCACGTTATCAATTGTTTTCTTTTGGACCCCTACCCTAACACCTGGGCGCCTGGGTTTTTTAATTTCCGATTTATCACTCATCATTAAAGACCCTCTGAAATATTACTTCGCAAAACTTTTCAGCCTCAATCTTGGCTGCAGTATTATCATGCATTTCAAATAGTGATTGAGGGTTGGCATAGGTTGAAGAGCTATTCGCATAGGTTTGCAAATATCTCATCGGAGGACTGATCAGCTTATCATGAAAATAACCTTTCTCATCCATCAGACCTTCTAAAGTGTTTCTTTGCGCCGCCGAAGTTTTATCGTATTTGGTAGGCAAAATACCAACTAGATTTAAACGGGCACCCAGTCTATGTCTGTTTTCAGTTTCCCAAAGCTGTGCCATATCTGCCATACCTAAAACAGAATCTTCTTGCATTTCTGTCGGTATTAGCAAATGAGTAGCCGCCCGAACTGCTGATGCAGTTAACGATGATGCTTGTGGTGGGGTATCAATGACCACTACATCTATTTCTTCTTGATAGTACTCATCCATGAAAATGATTCTCATCAGATTTATCACTTCCTCTTCACGGTTGATCTTTTCAACCTGGTCCAAAAACTCCTGAAGCTCTGTTTTATGAGAGGGGATAAATTTTAGGTTTTCATACTGTGTAGAGTAAGGCTCAACATACCCTATTTTAAATAATTCAGATATCGACCAGTATCCAGGAGGAGGGTATTTAAGCGTATCCCAATCTGGATCTTCTGGATCAAAATTAGGATGAATAGGTGGAGAACCACTGCTATCCATTTCAATAAATCTTGCTGAGTAATTACACTGAGGATCGATATCCACACCTAAAACTCTCTTACCCTTTCTCAAAAAATACTCAGTAATTATTTTTGAAAGACTGGTTTTCCCTACACCACCTTTATGATTATTAATTGTTAGCACTTTTAATGATGGATAATCATCGTTTTTTTCAGTCATTTATATCTCCTATGCTTCTATTCACATAACATATCTCTATTAATCGTCTACCGGTAGACGGTTAACTCTATTCAATATTCTTAATTATACTGTATAACCAAACACACTGTAAAATTAATTTGTCTGCATTACGTATATCTGGTACATTTCAACAGTTAATTGCACAACATATAGTGTTTTACAAATTATAATAGCGAATATCAGAGGGTATGGAGCAGGGTTATGAGTAAAAATGAAGATATGTTAACCAGGCTAGCTTCCTGTGCGGAACTATCGAAGAAAAGAAACTTAATGAAACAGGAAATAGAAAAGGAAGCCTCAAAGCCGAATAACCCTAATAGAAACCTCTCAATCGACTTGCTTTCTGATGCAAATAACAAATTAAACCGAGGCGAACAGTTAGGACTTTTTAATAGTTACGATATTGCAAAGTCAAAATCCTTTCCGACTCTTCTCGGTCGTTTACCAATATTTATTCCCGGACCAAGTGGTCGCCAAAAGGAAATGATTGACGATGATCTGGCCCTGGTATTTGAAACACCATTTGGCAGAGGGCGGCGTTTCGGTCCTCCAGTAACCTGCAAAGACGAGGAGGTGCTTTTTGCATTGTTAAGATTATCTGAAAAAAGACTTATAGGCAGAAGTGATCGGCTTCCCGTCCCACTTGAGTCTTCTAATGAATGGCTATTAGATAATGACCAAAATCTAACAGTACAAATAACCATGGCCACGGTTGGACAAATCATAGAAGAAATGAGCTTAACTTTAGGAGGTAATAATTACAAATATGTGGTTGACTCAATAAAACGCCTAAACCAAATTAGTATCGAACTTGAGACGCGTAAACAGGATATGTATTTTGGTGAATCGTGGACTGGCGGTAAATTCAGAATTGTCGATATACAGTGGAAAACATACCATGATCAGGGCTTGGTTTACTGTCAATTTACACCTCTTATGGCGAAATGGCTAAAAGAACATGCAACGTATTACAGCTGGGATATTCGCCGCCAACTTAAAACTGACAACGCAAAAGCACTACACCGCTTCTTGAGTACTCAAGGTAAAAGCTATTCAAATACTCTTGTGTATATTGCAAAAGTAATTGAGTGGTATGGAAATAAATCACGGCTAAGACCTCAAATGCAATCAATACTTGAAACACTAAGGGATGATTTTTCCTGGTGTGATTTCAGAATTACGGGTAACGGCAGAAAAACACCTTTTACATTAGAATTTTGGCGCATTTAACCAAGAGCTTAATAGTCTTCCGGTGGACCGTATAATTAATACAATGTAAACGTACGACCAACCGCAACTATTCTTTTTTAGCCCGTTTTAGCAGGCCCACATACAGGACAGTATAGATCCAGCATCCGTGTTTGATAGTTAAAACAGGGTTACAGATCATTGGCCTTAGTTGTTTCTATAAATAAAAACAAAAATAACAACCAATGTCGTACTAAAATGACATGAACTCATAAATCCGCGAATATTGAATGGCTTAGAGAGCTCTTTCTGAACAATATTTTGAGCTAAATAACAGGTTACTGAAAGTAAAACAGTCTAGCGGTAGACTGTCTAATGAATACAAATAGTGTCGTACTAGAATGACATGAACTCAATAAATCCTTTATATTCAACGACTTATACACCACCTTTTAAAGTTTATTTTGCTTTTAATACCAGATAACTGTTTAAATACTAGGTAACTGAAAGAACAACCGTCTACCGGTAGACGGTTTAATTAATGCCTCCAGTGCAAAATAAAACAGGCATATTATATTTTCGTACTAGAATGACATGAACGCAATAAACCTTTTATATTCAATAGCTTAAACAACACCTTCTGAACAATATTTTGAGTTAAATAACAGGTTACCGAAAGTAAGACAGTCTAGCGGTAGACTGTCTAATGAATACAAATAGTGTCGTACTAGAATGACATGAACTCAATAAATCCTTTTATATTCAACGGCTTATACACCACCTTTGAAAGTTTATTTTGCCTTAAATACCAAGTAACTGTTTAAATATTAGGTAACTGAAAGAACAACCGTCTACGATAGACGGTTTAATTAATACCTTCAGCGCAAAAAAACAGTACTATTTTAATTTATCGTACTAAAGTGACATTAGCCTCGTACTAGAATGACATGAACAAAGTATTTCATAGATTTTTCAATGACTTAGAAGTATTTATAACTACCAATCATTTATGTATATTTTATGCTCCACTTTCTCAAAAAAGACGATAACTATAATATTTATACACAGGGTTCGTACTAAAACGACACGAGCATCGTACTAAAAAAGCATTGATAACGTACAAGAACTACATAAACTTCGTACTAAAACGACATAAGCTTCGTACTAAAACGACATGGAATAAAATTTAATACTCTCTAAACTTTTGTTTTATATATATATTTATAATTCAACAACCTTCCTAGTCTTCTATAGTCTTTTATTAGTAATTATTAGTAGCAACACAGTGTGTGTTGCTGAAAATATTTTATAAATAAATCTTCTTTTTAAAATCTTCGATGTTTAACTTATCGATAACTATAGTAGTATATAAGAATGGAATTTTTATGTAGTAACTGGTTTTAAAAGACATCATGTCTAACATACGAACAATTGAAGGCGCAAGAGAATTACGCGTAATACGTCGAAAGCGAAATGTTTTAATAATAGATGATGCTTCTACTGGAAGAACAATTCTTGAAAAAATAGTCCATAATTTGGATAGCGATTTATTCGTTTCGTGTTTTGATAATGCAATAGACGCTTTAGAGTGGCTTGATGTTCATAATGCAGATTTGATAATCACTGATTATCAAATGCCCAAAATTAATGGGATTAATTTCGTTAAAAAATTAAGGGCAGCCGTAAAAATTAAATCACATTTAACGAGGTTCGATAGTGTAATTCCACTGGGGTAACTTTGGATGTTTATTGATAGCCAATCGTACAAATTCATCTTTCGAAATCTTAATACCTTT
>Ga0233437_1001436_pt1 | contig 43630 bp, 36 predicted proteins | sample SI_122_August201_FD_182714 | JGI IMG/M metagenome (GOLD analysis project Ga0233437, IMG submission 182714) | Seawater microbial communities from Saanich Inlet, British Columbia, Canada - SI_122_August2016_200_MG | ecosystem: Environmental > Aquatic > Marine > Inlet | place: Canada: British... | reverse complement strand
GAACCAACGAGGTGAGAGGAAGATAAAGGGGAGGGTGACTAGTAAGGGATGTTTGGTAACCCGGAGTGATCTAATCAGCTCGTAGAGTGCGAGGTAGGCGGCGAGAGTGAAGCCCAAGCTAATGAGGAGCATGGACTGGAAGTAGCCTATGAATGAGAATGCGCGGATCAGGAGTGGATAGAACGGGAAGTGAGCGGGTAGCCAGCTCCAGTCGGGTGTGATGTCACCTGAGTTAAAGAAGTTATTCTCGTAGGCCACGGCTGGGTCATAGAGACTCTTGGCGGCAAGTACATACCCTGGACCATCCCAGTTCTTGTAGACGATGTCGAGCTTGGTGTGTTTGGTAGCGAGATAATAACCTAAAAAAATGGTGGTTGTGACAAAGAAGGAGAGAATGAGTAAAAAATGATCTTTTTTGATAAATCTCATATTCTTTATTCTACCCTACTCTAGTTCTCCAGTTCGCAGAGATCTTGCGGGTAATTGCTGAGTACGAAGGGATAGAGAACGTCGATGTCGTAAACTGCGTGGAGAGTGAGGGATCCGGAGAAGTCGTGGGTGAGGAGAACTGCAATCTCATTGTATTTGCCAGGATCGTCAATGATGAGGGATCGAAGAGGTGTATCTGGATCAGCATGTTTGAGACAGAGTAAGTTGTTGAGAGTGATCTCTGTGAGATAAATGTTATTCCACCGCTGTGCATTGGAGAATCCCCAATCATCTGGATCTGCCCAGATTGCATTCTGTTGGAAGTCAGCTGGGTCAAGTCGCCAATAAATACCAGCATAGATAGGAGCGAAAAAGATGTTGTCGTAGATTGTGTAATCCTGATAGTCTTCGAGATACTCAAATATCTCCGGTGCATCGTACCTGAATAGGAGAGGATTCTGAATGGTGTGAGTTGTGTAGTAGTGAGTAACATACTTGGCGTGCTGGAATATTGCAAACACTGAGAAAATAGTGGTAATTGCGATAACGATATATTTGTTTTTGATACCCCTAAGTAAGTGAGATGAGTGGGATAGTCCGAGGGCGATAATAATAAAGGTAATAAGAAGTCCATACACATTGCGATGGTAGACCACCTCCCCAATAATTGAGGGGACTGCTAGAGCGCTAAGGAGTGATAACGATAGTAACAAATAATGCTTCTTGGAAGATGATTTCTTGATAAGAAGGTAAATGCCTAGTAGGTAAAATGGTAGTAAGTATGAAGAATATGCGCCGTAAGAGGTGGGAACAATGTAATCATCAACGCTACTTTGGAACAAATATTCTGGAGAGAGAAGTCTTGTAGCTGTGCGTACTGCCTGTTCGGCAAAAAGTAGTGGCTTGTTCCAGAATGCGTAGCATAGCTTGACCATATCATCATTTCGGTTCATGTTGAGATAGCAGTTCATCCTGGCCTCATCGATCTTGAGTTCGTATCCAAACTGATGGAGTTTGGTCTCCTGAGCGAGCCTTGTGAGACTCTGAGTTGTACCTAGCTGGAGAAGGAGTGGGGTCAGGATAGCAAAGTACACTACGAGGGTTATAAGAGAGTGCTTGAGTCTGGATCTTAGTGACTGAGTCTGACTTAGGAGAAGAGTGAGAGCAAGAAGCCCAAAACCTAGATAGCGATAGGGACCATAGAAATACGCAGAGCAAGCTGCGAGTGCTCCCATAATGAGGTAACTGGTTGGAGTACTCCTACCCTTCAGAATCTTGATTGCAAAATAGAATGCAAGTGATAGAAAGAAGATACCGACATTCGCCTCATAAAACAACCTACTGATGCCAAAATGCCACGGAGAAAGTGCGAGGATAAGGGGAGACACTGTAGAGACAAGCATATTACTGGTGTACTGATAGACAATCAAACCAATTACAATGAGTGAGAGCAAGCCAAAAAAGGCAGATGGCAATCTAACAGCAGCTGTATTAAGCCCGACAGCATCGATTGAGATAGAGACTAGGTAGGGTAAGTTAAGTTTGTACTCACCGGTTGACTCAAATACCAGTGGTGATTTTTGACCGTGGATATCATTACCTGTTTCGTGAATAGAGAACGCGTCATACAGATAATATGCTTCATCTTGCGTTAGTCCCTGAGGGGTATTCCCTAGGCCATATAATCGTAAGAAAATTATAATTCCAGAAACAATAATGAATATGATCGAAAGAATAATTTTGGATAATTGTGTTTTTTGCATTTAGGTGATTATGCCACAAATATCCCGAGGGCAAATTGAGAGAGAAAATAAACCAAGAAAACTAGTGAAAGTGTTTGAGTGATAATCCTAGTTCGAAGCGAGGTTGAGTCTGGCAGAATAAATGGGAGGAGAATCAGGATATAGCGAGGAACGGATGAAAGCGTGCCAGTTAGAGTGGGGAGAATGAGCGAGAGAGTGAGATAAGAGTTGAGTGAGTGGGTACGAGAGCGCCAATACTTAATCAATAGATAGGATGCGCCAATAAAGCTAGCGAATTCGAGATAGATGCGGGCAGACAGTGTAGAGAAAAATGGAACTGTGAGAAACATCTTGAGATAACGATAGATAACTTGTGGGAGCATAATCAGAGAGTCTGTGGTGCGATTAGCGCCAAACATAGACTGCACATGGACGAACATCAGAGGATCTGAGAACTCTTGGTTGAGATAGAGAGTGTAGAGAATGAAACCACTGAGGGAGACCAGAGTCAATGGAATAAGCGGGAGTCTGAACCTGAGCTTGTGTACAGTGAGATATTCAATAACAAGACTCACTGCCAAGAGAGAACCAACAAGGCGCGTGCCAGAAGCGAAGGCGGCAATGATAGCTGCGAGTAACCACCTCTTCTGCTTGAGCATAAGGAAAAACCAGATGGAGAGTGCGAGAAAGAGAGACTCTGTATAGAGTGCAAGAAAGAAGAAACTGGTGGGAAAAAGTAGAAGATAGGGAATAGGATGTAGGGAGGTGGGAAACAGGCGACGGAGACCAATAAAAGCAATAATGAGAGAGATAATACTGATGAGGACTCCGGCAAATAATGGTGAGGGGGTGAATGGTGTGAGCGCGCGGATGAGGATGGGGTAAAGCGGAAAAAAGGCTTGCGTACCGACATCCTTGTATCCGTATCGTGCGATACGCAGGTAGTGGATCCCGTCAAAATGAGCAGGAACTGAAGCAATCTGTGAGTAGTTATTAGCCAAATCAGTGTTGTAATATGGGAAGCTTATCTCTGGAGAGTTACGGGTAGCGAAAAATACTGTAGTGCCGAGAATGAGTAGCCAGGTTGCAACCAAGAGAGCTGGCTTAAGAATAATCTGCAATAACTTTTTCATAGACCTTCCGCGTTTCTATTGCTGCTAGTTCCCAGCTAAACTGCTTGGCGCGAGCGAGACCAGATTTTGCGAGTTGTTTTCTTTTTTCTGGACTGGCGAGTAGATTGGAGAGCACTTCTAACATATCCTTGTCAGGGTCAAAATATGCGACTGATCTACCCCCTACTTCGGGCAGGCTCCCCCGATTACTGGTAGCGACTGGACATCCCCTACTCATGGCGTCAAGCACGGGCAGACCAAACCCCTCATCCCATGAAGGCTGGACGTAGAGCGTGGCGTGGGAGTAGATGGCAGGGAGGTGATGGGTGGGAACAAAGCCTAGTAGGTGGATCTTGTCGGCTTTGCCTGAGTCCTTGATCGCTCTGTGTACCGCCCTACTCTCTGGGATATTGGACTCATTGGAAAATGACTTGCCAACGAGCACTAGGTGGGTTGAGGGTGCGTCAAGACCGGCAAAAGCCTGGACTAGGCCTATGATGTTTTTGTTCCAGTTGATGTCACCGACGTAGAGGAGATAGCGATGAGGGAGGTTGTACTCGAGCTTGGTTTTTCTTGTGAGTTCTGCACTAACCTTGGTTTTTTCTGGACCGAGGGGAATAACAGATATCTTAGACTCATCAATTCCTAGAATACTAGTAATGTCAGATTTTGAGGCAGTCGAGTCTGTGATGATGTGGGCGGCTTTTTGCGCTTGCCTTTTCTGCCTGAGCCACTTGAGTTTCCCCCTCACGCCGACTGGGTAATGAGCGGGATATTTGAGCGGGATAAGGTCATGAATCGTGACAACGGTGGGAATCTTTTTGTGAATTGGTAGGGTCAGAAAAAATGGATCGAAAAATGGGTAGTGGATAAGGTCTAAGTCAGGAGTGGAGCTAACACTCTGTCCAAGTGGGAAGGAATCCTGGGGAAACTGACGAGCGAGCGCCTGAGACAATTCTCTAGCATAGACTCCGATCCCACGAATCTTACTATCAGAGTGGAGATTCTTGGTTGCGATTAGGACTTTCATATTTGGTAACTTATATTCTATACTAAGAGTTATGAACAAAACACAAAAAACTGGTTTGACGATATTTATTTTTGTACTTGGTGTGTTTACTATATTTCTTAATTCTTGGAATAGTGAGTTTTTTGGGTTGCAACTTGCAACAGTCGTGGGGCTAGTGGATGATGGATCATTTGCGCTGAAAGACCAGGTTTATCCTGGATTTAACTTGGTTGAGGGAGATGAGACTTTTCGGTATGACAAGCAAGTTTATCCGATGAAACAACCTGGACAAAGCATTCTGGGAGCGATCATCTATGCACCGCTCAAGTTAGTTGGAATAGAGGTGAGTCACCACAAAGACTACGCCGTCCACATCATTACATTCCTAACCTCTAGCTTGATGGGAGCTGGGATCGCTACTCTACTCTACTTGGCAAGCTACAAACTGAGCAAGAATCATAGAGCGTCCCTTATGGCTGCAGTTGTAGGGAGTGCTGGGAGTATTCTATTGCCATATGCGGGAGTAATGCACCATGATATTTATGCAAGTTTTTTCCTATTTTGTGGTGTGTATCTGCTGTTAACTAGTAAGAAAAATACGAGAAAAGAAATGGTGGCAGGAATCCTGACATCACTATCACTCTTCTTCTCAATGTTGCCTGTGATGATGGTGATTGGGCTTGTGATCATCGTCTATTCGGAAAGAAAAGAAATCTCACTACGATACTTCTTACTTGGAGTGATGATTGGACTCCTCCCCTCTCTGATATTCAATTATGTGTTGTTCGGGAATCCCCTCCTATTTCCTAACCTCGCTGGGAAAGTAGCTGACACAATCCCCCTCTACTCAATACCTAATTTTGTATCTCACCTCAATTTCTTCCTGCTCTCCAAATACTCTGTTACTGTTTTTAGCCCGGTGATCTTCCTAGGATTATGGGGTGTCAGATACATCAAGGACAATCCACTTCTAAAGAAGATAATAATCTACCTCCCACTGATTCTACTAGCACACATCTCTACCCAGGAAACATATGGAGGATTCCAGTATGGACCGAGATATCTCCTACCAGCTCTACCAATACTTGCACTGGGAATCCCCTACTATCTGTCAGTTCATAAATCAGGATGGATGAACAGAATCTTTTATCTAGCTCTCTCTTATTCAATAATTGTCGCAATAATTGGAGCAATGACTACAGTGATGTATCCAGTTCCAGGAGAATTTGGTCCTTTTGAGCAGGGGGCAAAAATTGTTGCTGGAGAAATGCCTGAATATCGAATGCTCCTAGTTGGATTACTACTAATTACTAGTTCTCTGGCACTCCATCGACGATTGTTCCCTCGAACATAACCTTCCAATTGGGGGCCTTGATCTCTAGATCGCGTGACATGCCATCTGGCAACTGAGCAAAGCTGGTAACGAGGAGATTGGTGCCAGGATTGCGAGCGACTATCTCATCTGGAGTCTCTAACCCCGCAAAGCCTGTGAAGTGGAATTTGTCAAAGCTATAGACGTGGATCCAGCCCAGAGGGTCAACAGAATATTTGACGTCGTATGAGTGATAAGTGACTGGATCAATCTGACCATAAAACAAAGCGTATATATGTGGCTCGCCGTACTTGCTGGTAATGTAGATATTGTCAGCTTCGTCAGAGTGTGAGTAAACCCAAGCATAGGCCTCTTTGTAACCATATGCCCAGTCATCTGCATATTTGACTGGGTAAACAAACAGTAGTTTGTAGCCAAAATAGCTAATATTCCAGAGGACAAAAATACTCACAATCACTGTGATTAATTTCTTTTGTTTTTTGAGCCAGGTAATAGAACGGCTGGCTCCGACCGATTCTATGAGGAGAAGTGCCGGGAGCATCGCGAGAGTTCGAACGGAAGAGGGGGCGTCGATCGTGAGAGCTGAAGGGATAGGAGAGAGAAGAAGCCATGGGAAGATGAGGCTGGAAGCCTGACGATACTTCTTCTTGTTTCTGATCAGCTCGGTAACTCCGATGATGAGGAGGGGTAGTTCGAACAAATATAGTAACCCCATGCCTTGAACTGAACGTTGAGTGTTGTTGGATCCTGACAAGAACAGAAACTCCGTAGAAAAAGTAGAGATGTAGTTGTGAAATAATGTGTATGCGTAGTGAGTTGCTTTGTTGTGAATGAGGCGAGGGAGAATACTGGGTAGAGTAGTGTACCTCCTACTCTCGGCGATGTCATCGACAAATGATTTTTGACTGCTGATTGAGAGCGTACCCCAACGCACCCTACCCTCTGCTCGTGATAGCTCGAGTGCGATTGGGAGACAGAGAATTGCTCCAACAACAAACACTCTAGCTAGAGTTAGCTTAGATTTTTTTGTGAAACGAATGACTCTGCGAGCGAGGTAGGCAACAAGAAGTATGGGGAGCAGGATCCTAGCACTGTTGTAGGTATAGAGAGCGAGGATGGCAAAGAGTGCGGATAGCCAGTAACTTTTGGGTCGAGAGTAGGCGTCGACTAGAAAGTAGATGCTAGAGAGAGTGAGAAACATTGCGAGATTGGCCTCGAAGGCAACACGGGAAAAATGAACTGCCCATGGGGAGATGGCGAGAAGGAGAGCAGATAACAAACCGAGTTTCTCCGATTGGAAAATTTTCTTGCCCAGAAGATAGATGACATAGACTGAGAGTATTCCAGCAAGGGCCGAGGTTGCACGCGCCCCGAACTCATTGAGGCCAAAGATGGCAATTGCGGGAACAGAGGCATAGATCATCCCTGGGAGTTTGTGTTCACCAAATGCCAGGAAGTTGAGAGGCATGAGATTACCCCACTCGTCACGGCCAGTTTTGAGAATAGAATAGGCGTTGTAGCCGATACTGACTTCGTCCCAGTTAAGGGAGAGCGCGGAGCTACCGATCCCAACAAAGCGGAAAAGTGCTGCAATAATAAGGATGATGATGAGTTTTTTGATCATTTACTTTTACCTTTCCAGATAATCATACCAAGAATGGCAAGAGAAAAAAGAGAAAGGAAGTTGGCAAAGGTCGCAACGCGCGTACTAGCAAGCGCTAGCTGATAATAGTGCTCGCCGTCAGTGAGTGGGATAATGACCTCACCTGTGTCACTAGGTGAGATGAGTAGTGGCTCGCCGTCACGAGTTGCGTACCAGGATGGATAGTAGTTGCGAGCAGAGATGGCGCGTAACTCGGAGTCGGGGCTAGTTGCCCAGAAACTGGTTTGATACGCTGACTCAGTCAGATCTCTAAGCTCGACGCCGTCATCAACGATGAGTGATGGACCATTTTTCCAGCGCTCCTTAGTTGCCCAACGTGGGACGAGCTCGTCACGATGGGCGGTCGTGGTTTTGCCGACGTATTCGTAGTGGAGAGCGAGAAACTCATCTCCTGATAACCACTGAACAGGACGATGGTAGTTACGAGTGTTAACTAAAGCTAGAAGCACTAGAGTGAGGGAGAAAATCAAGAAGAGTCTAGGCTTTTTGGGAGCAAGTAACTTGGCAAGAGAGAGATAGATCAGGGGGATGAGAATGGTCGCAAGACCGAGGAATCTCCATGGGAACTGAAGGGAGGAAACTAGTGGGAGAGAGTGCCAGAACCAAAGAGAGGATGGGAGGGTCATAAAGATAACAAAGAAGAAGGCGAGAGTCAGGACTGTGAGCCTGCGGGGGAGCTGGCGACGGACAATGCGTGTAAGTAGATAGATTAGGGAGAGTGCGAGCACGAGAAGACTTGCCAGGCCTAGTTGATAGGACATCTCGGTCTGATTGTTGCCAGGGAGAGAGCCTAGATAACTCCATGGACTGTAGAGAAGCTGAGGAGGAAAAACAAAGTGAGCCTCGAAGCCGTAATCTACGGCTTGGGCAATGAGGAGATATGAGCGCTCAAAAAATGCTGGCAAGAGGAAAAAAGCGGAGAGTGCGAGAGAGAATAGGTAGGAGAGAATAATCTTGAGGCGATGCTTATAGAACGTGAGAGTGAGAAAAGCCATAAGCCCGGAGAAGAGGTAGGCATAAAAGTTGTGAGAGAGTAAGAGGAGTGCCATGGGGACGGAGCTATACCATCTGAGTTTGCCGGATTTACTAAGTTGCTGATAACTAAGAATAATCCAAGGGAACAAACCTAGCGCAACCACCTCACCAAGAGCACCGCGCACGAAAATATCCAAGAACTGATACGGAGCAAGGAGATAGAGGAGAGAGGCAGTGATCCCAATAAATCGGTGACGGTGACCTAAGAGATAGACCCCTACCCCACCCAGGAAATAGGAGAGGAAGATGAGTGTGTAGTAGGCTTTGATCGGGCCGAGTCCAAGAAACATAAATACTGCACCCAAGTAGTAAGGAGCAGGGTAGGCAAAGTTAAAGAGCGGGATCCCGAAACCATTATCTAGTGTAGGACTCCAGCGGACCGGGAACTGCTCAGGGATAAGAGTAGAGATGTTCTGGATGCGCTCTACATGCCAGAGGGAGTCGTGGGAGTACATAAAACCAGATTGAAAAAGAGATTGAAGGGACCAGAGAGAGAAAATAAAGATTAAAAAAATCGGAAGAAGATGCTTACGCATGACTATTTCCAGTCAGCTGTAGCACTGGGTTTACTCTTGGTTGAGACCATCTCAAAGTACTTGACGTAGGAACTACTAATATGAAGGCCTGAGTAGAAAGCAAAAACTAAACCTGGGAAACCATCCTGGAATCCCTTGTGACGAAAGTAGATCGAGAGAAACCTGATGAGAGGCTTAACAAAGAGATAGGTCAGGACTCCAAGGGTGCTGGTGGGGATACTACCCTCTGACAACCACTCTTCTGCTTGGAGGGTGGTGTAACGATTACTACGCATGAGATAGCGGGAGAAAATAGGGTCAGCGATATGCAAGAGATCCTCGATGAGTTGGCCTGTCATACCATCTACTTCCATGAGTTCGTGGATGTTTTTCTGAGGTAATCTGGCCTTACCCTTCTGAAATAATCTGATCACTGAATCTGGGTACATTCCGCCTTTGTTCATCCAGCGGCCGAGGAAGTAGTTACGCCTATTTATGGAGTATGCACTAGGTTGAGTAGTGGCATCAGCAGTAATAATCCTGGCAATTTCTTTGGCGAGCATTGAGCTAACTCGCTCGTCTGCATCAAGCTGGAGAATCCAGGGACTGTTGCAGGCGTCAATTGCGATTTGCTTGTTGATGTGAAAATTCTTCTTGTTAGTCTCACTGATCACAGTCGCACCATATTCTCTAGCGATACTCACTGTGTTGTCGCTGGACTCGCCGTCCACGATCACGATCTCGGTGGCAAGATCTTTGACTGATTCGAGGCATGCCCTGAGATTAGCGCCTTCGTTATAGACTGCCAGGCAGACTGAGAGAGCGGGTTGTTTGTCCATACCCTTAGTATAACTTACTGAGTAGCAATCACAAAGGCGATGGAGCCGTCTGGATAGTTGATGATCTCGAGAATATGCGCGTCATCTGGGAAGTCATCGAATTTGCCTACAAAGAGCGTGTTATCTGCCCTATCAAGTTCCCAGTCAATGTATTTGAAGGTGTATTTGCCTAGACTGTAACTCTCGAGCTGATCGAGCCAGAGCTTACCCTCCACTTCATATCGAAGATTGTCGGCGTTTTTCTGCTGGTACCAGATGGGATCCCAGGCTCCGTAGTAGGCGAGGAATAGTTGCGGCTCTCCGTACCATTTGGTCATCACAATATGGTCATATTCTTGTGCGTGCTCACTCAGGTACTCAGCCACCTCTTGGTGACCGTATTGCCAGTCGCGTGCGAATGTGTGCGGATACCAGGTAAAGTAGAGGAAAGTAAAAATAACAGCTTGTACAGTAAGGAGCGTGAGGAGTGATTTTTTGATCCCAGCATGAAGCCCGGATGAAGTAATGCCATATGCGGCGAGGAGCTGCCAACCGGGGAGAGTGAGAATGCTTCTTAGGGCGTGACCGGAGTCACGAGTGAGTGCGGCCGGGATAATACCAAGTCCAATGATGATGAGGGGGAGAAAATGAAGTTCTTTGCGCTTAGTAATGGGAGTCCTAACAAGAAGAATGACGCCAAGAATCACAAAAATGAGCTCCGCATAGTAGAGCATGCCGTGGAGCGCGAGACTGTGCTGATTGTGCGCACCACCACTCACGACTAAGAAATCGGGCGAGAGATAGGAGAGAAAGTTACCCCCGACCTGATAGAGGGAGAAGCTGGCTTTGTTGATGAGAACCTTACCCATGAGTTCTGGCAAGACTGGATTCTCACGGAGTGCGTAGAACTGAGCAAGATTCTCCTGGTCAGTTGTGACTCCGACTTGTGCGAGCCTAGCTTGAGAGCGACCTGAGAAGAGATTGAGGATAAGCGGAAAGGCAAAAATAATCAGAATAAGAGTCGGGAGGATAAGTCTCTTGAGAGACTTGTAAGCCTTGGTGGAAAAGACCAGATAAACTAGAAGGAGAGGGACAACTAGCTTGGCGCTGTTGTAGGTGTGGGGAGCGAGGCCGAGTGCGAGAGCACTCGCAGCGATCAGTTTCCAGTTCTCAGTTCGCAGGTAAATAAGGAAAAAATAGAGTCCAGTCAGAATCAGAGTGAGTGCGACATTAGCCTCAAAGCCAGGACGCCCCAACATAAGTGCCCATGGGCTAATTGCCATCAGGAAGGAGGCCCAGAGGCCGAGTTTTTTATCCCTGAGCATGGAGCCAATCAGATAAGTAAGATAGACCGAGATCACGCCTGCGAGCGCACTCGGGAGCCGGACGGCGAGCGCGGTGTTGCCAAGAATCTTAACAAAAGGAACGATAAGGTAGATGTAGAATGCTGACTTCCACTCCCCGTAGGAGCGAAAAAAGATGGGCATGACCTCTCCCCATTCGTCACGACCGGTTTCTGCGATTGAGTAGGCGGAGTAACCCATCGAGACCTCATCCCAGTTCAGGCTCGGTGGCACACTAGAGAGAAAAGTGAGGCGCAAAACGGCAGCAAGAAGAAGAATTAGAGTGAGTGGGTTAGTGAAGAATTTTTTCATAGCTTAGGCGAACCAGCGACCACGAGTAAAAAGGGTGATCCCAATTAACATTATCATAGCAGAGAGAGCTAAGCTTGCCTTTTGCATCTTGGGGGAGAAGGAGTTGAAGGCCACGAATGAGGGGAAGAGAATAAGGAGGAATCTTGGCATGCTACCCAGACTGCCAGTAACTATCGGCAAGAAAAGATTACCTGCTAGATAGAGAATATATCCGCTTGCGAGGAGCTTTTCTCTAACTACTTTGACAAAAAGATAGATTGCCCAGACGGTGAGCGCGACCTCGAGAAAAACCACGAGGTGAGTAAGATCCCAGACTAACTCTGTAGTGAGGGCTCGCCCGTAACTCAGGACAGTAGTAATGGGTGAGGTGGCCGTGGACTTGCCCCAGGCAGCCTGCGAGTGATACCAGTTGAGTGCGTCCCCTGTGGTAATGAATAGGAATAAAGTGTAGGAGATAAGACCCAAAAATGAAGTGAGTGAGAGGTATACCTTGCGAATCGAGGGGAGGTTACTCATTATTAGTCTATGGATCAGGAAGATGGCGGTGAATACTCCGCTAATGCGTGAGGCAGTGGCTAGACCCGCAATGAGTGCGGCTGGGAGAAACTGCTTTTTTTCGGTGAGAACAAAGACGCTGAGGGTGAGTGCGATAAAAAGTGGCTCTGTGTAGATGGCACCCAAGAAGACTGCGCCAGGAGCAAGAAATAGGGCAAGGAGAGGGAGCTTGTGAGTATGACCGATCAGCTTGAGCCAGCGAGGAAAGAGAGCAAAAATCGCAAAAATGCTGCCGAGAGTGACTAGTTGTGCGGCAAGGTAGTAGTCTCTAACCACGACACTCACGGCCTTGATTAGTAGTGGCAAGAGGGGGAAGAACGCATACTGAGGCATGCCACCACGCCAGCCGTACCCAAACTTGGCAATTGCGAGATAGTGCTCGCCGTCAAAGTTGGCCCATGACCATAAGAGATAGTTGTCCTGCCAAAACCGAGCAATAAAATCAAGGGGTGCAAAATACTCGGTGAGCAGAAAGTATCCCGGAACAGCAAGTAGGCGAATGGCGAGGTAGAAGAGGAGAGTCTTTTTTAACGCTCCCATTGTTTGATGATCTCCTGGTCAGATTTGACCCAGTGCTTGCTGTGTTCTGCGCGCTCTCTTAGCATTTCTGGCAGTTTGAGGATAGCCTTGAGGACTGGGAGCGGGAACTTGACTAGATAGTAGGGGAGTCTAATGATGTGATTGAAGAGGAATTTCTTGTCGGAGATGTTTTTCCAGATGAAGAGGAACTGGTTGCGCTGTGCGGTAGCCATCACGAACTCTTTGGTAAAGTTGCTGGCGATCACACTCTTCTGGTGGTCATGGACGCATTTGCACTCGGGAGCCCAGAGGACTTTCCAGCCTCTCTTCCAGGCTGAGTAACCCAGATCTGTGTCTTCCCAGTAGAAAGGCTTGTAAAGAAGGTTCATGCCACCAAGTTGGTTCCATTTCTTTTTGTCAAAAGCTGCCTGACCGCCCGATGCCCAGAGAGATGGGTTGATCTGGTTTTTGTTGGTTTTGACTGGCTTTACCTTAAAATGGTGAAAGAGTCCCCCGCCCCACTCGCCGCCCATCCATGCTTCGCCTGAGTTAAAACCAACGGCAAAGACATCCTTATCCTTGAACATTTCTATGCATTTCTCAAAGCAGTCCACACTGGGCCTGACATCGGTGTTAAGGAGCATGATCAAGTCACCTTTTGCGAGCTTAACTCCCTTATTGACGTTGGCAGAAAAGCCGATATTCTTGTTGTGGTTGTAGGCCCTGATCTTCCCTTGCTTTTGCTCTGACTGCATAAACCCCCAGGAGTCGTCATACTGGCTGTTGTCGTCAACTATTACGATCTCTGCGCCAACTCTTGCAGCTGCCTTGTAGACGTAGGGCAGATTCTCTTTCATCTGCTTCTCGCTATTCCAGCTAGGGATAACTACACTGATTTTTGGTTTTTTGGATTTCTTTTTTGGCATAACTTAGCTATTGTACTATATGGAACGCTGACTTGATGTTACCAAGATGAGTAAGGTCCTCACAGAGCTCACCATCAATATACCCTGGACTATCGAGTCTATCAGTCAAGAGGATCTGCATCGAGCTAGTTGAGTCCAGTCTAATCTCAGATCTAGCAATGAGATACTCAAATCCTCCCTCCCTGCCAGGATCAAACTGGAGGTGAATGTCGAGTGGCATGTCGTACGAAGTAAGTGACTCTACTAGCTCCTGTTTGGCACCCAGGCTGTAGGCAGTCCTTGCTGTAGAAGAGGATTGGTAATTAATAACAGAAAGATAGATGAGAATGATGAGGGTGAGTGGGAGTGAGAGATTTTTGGTAAGTTTGAGGATACTCAGGAGTGAGTAAAAGCCAACTAACAAGAGTGGGAGGTAGCTGAGTGCAAGATAGTACTCTGGGAAGTTGTAGTCCCGCAAAAGGATGATGAGAGTAGTGTTGAGGATAATGATGAGTGAGCTAACCTTGATGAGGGAGTGGGCGCGAAAGAAGTTGATGAAGGCGAGGATGAGCATAATAATGCCGAGGAATAGGCTGTCGGCGAAGTTGGCAAAATACAAAGCCTTGGTAACTTTGCCGATTTTCGTGAGAGTGACTGTAAGCATCTCAATAAGTGAAGTGGAGGCTGGTGGGCGCGTGGAGATGTAGTCCCTAACTAGACGAAGATTTTTATAAGCGTGGGTGAGGTCATAGTGAATGAGAGGGATAAGAGGGAGCAGGCCAAACAGAAATGCCTGGATGTATACTCGCAGCGGGAAGCGCAAGTAGCGAAGTGAAAACAGCATGAGAAGAAAAAACACCCCGATCACACTAACATGAATATGAAACGAGATCCCACCCAGGAGAGCGAGCGCAAAGAGAGCTTTTTTTGAGTGAGTATTTCTGAGTCTATCCAAGAAATATATAGCAAACGCACTCCAGATAGGAATAAGGGCGACATTCCATGAGATGCGTGAGGACTCAACTAGGAACCACGAGATAGCCCAGGTGAGCGCGGTGAGGAGGGAGAGTTTTTTGCCGATTGATTTGGAAAATAAGAGGTAGATCAAGCCAGCCACAAGAGAGTCGATAAAGATACTAGTCACGGGGAGAGCTATGAGGGCACCACTTAAGAGAGAAAAAGCTGGGAGGAGAATGTAGTAATAGAGAGAGCCGAGGAAGAAGCCACCGACGGAGCCTTTGGCAACTGGACCCAGAGGAAGATACTCGCCCTGGCTAATGGCGAGGACCTGCGAGTAGTCACGATTCTGATCCCAGTCAAATGGGGCACGGTCAAGGAGGTTAATGGATCGTAAGAAAATAGATAGCGCAAAAATGATGGCGAAGGGGATTAGTTTCCTGAGTTTCATAACCTAGATAAGCTCGCTTAACGCATGATGGAAGTTGGTGAGTGAGAGAGTGGGTGGCAGAGATGGGACGGATAGCTTACCACTCGCTGCCAGGAGTGAGTGTGCGCGAAGCTCATTGAGTGTGGTCCAGTGATACTGAGAGTCTGGCACTACCTCGGTCTGACCACCTTTCGGGACCACGAGTGGGATGCAGCCTGCGGTGATGGCCTCGGCGGTAGTGATCCCGAAGTGCTCGGCGAGTTCTGGGTGCTCTTTTACGTCCACCTGGTAACCGGCAGCATGCCAAAAAATCTTGGCCTTGCCATATAGATCGGTGAGCTCTGAGTAAGTGAGGTTGGGGTAAAAATCGATGGGGAGACCAGTTGCGCTGTCCTGGAGTTTTTTGAGCCAGTTTGCGTCACTTGATCCTCCGGCGAGTGCGAGTCGCCAGCCAGCTAGCTCGGGCTGGATTTCCCGGAACGCTTGGATAAGGAGATCTTGTTTTTTGATGTTAATACTTGGCTCGAACCTGCCGACGGCGAGAATGATATTCTCTTTTTTGCCACTCCTGATGGGAGTGATGGGGGGGTAGATAACTTGAGAGTTAACCCGGAACTCCTGATCTATAAATGACTTGGTGAACTCTGAGTTAACGATGATATTGTTGACTTTCTTGAGTTTGAGCTGGGTGGTGAGCTTGGTGCCCCCGACATTCTGGAAAGGCACCTGGATGTGGATGAGATTAAACTTGGCCCCCAAGAGCGGAATACTCCCATCAGAGAGATAGAGAACGAGATCGTACTGGTGAGTTGCGCTGTACATAGATAGAGGATTATGAGATGCGTAGTGAGGGAGAACATGGGGATCAAGCTGAGGATCATTGAGGTTGATATTGAGTTGAGTGGCTAGTTTAGTGATCTGCCTGAGATTATCCCATGCAAAGTGGAGCGCATATCCAGCGCTTTCGATAGCTGAAGCAGCCTCGAGCATGTAGCGCTCCCCTCCCCCGAGATGATCTAGATACGGGGTGACGATGAGAGCTTTTTTACTTTGCATATTCTTCATAGTTATGTTGCTTAGTTTAATAATATAATGATTCGAATCATTATATTATTAAAAAGGTTGTGTTCCCTTTCTTTTATCATCCTCTATTCTACGACGCCAAGCTGACCAATTACCACCTTTTGGTGGTACAGATTTTGAGATAGAGTAGTCAATTGAGTTGAGAAAATCACTAAACGCATCTTGCTTGGCCATTTTTTCCAGCTCTTTTGTGAATGTGGGATCTGAGGTCTTAATTAACTCAGACATCTTGCCTACCGTACCCCAACTCACCTTGAGCTTATCAACGATCTGCTGATATGTATAGCCTTTGATTAACATAAATGCGATAGCTATTCTTTTGGCTAGCATTACCTTTTCAGTGCTTGAGAAGAGAGTGTTAATTACAACCTGCTCTTTCCCTTGCTTGCTAAGTCGTGAAAGGAATTTGGGGAATAGTGAAAATATTTTGTTGTATACCTGTTGATTGAGTCGATGTTTGGAAACTTGTGGCATATTAATAATCTAATGATTCGAATCACCGGTTTTATTATAAGTCTTGGATGAGATCTGGAGTTCGTAGAGCTTGGCGTAGCTCAGAAAAACTGAGAAACCCTGGTAAATACTCTGGATGAGACCGATCTTGCCATCAAATAATCCTGCCTTGAATATGCCGCGCCTAATCATCTCCATCTTGAGTTTGCGTAGAAGTGTCAAAGAAGTAACTGGTGCCATTTCGCCGTCATAATACTGCTCTGCTTCTTTGTCAGTATACCTGTCAGTTTTACTAACGATGTATTCTAGAGACTGGTCTTTGTGATGTTCCATGTGATTTCTGAGCTGACCTAACTCACCTCGGAACGTTGGGGTAGAGTGGATGTCTGTTGGCCAGTCCAGAAAATTTACCTTGCGAAATAACCTAATGACATAATCTGTCCCCCATCCACCTCGCTTGAGTGGGTATCCGAGGGAGAAGTTTTGCCTGGCAATAGAGTAGGCCCCACTTCGCTCTAAAGAGCTACGAGGGGGCAAGCCCACTATAGTCTTTATTTCGTCTCTTAGTGCGGGAGTAATGACCTCGTCAAAGTCCATAACTAGAACCCAGTCACCCTTTGCCTCACGAACTTGCTGGGCGCGAATCTCTTCGACAACGCGAGAGGCTGGACGAGCAATGAAGATTATATTGAGGTTGTAGTCTTTTGCTAACTTGAGCAGATCTTTGTCCCCTTCCATTTCCATGGCGTAGACCGTGATGTTGTCGGCAAAGGAAATACTCTTGAGTAGATTCTCAAAGGTATCTAGATTATCTTCTGGGGCGATCTGGGTGACTACGGAGAGCGTCATTGTGCCCCCTTAGTAATACCTAGATAATCTGTGGTGGTAACGATAATGTCATGCTCTGGCAAGAGAGCCTGATCCTCTGACACGACCATGGCCAGAGCATCCTCGTGATCTTCCCAGTACCGAATAAAGTCGTCAACGTTGTAAAAGAAGATTACAGGTGAGTTGTAGTAATAAACGACTGAGGGCATCCCACCGTAGCGAAAGCTAGAGCTAATTCTCTGACTACTAGGCAAGATGGCTTCGGCGATGCGCTCTGATGGTGGCACTAGGACTGCGAGGGTTGAGGAGTGATCTGCAGCTAATTCAGATACTACCTGGATCCGATTGGGCACTTGGGCTGTGAGCTTGTGAGGCTCAACTGAGAAGTAAGCAGAGCGCAGACCCTGGGCAAGAACTCCAATACTCAGAATTGTGAGAATCTTTTTTGCTTGCGAAGTGATAGCGAATGAGTCGAGGAAGTTGGCAACGATGAGAGCAATGGCTGGATAGACTGGGAGGATGTACCAGAATAATCTAGTCTTGGCGAGGGTGAAGATAACAAGAGGTACAGCAAGCCACCAGACAAGAATGTGCTCCTGTTTCCAGTGATTTTTTTTCAGGAACGAAAAGGCGAGGGTAAGGAGGGCGAGCGTGAGAACGATAATCATGCCGAGGCCGAGATTCTCAAAGAGATACTGGAAATAGAACCAGCGAGATTCGAGATGAAACTCGATGGGAGAGGTTACGCGACTGAGTACCTGCTCGAAAAAGTATGGATTGAGAAACTCTTGGCCATATTTAAGGTAGGAGTAGAGATGCCAGGGGAGGATAAAGATTAGTAGATAGTAGATAGTAGATAGTAGATATTTTTTACCTTTGGTAAAGAAGAGAGGGAGAGAGATAAGAAGGGGGAGAAGACCGGCAAGACCCTTGAACCAAACGGAGAGAGCGACAATGAGAGCGACCTTCCAGGCTGATTGGTTAGTGAGGATGAGATAAAGAGTGGTGACGATCCCCAGGATAAGAGGCATGTCGGCGTTAAGTGCTCTGGTGCGACCCAGAAAGAGATTAAAACTGAGAACGAGTCCTGCAGCAATCAGTCCTACACGATTGTTTTTGAGTTTTTTGCCTAGGAGGAAAATCATGTAGAGGGTGAGAGTCGAGATAGCTGGTAAAGCCAGGCGTGCGCCGTATGCAGAGTGACCTGCAACAAGCTGGCCTAGAGCGGAGATCCAGCTGATACCAGGCGGTTTCTCGAACCAGGTTGAGTAGTTCCAGGAGTTAGTAAACCAGTTGCCAGACCTAATTAGCTCGTTCCCGAGCTGTGCGTAGATCCCTTCGTCCCAGTCAAAGAGCGCATCACGGCCGAGATTAGTCATTAGTAAGCAGAAAGCAGTAAGCAGGAATACTAGAAGGGCCAGATTGACCCAGTTAAGCTTGAGTTTTTTTGACCAGAGTAAAAATTTGTTCATTCTTATTACCCATTCTACCAGTTATATAATCCATGAATGCCATCCTGCGGAATGGATTGCTCCAGTTGCGAAAAATAGCCTCGCGGAAGAGTGCAAAACGCAGGCGGAGTGTGCCATATCTTCTGCCAATAAAGAATCTGTTGCGGGTGATGTAGTAGTCCACGAGCGGGCTACCCGCCACAGTCGAGCTGGAGTTGCGGTGATAAACCATTAGCTTGGGGTTATATTTAACTTCGATGCCAGCACGCGCGGCTTTGAGGCAAAAATCTGAGTCTTCGAGGTAGAGGAAGAATGGCTCGTCGAGCATGCCGATTTTCTTAAAAACCTGGCGAGGAACAGAAATATAACAACCCGTAATAAACTCCACGTCGCGGATCTTGTCACGTTGACCCTGGTCGATCTCGTCTACTCCGTCGTGCCTAGCAATTGCCATACCCCAGTCCATGTAGCCACCTGCATACCAGAGGACGTCCCCCCTACCCTTCTGTTTTTTGTGGAATTCATACCCCTTGGCGTAGTAGATCTTGCCCCCTGCGATGCGATTCTTGCCTGCAGTGTAACGGTAAGCTCTGTAGAAAAGGTTGGGATCGACCTCGGTGTCGTTATTGAGAATGTGGACGACCTTGGCACCCATCCGGAGTGCCTTCTTGATCCCGATGTTATTGCCAACTGAGAAGCCGAGATTTTCTTTTGCGTCAATAAGGTCGAGATCGGGGAATGCTTCTAGTAACTTGCTAATACTCTCGTCTCCCGAGCCATTATCGACCACGATAATGTGGGGTTTGTCTTTGCACTGATTGATTGAGTTAATACAAACTATCGTGTCTTTCCAACCTTTGTAGTTGACGAGAACGACGGCGTGTTTTATTCTAGTTTTTAGTTTTTTGTTCTTGGTCCTTGGTTTGGGAGACATTAGATTCCTTTTGCTAGCTTGAGTGCTTTGCGCTTTGCCCTATGAAGATACTTCTTGGCGCCCTTACTGTTCTCGACCGCGATGGTGGTGAGCCAGTAGGTGAGCTCGGTACCTTTGCTCCTGAGATCACGAAAGATCTCCTGAGTCTCGTCGGTAGTGAGGTCGCGCCTCTTGCCCTGCATCTCCCATAGATAAGCGTAAGCCACGAGAGATTGCGCACCCATAAGGAGAGAGAGTGTGAGACCAAAGAGACCATCCTTGTAACCCTGACTCAGGAAGAAGCGGCGCATAAACTCGGCGAGTGGCTTGACTAATAGATCGGAGGCGGTGAATTTGTGGCCTTCCTTGTCCAGTACTTCTGCGTATTGCTCTGGGTACTCAACGAGATTCTTGACGACAAACTCACGGACCGTCTCGTAGTTGTTGTGCAGAAGGTGCGAGGAGGTGCGGGCAACTGTACCGTTCCCTTTGATAAACTCGATCCTCTCATGCACGTCGCCTTTGTAGGTAACGATCTTGGGACGGGTAAAGACTAGGCGGTAATCTGGATACCAGTCTGAGTGCTCAATCCAGCGACCAAAGATTTTGTTTTTGCGGGGGATCTCAACACCGTCTAGATAGATGTCGAGCGCGTAGCTCTTGAGCTCTTTGACGAGTCCTTTCTCGACCACCTCGTCTGCGTCGACCATAAGGGCCCAGTCAAAGCCCGCGGCTTTGCTGAGTGCGAAGTTGCGCTGAGCGGCAAAGTTTTCGAATTTATTTTTGTATACTTTGGCCTTATATTTTTTTGCTATCTCGAGAGTCTTATCCGTGCTCCCTGAGTCAACCACGATGATCTCGGTTGCCCATGAGAGAGATTTAAGACATGCTGGGAGGTCTGACTCCTCGTTCTTGGTGAGGATGATGGCGGCAATGGTTGGTTTGAGAGTTTTTTTCTTCCAGCTACTAGCCTGGAAATGATATGAGTAGGAGTCATTGGCGGTGCCGAACTCGTAACCCTTTTTCTGTGCCTCTTGGACGTAGAGAACGTCATTACTGACTGCAGTACTAGTCCCGAACTTACCCGCTGTTGGGTAGTGACCGAGTGCGTCGTAGTCATCACGGTGCTGGAGCATGGGAATAAAAAAGCCGTCACGTTCAAAACCACTATCGGTACGAGATGCGCACCATGCGTTAAACTCATCTTCCTTGAATTCGCTAGGTAGGACACCAAAGTCTTTTTGGATATTGAGTTTGTAGACTGGGATAATGCCAGGCTCAACTAAACGGCCTGAAACAAGTCGCTTGGGTTGCCACTCTCTCACTAGATTGCGATCCCAGTGAGGGGGGAAATACTGATCGTCGGTCGCAAAAACTAACCAGTCAGTCTCTGCCACCTCGGCACCCCTGTTCCAGTTACCGTATGGGCCGAGATTTTTCTTATTAAGATGAGGTTTGATGCCGTGCTTTTTGCATACCTTGATGATGTCAGCGTTAATCTTGCCCGTGCCCATGTCTGGGTCGACGATAATGCAAAAATCAATTTTGTAATCAGAGTTTTTCTTGATGCTTGCTATTGCGAGATCGAGCTCTTCGTGAGCGTTGACCGTAGGGATGATGACAGAAATAGTACTTGGTTCTTGGTTCTTGGTAATTGGCTTGCTCATGATTTTTCCTTCTTGTTTCTTGTACCTATCATACCAATCCAGTTACCAAACTCAAGTTTGAGAGACTTGGCGTCAATGAGATAAATCAAGCCAAGATAAGATACTGCCCCGACAAGGATAGTAAGAATGAGGGTAAAGAGGCTGGTAGTGATGAGGCGGTTGGCAGCGTAGGTGATGGCTGCCATAACAAGAGAGGCAAAGAGAGGTTTCCTGACATTGATCCAAGTATCAACCTGAACTACCTTGTTCATCTCGCGCAGTACTAGTGGGAGAGTGGTGTAGGTGATGATCAGGCCTGCAATCGCGATACCGACGAAACCGTATTTGTAGATGAGTGGAGCGCCGAGTCCCCACGTCAAGATCGTGTAGAGGAGCATGAGTGAGAGCACGACCTTTGGTTTGCCAAGAGCGTAGAGAGCGTTGGTATAGGTAGTTGTGACGATGATTGGGAAGGCGCCGGCTAGGAAGAAGAGAAGTGTGGGGAGTGCTGGGAGCCATTTGTCACTCTTGTCAGCATAGAGGTAGTGTAAGATCTCCGGGGCGACAACGAGAAGACCTGCGATAGCTGGGAAATATAGTACAGCCATGAACCTAACTGACTTCTCGATCCAGCGCTTGAGCCGAGCCTTGTCATGTTGGATGCGGGAGTAGGCTGGGAACATCACACGACTAACGATATTGATGATCTCCATCGGACGGGTGGCGATGTTCTGAGCAATCTGGACAAAGCCTACGGCAACTGGACCATACCAATAGGCAATCAGGGTTGGAGTGATGTTGTCTTTGATGAGTGCAAGAACTGAGTTGAGTTGATATGGTACGCCAAAGCTGAGGAGTTTTTTGGCGGCAGCGCGGGAGAATCCCCAGCCAATGTCCCAAGGAGCGATGATGTTGAGTGCGATAGCACCGACTACAGAACGAGCAAGAATTGCGATCACGAGACTCCAGACACCATATCCGTTAAGTGCCATATAGACTGCAATACCGTTGTAGACCAACGTCTCGATAATCTCGGGAATGACAAGGCGCTCAAATGCAAGCTTGCGCTCGAGAATAATCGAGGGAATAGTCTTGAATGATGTAGCAAAAAGTGAGAATGAGAGGACGCGGATGAGCCAGATACCCTGCTCTCCCAACTTGTAGAATGATGCAAGTGGTGGAGAGGCAAACCAAGCGATAACCAAGAGGAGAGTAACCAAACTCTGTTGAATGGTGAAGGTTGTGCGAGTGTCATTGAGTGTGAGGTCGGTTTTCTTTTGGATCAGAGCAGCACCAAAACCAATGTCAGAGAAAAATGAGAGAAAGGTAAAGACAACAAAACTAATGATCCCAAAAATCCCGAAGATGTCTTGCGAGAGAGCACGAGCGAGGAAGATGATTCCAAAAGTATCGATAATCTTGAGAATCAGGCGACGAAAAGTGAGAGTGAAGACTCCCTTGAATGCCTTGGTTTTGAGAGATTCGATATCAAAGCTCATTGTATTTCCAGATCACTTTCTGACAAATCTAGTTGATAATACTCTATCCCAGATGGTTCATTATATACCAGGTTGACCGGGGTAGAGCAGATAATTGGGAGGAAGTTATCCCACAAAACTGCGTACTCTACTTCCTGAATAACGTACTCACTACCGGTGATGTACCAGGTGGAGTAATCACATGCTTGGTCAGAGTGAACACGCTCTGTGATGGCGGTCGCGATACGAGCCCTAGCAACCGTCCAGTGAGTGGAGTAGTCGATGTAAATGCTGCTAAGACTAGCTAGAATCCCGAGAATGATGATTATTGGACGACACCTCTTGGTGACTGAGAGAAAAATGAGAGTGAGGAGGGCAAAACTTGAGAGATCGAGATAGTGAGCATACCTGTGAGTCGGGAGAAATATTACAGGAAGAATGCTGGAGAGCCAGATCCCAGCGAGAGCGAGAATGGAGAGGGGTTGAGATCTCCCAAGACGAATGATTGCCCTAATTATAAACGCGAGGAGTCCAATGAAAGAACCTAGATTGATGTATCCAATGAAACCACTCGCGCGAAGAAAGCTTGCAAGATCAACCATTCCACCTGATAACCCAAAGCTAAGAATATGTTCTGGCATCCCAAGACTCATAAGGGAGTACCACATTGTGGTTGCAAAAGTAGTAAAAGGAGAGAACACCATGACGTACTCAGATGGAGTGGTAATGCCGAGTGCAAATCTGAGAACTAGGTATATGCTAACAAGAACAATTGAGGGGACTATGAGCTTGAGCGAATCCCTGAGTGAGCGACCCACAAGCAAGAGATAAAAGAAAATGAAGACTGGAATCCGGATACTGAGTTCTTTTGAAAGAAGAGCCATGAGGAGCATAAGTAGGTGAGGGAGATATTTTTTTCTCAGCAGGAAGTTGAGAGAGAGAAGGGAGAAGAACATGGTAAGAAGCTCCTGGGTAGCACCGATATAAAAGAGCGACATAAAGTGGACTCCCCAGATTCCGTAGAGAAAGCCAATGACGGTGGAAGAAGAGTTGCTAATCCCTTTGACTCTACGCGCAATCCCCTGCACAAGGTACGCGTTAGTAGCGTGAAGCATGAGCATGAATAGATGCATGAGAATCGGAGCAATGGTCAAGCCAAAGATAGAAGTGAATGTATAGTAGTACAACTCAGTGCTAAGAGGACGAAAGAAGATCCAACTACTAGAGTCAGGAATGAAGAACTGGAGGAAATCAGAGAGTGAGTCGGCGCGTGAGATCAGAAGATGAAAGAAATCATCCTGGAAAAATCCAAATTTGAGCGAAAGACCATAAGCGAGAGCAATTGAAATGAAGTAGAGGAGCCATTTTTTCATTTTGATATCTTCCTCAACCTACAGCAATATACAACAATGGTGATTAGGGTAGCGAGAGAGAGAGCGAGGCTTAACTGCTCAAGGAGAGTGTGTGATTGGGATAGCGTAAGATCGTGGGTGCCCTCTGGAACGTCAAGCATGATCAGGCCAGTACTGGACGGAGTAAGTGAGGTAGGTTGTCCTGAGAGAGTAGCTTGCCAGGTGGGGTAGTAAGCGCGTGGAAGAGTAAACGTGCTAGGACCAGTGAGGATGAGAGGGAGGTCCGGGGCAGGAGTTGTGGGGAAGTCAGGCATCCATGTGGGTAAGTATTCTGGCACGATGTTAGCTAGGGTGGAAGAGATATAGTCGCCCTCCAGGTAATTTGAGTCTGAGATATCAAGCTTGGATTGAGGTGTGAAATACTTGAGATTGAGAACTAACAAACTAGCTATAACAATTAGCATATAGACATACTTGGTGATTTTGTTTCCAAAAAGAGAGATCGAGAAACCAGCAAGCATGGCCAAAAAGAACGAGATGAGTGAGAGGAATCTCCATGGGAACTGAACCATTTGCAAGTAAGAAGCACTATCCCAAATAAACTGAGAAGCGGAAGTTGTGAGAAAAACTGTGACAAGAACTGAGATCGCCAGGAATGTGTTGAGGTGATGACTCTTTTTTTTGTAAAGCGCTATGACGCCAGCTAGGGCGAGAATGATGTTGAGCTTGCCGAGTTTGAATGAGATCCCATCCTCAACACCTGGTGCGGAACCGCCAAATCCCCAGGTTGAGTTCCACATCTGCCACGGTTTGACATAGTGAAGTGAGTACTCGGTGGTACGAGCAATCTCACTAACCTGAACAAATCCACGCTCAAACAATAATGGGAAGAGGTAGAAGCTGGAGAGAGATAACGTGAGAAGTGAAGTGATCACTACCTGTCGTGGTAGATGCCTCTTGTGCAAGATTACCCAAGCTAAGAGAAATGGAGCAGTGATGAGTGGAATGAGATTGTGAGAGAGAAGGAATAGTGTGGTGATAATGGCAGTTTTGATCATTGAAGTAGCTTCTTTTGTGAGAGAGTGCCACGAGGCAAACACCCACGGCAAGAAAGCTATAGCCCAGAGCTCGGCTAGTGCCCCGCGAACATAGAGATTGAGAGCTAGATATGGAGCAAGAAGATAGGCACAACTTGCAATAATAGCCACTCCCCTACCCCATCTCCTGGAGAGTCTGTACATACCAAGACCAGCGAGAACAAAAGCTGCAACAAAGCTTGCCTTGATAGCTATCAGATAGCTAGGGAGTACTAGCTTGGCTACCAATGCAAAGTAATAGGCAAGGGGTGCATAAAAATGAAATAGTGGATAGCCATACCCCTCGTTTGCTGAGTCTGCCCAGAGAGGGGGAATGTTGCCACTCTTGATTGCCTCGTTCATCAGAGAGAGTCTGGCGACATGAGTGGTGTCGTGGATGGGGAAAAATCCAGGTGTAAGAAGATGGCGAACTATAAGTAGTGTAACAAGAAGGATTGCGAGTAATGAAAAATGTCGAACAAACTTATTTATCATTACTCTAGATCAGGTGGTAATACCTGATATAAACGCATAGTATAGATAGGATCTTGCTTGGAGAATTTGCTAATGAGCTTGAGCCCTGGGAGCTCATCTTCTGTTGGTGTGTTGTTCATCAGTAGATAAGTCTCTGGGTTGGTGCGAGCAGTCTCAACCACCTCTGTTGGGGGGATCTCGTCGACTGGGTAGATGCCAATAATACTAAGCCCGTCCACTCTCCCGTCAGCGTAGAGCTCCATGCCATGCGGTAAGATACCAAAAGTGCCTTCTGTATAAACTGTGACTCCCTCCCCTACTTCGCCTACCCTACTAACTGCCCAGTCAGCAATCTGTTTGGTGCCGTTGCCCGCCGACCAACCGTTGACATATCCTCCGTCGACTGCGTGATATGGGTAGTTGATTGGATCGCTAATGAGCCTGAAGATAAGGAGGCTAGGAGTCAAGAATACTAGGATAGTAGTCAGAATACGAATCTTTGTGGAGCGGATCGAGGCAAGAGCGTAACTGGCAAAAAGAAGAACAAAAGGAGTGGCATAGATGATGTAGCGAGGGGCAAAGAGCCTGGCGACTGCAACAGTGCCTATGACTGGGGCCAACAGTAAGCCGAGCGCGTACAGTCCGGTGAGGAGATTCTTCTTGAGAAGAAGGTAGATTCCGTAGAGAAAAAGCAAGAAGACTGGCCAGGTGGAGTAATGAAGCTGCCATCGCCAAACATCCAAAAAGTTGTTGATCAGGCGTGCAGGCTCCATAAAGATCTCTTGCAACGGAACTGTGAAGAAAGAATTTTTGGCACCGATCATGTGCATCCAGGGTGAGAGGCGCTGAACGTTGTAGATCACGGCAGCTAAGAATATCGAGATTAGGGCGAGGCCAAGGTAAGAGGCAGTGCGTTTGGTAAATATGGTTTTGGGCTGAAACTCAAGAGTGTAGGCAAAGGGAATCAGGATGAGAAAAAACATTGCGGACGACTTGACCAATATTGTCAGGCCGGCGATCATGCCGAGGATGAGGGCGATGTCGAGCCTGCGAGTGCGAGCCAGAAGAACCGAAAAGTTAACTGTCCAGAGGGAGGCAGCCACCAGCATGGACTCCATGATCCCAAAGCGATAGTAGAAGAATAGGTACGGGGAGAGCATGCTCAGGAGCATGGCAAAAAAACCGGTGCGTTTGTTGCCAAGCAAGTATCCTAGATATCCCATCCCGAGAATGGTACCCAAGCCCGATACTGCAGAGGCCATGCGTCCAGCAAACAGAGGGTCAGCAATAAGCTTCATAAATGGTACGACAAACCAGATATAGAGGGGTTGTTTGCCATCAGTGAGTGAGATAAACCGCCATGAGGCGTCGTGCCAGGCAATCTGGGACCATCTGAGATAGATGGCTTCGTCAACGAAGATCGGGAGCTTGGTCAGGTTAATCGTGACGACGAGAAGATACAGGAGAGAGAGACCAATAATGAAGAGCCATTCACGCCGAGTTAGCTTGGGGAATAGTGATCTCATACAGTTGATTATAGCCTACGGAAACGTCTAATGAATAAGAGTGAGACTGCGATCAATATGGGAGGTGCAAAAGAGTAGAGAGCAAACTGCAATGGAGTTGCCCCCCAGAGGCCAGTGCTAATAAAAGGAATGTAGCGGAGAAGTGAACCAAAGCTATACGCAATCACGATTGCGGTGAGTGGGGAGAACGGGAGTACGGCGATAAAGGGAATGAGCCAGGTTACGTACCATGGCTGATACTGAAAGGAGTATTTGTAGAGCAGAGGAATAAGAGCAAATGAGGCGAGTAAGAAGTAACTCACCTTTGTGAGCTGGGACTTAGTGATTGGGTTTTTGAAAATCAAGATAAAAGGAAGGAAAATGCTTGTGACGTACTTAATGCCAACCGAGAAAATAAGGGAGAGGAATGATAATGTTCGCTTACTCTTGGTCAAGAGGTGAAGAGAAAGAAGAAGAAGGGTGAGCATGGGTGCGTCGTTGTGGGCATTGACGAGCCACTCCAGAATGATAAGAGGGTTAAGGGCAAATAGTAGCTGAGAAGTTACCTGAGCTGATTTGTTCTTTCCCAGAGTTTTGGCAAGTTTGCCAACGAGGTAAGTTGCCAGTAGATACCAAGCGAGCTGATCGAGCTTAAAAAGATAGAGGGTGGGCACAAACTTACCCATCCCGAGAGTGTAATAAATGGCAGCAAGAACTGTCATGACTGGACCATAAGGACTCGGGGTGTGCACCCAGCGCATGAATCTGAGCCAGTCATCTCCCACGATTTGATTGGGCGAGATGAGGTGAGGATTGAGGCCATAATCAATGACCATCCGACCGGAAAAAAGATACTTAAAAACATCATGAGAGAGAAATGGATAGGCAAGCGTGAAGATAAGGCCAGGGATAATAATCAACTTCCAGGGAAGTTGATTGAGTTTGGCAGTGTAGCAGTATCGCAGTGTAGCTGCGTAGAGAGTGAATGCAGAAATGACAAGAAATAGAAAAACCTGAGTCGAGAGAGCACGGTTGAACATCGCAAGACTCTGAGCCCATCCAACAAAGCTCATAGCTGCAGGGTGACTGGAGAGGGTGAGGTTGAAGTCGACAAAACCGTAGGAATATAAAAAGATTAATAAAGCTACGGATAACCAGATCAGAAAAAAGACTCTCCTCCCAGCTTTGCTGTCCCAACTTGGCCGTTGGCCAGGTCTCCTGCTGAGGAAAGTCCTTTTGGATATTTTAGCCATATTTTCCAAGCAAATCATTTACACGAACTCGCAGGATCTCAAAGAACATCTCAATACTTTCTTTGATAAAGTTGCGAGATTTGTTATCCGACACATCTTCGTCACGCCAGAGGACGGGCACTTCCTGGATCATGACTTTGTTTTTTCTAACCAGATAAAGAAGCTCGACATCATATGCCGTGACTTTCCAACCAGAAGCTTCCTGATTACGTCCAAAAAGACGCATTTGGGGAAATAGGTCTTTGACTAGCTTGGTCTCAAAGAGCTTGAAACCACACTGAGTATCTTTGATGCGTGGAAGAAGAATCGAACGTCTAGCGAGCAAGAAGATGAGTGAGGCAAGTTGACGAAACAGAGAAGAATCTTTGCGCCGCGAACCACGTGAGCCAATGACGACACGAGAGCCAGAGCGTGCGTGCTTGATGAGCTTGGCAAGCTCCTTGATTGGTGTTGACTGGTCCATGTCGGTAAAGAGGATATACTCACCACGGGCTGCATTAATACCTGATCTGAGAGCGTAGGGCTTGCCGGCGTGAGGGTTATCCAGATATCGGAAATTGGGGTGTGATTTGATGAATTTTTTGATGATCTGAGCACTCTGATCAGTTGAGCCGTCATCGGAGATGATTACTTCCCAGCCATATTTTTGCTTGCTCAAGTACTTACTAATATCCGCGAGGATTCCCCTCTCAAGATTGGCTTGCTCGTTGTAGTTGGGGATGATGACGGAGATGAATGGTTTCATGGTTCTATGATAACACTATTCAGGCGAAGTTAGCTTGAGATGGGCAACCCAGACTCCCATCGAGATATGCTCGTTAGAGATTATTTCTCTATCCTCGACGACGTAAGTGGCGGGAGGGTGGCCTGTGTAGTTGGCCAGTGTGGGATGAGCAGGTCCAGTAACAAATAACTGTTTGTTTTGAATGTCTTGCTCGGTGCAGGGCACATCCTGACAAATCAGAAAAACATCACTTGTTGCAAGGATACTGGGAGGATTGGGTGAGATATAGGCATAGTATTGGTATGGAGTGGTGTTGGTGATACTGTTGCTGACCAGATTATATGGTTCTTGGTTGATTTGTCCGTTGATATACTCGGCGATGTTGGCAGCCCGATCTGACTGGAGAGTTGGTCCGGAGCTGATGTAACTCACGGTAGTTGGTAGTACCCAGGCGACAACAAAAATAGCAAAGATATACGCGAGAAAGCGAGAATATTTATAATAAAAACCAGCGGCAAAGACAAGTGGTACGAGTGGAAACAGAAATGACAGGTAATGGGGGTGAATATTCTCCTGATATATTCCAAGAGCGATGAGTGGCCCAAAAAGTAAGAACAGAATGAGAAGTGTGGGAGAGAAGAGTTTTTTTGTTTTATACTGAAGGAGCAGGATCAATGCTGAGAGCGCGCAGAAGATATAGGTAAGTGTGAGTTTGAGCGAATCTGTGACAAAAAAGCTACGACTCAGGGTGTTGCCGATTAACGTACTCATGTTCTCTAAGACACGACCAGTGAATAACCAGATTGGGAGGGTGTATCTAATGGTGTGATTCTCTCTTGCGAGTAGAAGAATACGAATTGCTTGAGTATTAACAAAGTCATTGCGAAACTCAAAAAGGATGAATGGTGAGAGCATAATCACAAAACCAAGGAAGGCATAAGGAATTCCTGGGAAGAGTTTGCGCCAGGTGGCAAGATTGCTCAAGATGATAGCAAGGCCAAGGAAGCCCACAAAAATAAGCGCCATGTAGTGAAGCTGGACAAGGAGACCGACCAACAAGCCAAGGGCAAGCCAGTACTTGTTACTGTTTTCTTTGCGAATGATGAGAGTATCGAGAGTAAGAAGAATGAGAGCGACGACAAAAGGAACGAGATTGGGGTTCCATGAGTTGCGGGTGAACAAGATTACCATTGGGAAAACTGCATACATAGCGGAGCTTGCTAAGGCGGGAATCTCTCCAAACCATTTCCTTGCAAGGTAGTAGAGCAAGTAAACTGTCGCAACACCGGTGAGAGCGATAAAAATTGCAGGTCCGATTGGGTTCATATTGCTGAGAATGAGTGGAATGGTGATGATGTAGTAGTACAGTGGTCCCAGGTACATGTTGCCAGTGGACGTCTGGGGACCAATCAACACTGGCCTCTTGGTGTCTAGCATTCGTTTGACGATCAACATGTCACGACCCTCATCTTCCAGAAATGTCATGGTCGACTCAATCTGATAAAGCCTGAGAAAGAGAGCGAGAGCGAGAATGAGGAGAATGGGCCAGTACTTGCGAATGAACTTCATCCTAACCTCAGCTCTTTGAAGAGTGAAAAACTATCGAGTGCGGCGCGCATGATCACCCGCCAGTTACCACCAGTCTGTTCGCCGTGTTCTCTGGGGTAGTGAGTGACTGGGAGTTCGATGATTTTGTAGTCAGATAGCTTGGCTTTGATGATAAACTCGCTCACAGTGATTGCGGAGCTAGTCTCCAAGCTGAGCTTGGTGAGGAGACTCTTGTGAAATAGCTTGTAGGCACAGTCAACGTCACGAACAGTGAGTCCAAAGAGGATGTAGTTCCAGGCTTTGAGAAGAACTTGGGCGAGAAAGACTCTGTGGAATGGATCCATTCGCTTACGACGATATCCAATAACGAGATTCTTGTTGCCGCACTCTTCGACAAACTGGTTGAGCTCATCAAACTTGAACTGCCCATCTGAGTCCGTAAAAAAGATCCAGTCCATTTTGCAGGCTTGTAACCCTGATTTGACAGCGGCGCCGTACCCCTGATTGCTAGTGTGAGTAATGAGTCTAATGTGAGGATCGCTCTTAATCATTGTCTCGACGATTTTGCGCGTCTTGTCCGTTGAGCCATCGTTAACTACGATGATTTCGTATTTACCACTAAGTTTGCTAACAACACGAGTGGCGTCCTGGATAGTGCGCTTGATGTTCCCTGCTTCGTTATAAGCAGGCATAAAAACGCTTAGACTGGTGAGTTGATTATTTTTTTCCATCGCGTTTATTGTACATGAGAACTAGGGTGATGAAGGCAATTAGTGAGGCGAGCGAGAGGTAGTTGCTCATCGTGCGAGAAGGAGTGTTAGCAAAAACTAATTTGAGATTGTGTTCACCTGGGGGGGAGATAAAAGAAACGAAGCCGTACTTTTCATCTGGCGTGATCCTGATTGGCTGACCATCTAACTCTGCTACCCATCCTGGATAATAGTACAGAGCAAGGATTATCTCCTGCTCAAGTTGCAGACTGTATGAGAGATCGTAGGTGTTACTAGTCTTACTGTGCGTAGTAATGGTGAGATCATCGGATAGCTGGAAAACTGGAGAATCTGCTACCTCATCCGGGACGGAGTGAGCAGTCGCGGGGAGATAATCATAGATGTGAGCGGTTTGTTGCTCTCCTTTGTAGACTCCTGAGATGTAATCCTGATCGATGGAAGAGTCATAGCTCTCAGGCTGAAAATATTGCAAAACGCTGACACAAGATATGATAAGAAGGATGGTGGAGATAATGAACATGACCTTACGACTAACCTGGGTGAGGTTATATCCGATCCCTGCGATGAGTAGAGTGCTGGCAATCCCCAATAGGCGCCATGGGAACTGAATGTATTGCATGAGAGGAAATAGTCCCCAAATGAACGTTGAGCGATTATGCATCAGGCTGAGGACGAACAAGCCTGCGAGAGGGAGGAATAATCCCAGAAACTTTTGCAATCTAGAAAGTTTTTTGCCTAGGACAGCGAGAGGAGTAAGAATAAGAGTGCCGAGCGAGAGGGCGTAGCCGATGGCAAATGACATCTCATCCAACTCAACACCATAGACTGAACCTCCAAATCCCCAGTATCTCGAGAGAAAAATCTGTTTGAGAGAGACAAAGTGATTAAAGTAGGCATAGTACCCAAAGATCATCGAGTCAGTTTGTACTAGAGATTTCTCTAGTAAGGCGGGCAAGAAGAAGAAAGAGGCGAGTCCAAATGAGAGAATGAGACTATATATGTAGCGCAGAAATGACTTGGGTGATTTGTGCAAAAAAGCCAGGAAAATAACCCACACTGTAAGGAGTGGTAGCATGAGCATGGCTGAGATGTTGTGAGTGAGAAGGAGAAGAGATGTTGTGAGAGTCAGTTTGAAAAATGACTTATGAGAGACTATGAGCTGATAAGAGAAATAGAGGAGGAATGGCAGGATTGCCCAGGCCAGGTTCTCGGCATATACCCCGCGAACAAAGATGTTGAGAGCGTGGTAAGGGGCGAGCGTATAGAGAATGGAGGCCGTGGCAGCAGCTATCCTACTCTTGCCCAACTCCTTGACCAAGAGATACATCCCGAGAGCGGCAAATGGGAAAGTGAGATAGGCGAAGATGTTGAGCGAGAGAACAAGAGAAGACCCAGTGGCAAAGTGGATGACTGCAGGAATAGCGTAGATCGCGGGTGGGTAAAAATTAAAGTACGGATACCCGTAGCCCTTGCCCAACTCTGAGGACCAGCGACAAGGGAGTTGTCCGTCATCAATGCAAGTGATGTATTCGTTGAGGCGAAACACCTGGAGATCATCATGAGTGTGGAAATGAGCAGGGGTGAGAAGGGCTCGTCCAGCAAGTAGCGAGACTATAATCGCGATGATCAGAGGGAAGTGTTTTTTCCAGAAGCTCATCTGACAAGTATAGCAGGCACGAGGCAGATACAGTATGATAGAGAGTATGTGGAAGAAGCTAGGATTGTTATTCGGAGTCACCCTCGTATCGCTGGGGATATTCTGGGCGCCGTTTCTACTGCGGATAGATAAGTTCTGGGGGATTGAGTTTCCTTCGACAGGCTCAGGACAAGCCGGAATGCAGACGATAGTGCAAAACTTTGATGGTCTTAATTATCTGGTTGTAGCCAAGAGCCTGTACAACCCAGAGTTGATAGGAGAGATTAACAAGAGTTTTCTCACTGGGAATGACCCCCTCTACTTCACGGCACACTACCCAGGTTTACCGATCCTAATCAGATTGCTAGATAATTTCATGACTGGTCCACAATCTGTGTTAGTAGCGATTATGATCTCCAATATAGTGCTAGTAACTGGGATATACCTACTATACCTAGCATTTGCCAAGAACAAGAAACATGCAGTGACTCTGGCGATGATTGCGATGTTCTTGCCTGCGAGAATGCTATCTGACAGAGTCGTGGGGAGCAATGAGCCACTATTCATGGGGCTAGTTTTCTTGTCGCTATACTTGGCGAGCAAGAAGAAGTATTGGTGGTCGGCGATTATTGGTAGCATGTCTATTATTACGAGAAGTCCAGGAATATTACTGTTTGGAGGATACGCTATAGCTGCGCTAAGTAACATAAGAACTGATAAGCGTAACAACATACAAACATACTTACCCTACCTGCTGATGCCACTGACCTTGATTGCTATCTGGGCATTTTATGGATATCAACACTCGAACTTGCTAGCTTACTTCCAGTCAACAGTGAGCCTGAATATCCAGTTCCCACCCTTCTTGGTGTTTGGGACTACTCAGGAATGGATCACGGGGATGTGGAGGGAAGAGATCGTGTATATATATCTGTTATTTGGATTAGGGCTTATGTCACTCGGGAAGAGATTCGCCGCGAAGCTGAGTATGGCCAAGATTGCCACTCTGAGTTATGCCACCCTCTACTTGGGGTCGATCTTCTTTGTTTCCCATCGAGATGTAGCAAGATACTCATTGCCGATTGCGCCACTAGTCATCCTTGGGTTTGAGCAATATCTAGAGAATGTCTGGGTACGCAGATTCCTCCTAATCCTACTGATCCCAATCTACCTACTGGGTTGGCAGTTTGTGATGCAGAATGTGCAACCAGTCGCTGACTGGAGTGGGTTGTTGTAGAAAGATAGTGAAGTTGAATGGGGGTACAAGTTGTACCCCCCTTGAAATGATTACTCCATCAACTGACAATCTTTTTCTGGATTCCACCCACCTAACTCGAGGCTATCTATAATAATATCGAGTGAATATGCTTCGTGCAATACATGAACTTTTGTAAATTCCATGGTTTGAAAAATTGCTGATTTTCTAATGTTTCCTCTATTGGGGGTAACTACCAACTCTATAGTAGTTAAACTATTTAGCTCATGCTGACATGCTAGTTCATGCAAACTCAAACCCGTGCTTCTCACCTTTCCCACTTGTATATTATGAACCCATCCATCCTGCTTCATATCCTGCCTAACTACATCCTTCTGAAAAATACTTGGACTAAGTGATTTGTGAAAAGCATAATATAGCGGAGCATCCTCGAAATCTTGGAACCAAATTGCATCATAATTATCTTCTTGTGAGATTGCATAATCAAAAATCTGAGAGGAATCATATCTCCAGAGAGATGGATCTTGTTTAGTATATACAGCATGATAATATATCAAAAACTGTGATGTCTGGAATAATGCAATACTCAATACTGCAAGACAAATCGCAATCTTTGATAATTTGTTTTTTATCATGCCAAAGAGATACCACCATCCGTAAGCTACAAGCAAAAATGCCATATAAATCCCGATAACATTACGATGAATCATGGGAGAACCTGCAATCGCAGCTGGCAAATTACCAAGCAAAATGACTACTAGAATAATCAATGCTTGACTGTCTTGATTCTTTTTTTTGCTGAACAATCTATTAAACACAACATACCAGCCAAAAAAGTAGAGTGGTACCAATATCCAGATGTATGGACCTGTATTCTTAGCGAGAATATCTGGTTGGGTTGGGTCCTTAAATAAGTAATTGGGGGATATCTGATAAAGCATTGATTCGCCAATATGCTCCAGTCTGGCGACTGGCTTGTTCCACCAGATTGAACACAGCTTGCCAGCAAGTATATTTTTGTTCGATGAGAGATAACACATAGACCGATTCTCGTTAATGTATAGAGAGTTTGCATAATCCTGTCCGATTGATTCTTGTCTAAGCCTAGTCAGGCCGTCCCTAGAAAAAGTTGTAAATAGAAGAGGAGTAACTAAAACAAAAAAGATAAGTCCTGCAAGTAGTATGCTTTTGGAGACTGTTTTATTCTTGTAAAATTCTGTAAGAAAAATATAAATAACCACAAGTGCGCTCGTAATCCTAATTGCCACATACCAATATCCTGATATTGCAAAAAATATAAAGGCAAAAAGCAAATAATTACTCGCTTTGTTCTGGTAATGCCTAAAAACATTGAGTAACCCCATGGAGAAGAAAAGCAAACCAATGGTTGGCTCATAAAATAGCCTGCTAATTCCATAAAACCATGGACTAAGTGAAAATAAGAGTGTGAGAGTAAGATTGGTTTTTGTTGATTTGTGGAGAGTCTGTAGAGTTGCAAAAAGGATGGGCAAGATAAGAAGGCCTGCAATAGCAGATGGGAGTCTCGTAGATGTTGTATTGAGGCCAATAGAATGCACAAATGGAATCATGGCGTAGGAAAGTGCAGCTGGCTTGTAATCACCGAATGATTTGAGAGTAATCGGCCACGCATTTCCCCACTGATCCTTACCCGTTTTGAGCAGGGAGTATGCATCATACCCATAACTAGCTTCGTCGATGTTGAGTCCTTGTGGTACTGAGCCTAGTTTGTAAAATCTAAGAAAAATACTTATCAGAATTAGGGTGACTAGAAGAATCTTGACAAGCTTGTCAAACATGAGCTATTTTTTCTTCCAGATAATCTTTGAGTAGGCAAAGAAGTTCCAGAACATTCCGACCAGAATACCGGTGACGGCAAACATCGTGCCGGTGTCAACTGCGAACTTGATAATAGGAAGTGTGAAGAGACTGTAGAGACCAATAAACCTCTCACCAAGAATAGCGATCACTTGCTGGATCAAGATCGAACCACCTGAGGCGAGGTTGAAGGCCACGAACTTACCAGGGACTTGCTTAGCCTTGAGCTTGCGATCTGCAAAAGTCCAGAGATTGCTAAAAATAAAGTTACTGATAATGGCAGTCTCGATAGCGAGGAAGAAGGCCACTTGGAATGGCATGAGAGAGCGATAGATCTGCAAGAAGGCGATCTGGATGAGCGCACCGATACCTCCTGTGACTGCAAACTTGAAAAGTCTGTGATTGATAATCTCCTGGATTCTTACTTTCATAATGTACCTCAGTGTATTAAATATATATTCTGCACCTAATTTGGACTCGCCGTGAGTACGGTCAACAAAATGAAATGGAACCTCACCCACCTTGAAACCTGCTTGGATCGATTTGACGAGAAAGCCGATCTGATAAGTGTACCCGTTAAAAGCAGAGTGGGAGAGAGTGGGAGAGATCTTTTCAACAACGCGTCTCGTGATCGCGCGATATCCTGTGGTCCAGTCGTGAATGGCGAAGTTGAGCATCGTTGTGCGAATAAAGATGTTCCCGGCATAACTCAAAAACTTGCGATGAAGCGGCCAGTTACTGGGAATCCCACCCCCTGCAAGATAGCGTGCACCCAGGACTAGATCTGCCCCGTTTTCTATCTCTTTCAGGAAAAGAGGGATCTTTGTGGGGTCATGGGAAAGATCAGCGTCAAACTGGAAGATGATGTCAGGGTTAAATTTATCAAGTGCGTAGCGCATGCCTTTTTTGTATGCTGCTCCCAGCCCACCTTTGCGCTTATTTTTGAGGATTTTGACAAAGGGATGAGACTTGATGATTCTAGCAATCTCTTTGGCTGTGCCGTCAGGTGAGTTATCATCAACAAAGAGAATGATGAAATTATAATTTGTGAGACCACGCTTAACTTGTGCGATGGATTTGACGACTGATGAGATATTACCGATCTCATTATAGGTGGGGATGATAATGACTACTTTTTGCTTAGAGATCTTTTTTTCCATATGAGTTGATCATTAATTTTAGACCATCTCTAAGTGAGATAGCTGGTTTCCAGTTTAGCAGATTACGAGCCTTTGTGATATCTGGTTTTCTGCGAGTTGGGTCATCAGCGAGTGCTTCGATTACCTCAACATTTAGCTTGTTGCCAACCAAGTCCTCTACTACCCTAACAGTCTCTGCAACAGAGTACTCTTCTGGATTACCTAGATTAATAACTTCGCCAATGGAAGTGTCGTTGTCAGCCACGCTGAGGATACCGCGAACTAGATCATCGACGTAGCAGAAAGCTCTGGTGCTAGTGCCATCTCCGTGCTGATAAAAGACTGAGTTTGTGAAATGACTATTGATGATGGCAGGGATAAGGCGTCCCTCGTCGAGGATCATGCGAGGGCCGTAAGTGTTGAAGATTCTGACCACCTTGATCTTGGTCCCGTGCACACGGCGATATGCGAAGGCAATTGCCTCGAGAAATCTCTTACCCTCGTCATAGCATGAGCGAGGGCCGTTGGGTGAGACATTTCCGTTGTAGTCCTCGGTCTGGGGATGGACTGCAGGATCACCATATACCTCACTGGTGGAGGCAAGGATGATAGGACAATCATTACTTGTTGCTAGATCCAACATGTGTTTGGTACCCATACTGTTGACCATAAGAGTCTCTATCGGATGCGCCATGTAACTAATACTGCTTTTGGGGTTGGGTGAGGCTGGTGAGGCAAAGTGGTAGATGGCGGATAGATCGTTGATCTTGGACGATAGAGGAAGAGAGACGTCGTGCTCGATGAGGGTGAAGTTGGGGTTGCCCTCCAGATGTTTGATGTTATCCTTAGAACCTGAGACAAAGTTGTCGACAACAATTACCTCATTACCCTTGGCAATAAGAGCATCGGTGAGATGACTGCCCAAGAATCCTGCTCCGCCCGTAATCAAAATTTTGTTCATAGTTAGTGGTGCTTAGTACTTAATTTGCTTCGAGCTTAAGGTCTGCTTCGACCATGATGCGTACTAGCTCTGAGAAGCTAGTTTTGGGCTCCCAGCCGAGAATCTTCTTAGCCTTGTCATAGCTACCGATCAGCTGATCAACTTCTGCTGGGCGAGTATAGCGAGGATCGTTCCAGACTACTTTGTCTTCCCAATTCGAGATTTCTGCTGCTTCAAAAGCCAACTTAACGAATTCTCTGACTGAGTGAGTTTCGCCAGTCGAGATCACGAAGTCATCAGGCTCAGAGTGCTGGAGCATAAGCCACATGGCCTCGACGTAGTCTTTGGCGTATCCCCAGTCCCTTTCGGAGTCTGGATTGCCCAGGTGGAGTTTGTCGAGCTTGCCATACTTAATCTTGGCAATACTGTTGGTGATCTTGCGGGTAACAAACTCTAGTCCTCGCCTAGGTGACTCGTGGTTAAAGAGGATCCCGGAGGTCGCAAACATATCGTAACTCTCACGATAGTTGACTGTGATCCAGTGACCATAGACTTTGGCTACTCCGTATGGAGAGCGTGGGTAGAAAGGAGTATTCTCGGTCTGGGGGATCTCTTTGACCTTACCAAACATCTCTGAGCTACTTGCCTGGTAGAACTTGGCTTCGGGGTGAGCGAGCCGGACGGCTTCGAGCATGCGAGTGACTCCGAGTGCGGTGGACTCACCGGTAAACATGGGTTGTTCCCAGCTAGCTTTTACGAATGACTGGGCTGCGAGGTTGTAGACCTCATCTGGCTTGATTTCTTTTACGGCTTGGGTGAGTGAGTGTTGGTCAAGCAGATCGCCTGAGACTAACTTGATCTGATCGATGATATTGGCGATTCGATTATGATTAGGGGTGCTGGTTCTCCTGGTCAAGCCATATACTTTGTATCCCTTTTCTAGTAGGAACTCTGCAAGATATGATCCATCTTGTCCTGTGACACCGGTGATTAGAGCTTTTGTCATACTATTTGCCTTTCCAGTATTCTAGTACTGTTGTTAATGTTATCTTAAAGGGAACTCTTGGCTCCCATCCAGTTATATCACGAAACTTATTAGAGTCAGCCATAAGGACTGGGACATCTACCCCACGAACACGTGACTTGTCCTCCTCTACCCTGACCTCTACCCTACTAACCTCACTCATGAGACTAAGAATCTCACCGATTTTACTAGCCTGATCAGAGCCTATGTTGTAGATCTCGCCACTCTCACATTTTTCTCCTGCGAGGACGTATGCTCGGACCATATCCCCAACATCAGTGAAGTCACGGGCGGTATCGAGATTACCTACTTTGATCACTGGTTCTTGCTGACCAGCTTGGATAGCTGCAAACTGCTTTGCAAATGCTGGGATCACGAAGTTTTCGGTTTGGCCAGCTCCAGTGTGATTGAATGGTCTGAGGATGACGACGTCTAGATCATGAGCGTAGTAGTACTGGAGAGCGAGAGTTTCTTGAGAGAGTTTGCTAACTGAGTAAGCGTTGAGTGGGCGGATGGGAGTAAGTTCTGAGATCGGGAGCTCATCCTCCCTGACTTTGCCGTAGACATTGCCGGAGCAGATCGCGACTAGGCGAACTCGCGGAGAGTGTTGTCTAATAGCTTCGAGAAGGTTGTACTGGAGAGCGAGATTGTTGGTGAGAGAGTGTTTGGCAGTGTCAGTATCAGTGTGAACGACGGAGAGTGCGGCCAAGTGATAAATGATCTCTGGTTGTGCAGTTTGAACAAGACTCTCAGTGTATGAGTAGTCAGTGAGATCGCCAACGATGATATGTTCAGCGTCAAGAAGAGAGGATAGCTCATCATGCTTACTGTATGAAGCGGCATATACTTCATCACCGTGACTGATTAGCTCATGCACGAGATGTTTGCCAACAAATCCTCCTGCACCGGTTACAAGAACTCTCATCTCCCTACCCCCTGATACAGCAAGCCAGCTGCAACTACGTCACGTGGGCTATACTGATTGCGCGTGTCGATAAAAACTTTTGGTTCTTGCATGGTACTTGCGATCTTAGCTAGATCTAACTTCTGATACTCGTCCCATTCGACTAGGAGCATAACGATGTTTGTTCCAGTGCAAGCTGTGTACGGATCGTCTACATATCTTACTTCGCTAGGTAGAAGTGATTTGATTTCATTAATAGCTTGGGGGTCAGTAGCTGTGACAGATGCACCATGCTCAATAAGCCAAGGAATAACCTTTAGAGCTGGGGAAACTCTAGTGTCATTGGTGTCTTTCTTAAATGAAAGTCCAAGAACGGCAACCTTTTTATTCTCGAATCCATCAACATAATCTTGATAACGCTTCATGAGACGAGGAATCCTGGCTTCATTAAGGCTATCCACTGCAATAAAAATACTCTCTGATTCACCAATAGAGCGTGCATAGGCGGCAATCTCTTTGACGTCCTTAGGGAAACAAGATCCACCGTAGCCTAATCCTGGATACCAGTAGTGAGTGCCTATTCGTGAGTCTGCACCAATGCCAGAGAGCACCTCCTCAACATCTGCCCCGTTTTGCTCGCACAAGTCAGCCATTTGATTAGCAAAGGTGATGCGCATGGCAAGATAGACATTTGCGGCGTACTTGGCCATCTGGGCACTCTCGGCTTGCATCACGATAATGTTTTTGGTGAGTGGTTGATGCAAATTGGTGAGAATCTTGATGGTATCTGGATTATCAGAGCCAATTAGAACTCGATCAGGATGTAGTGTATCTTCTACTGCTGTGCCTTCACGAAGGAATTCTGGCACTGAGGCGATATCAAAACTAACCTTTGTAAGTGGAGAGATGTGATCACGCACTAACTGATTTGTTCCAGGAGGGACGGTGCTCTTGATGATGACGATGACACCATCCTGCAGATGAGGTGCTGCTGACTCGGCCGAGACCATGACATACTTGAGATCGGCTTGACCGTCGGAGGCAGAGGGCGTACCAACCATGATCATGACGATATCAGCGTCAGTGATGGCCTGCTTGTAGTCGGTGGTGAAGGTGAGGTTGCCGTCTGACTGGGTTTGGACCAATAACTCGGAGAGTCCTGGCTCAAAAAAGGGCACCTCCCCATTTTTGAGAGACTCGATCCTGTCCTCGCTTATATCAAGTCCAACCACCTCATGTCCAAGCTTAGCTAAGACTGCTGTAGTGACGACGCCGACAAAACCTGTACCAATACATGCTATTTTCATACTCAACTATAATAACATATCAAGCCTGCTAATAATCTGGGCAAAGTCAGGGTTATATTTAATCTTGGCTATCCCATCCTTGAGTGTAAACCACCCTGCATCATGATACTCATCAGTAAGATACTGAAAGTTGATCATGTTCTCCATTTCAACTAGATACCAGATATCATAGTGGGCCTGACATCCTAGCTCTGGACGATTGATTTCTTTTACTGAGAGAGAGAATGGAGTGAGCTGGTCTGAGACAATCGTGTGATTGAGCTCCTCCTTCATTTCACGAATGGCGGTGTCAGTTGGACTCTCGCCCTGATCGATGTGTCCTCCTGGTGGAATCCAGTCATTTGCCTTCTTATGGTGACCTAGGTAGATGGAGCTGGAGCTACGGTGGATGGGTAGGAAGAAGACACAGTAATGATGAGGATTACCCTCATCTCTAGTATGGCTGGATTGGGAAGAGTGAAGGTAGCGAAATTGAGATACTGAATGCTGGTCTGTAGTGGGAAGAGTGTAAAGGGGAGTGATCTGGTCCCAGGCAGATTTTTGCATAGAGTAATTGTACACCTTGATTTTTTTGTGATTATTGCATGGGCTGATGAACTAAATTAGATATGGGTAGAGCGACAGCCGGATCGAGCCAGGTATACAGTGTTAGGTGTCCCGAGATATATCTGTTACTGTTCCCTCTAAAAGATATATTGAGAGAGCAACGTGGCAAGCGACACCAAGTGCTACGCACATGGAAGGAGTGAAGAGTAGTGTCACAAATTTCTAAATCCACTCTTCTTGAGCAGTTTGGTCTCCTCCGGCATCGCCCGTGTTAACTGTCCCAGCTGGCTCAACCAAGAGGATTTTACATTCGTTCTCGGCATATGGCTTATGCTCAACACCCTTATATACGATGGCCATTTCACCCTCATTCAACGTGATACTACCATCGCGAAAATCTATCCTAAGTTGACCATCGATGACTATAAATACCTCGTCGGTATCGGTGTGATCATGCCATGTAAAATCCCCTTCGACCTTGACCAGCTTGAATTGACAATCATTCATCTGGGCGATGACCTTGGGAGACCATTGGTCGGTGAACTTCTCAAACTTTTTCTGAAAGTTAATGGTTTTGGTTTTCATACATCTCCTTATTTAATTTGTGACACTATTTTGACTAACGTTCCTGTATATGCGACGATTGATGCTGGGATAATTGTAGCACTGTAGTGCTACCCCAGCGTCAAATGTGGGTTGAGGGAATGCAAAGACCGAACCGCATATACAGTGTTATACGCCCCGAACCCCAACTGCTACACTGTCCCCCCCCTAGCAGATGGAGTGAGAATGCAATGTGGCGCGACTGTAAGGAGCGAGTAGCAAAGAAGCAAGTACTATTAACTCCCTAATTATTCTATGATTTCTGGAGATCCAACTCTCTGTAGAATATCTCGTATTCCCCGACACTTTTTCTGGGACGCTCGTCCATAATCCTAAACCCCCTCTTCTCGTACACCTGTTGAGCAACAGCTTCTGAGGAGTCGGTAGAGGTGTAAAGTCGAAGATAGCGTTTTCCGAGCTTGTTAGCCTGATCGATTGCGTAGTCTAGTAGCATGGTACCAATACCTCTCTTGCGAAATGCTGGATCCACACAAAACCAGCCCAACCAACAAGCCTCGTCAGCATCTTCAACCTCCTCATATATCCCGATTACACCAGCCACCTTGTCCACCTCATCATCAAGTGCGATCCAGTATTTAAACCAGTTAAATTGGCTACCATGCTTGCCATTAGATTCGCTCATCTCTCTCACAATATTGCTATCGAGACTTGCCTCTAACCCTACCGACGGTGGTCTTTTTGTGTCGGGGAATACACTATTTGCCATATCGCCTGCTTCTTGCAGGCGTTCTCTAGTTAATAGTTGGATTGAAATCATAGAATGAAGATTAAATCACTAATACTTGCTTCGTGCTATTGCGTATAACGTTCGCGTATATCTGATGTTGCCACACGCTACAATGATTTTATCATAGCGGGTGAGCAATATGGGTCGAAGGACTGCAAGGACTGAGCCAGATATACGCTGTTAGGCGACCCATGCTGAATCTGCTATTATTCTGTTTTCCTAGCAGAGTCAACATGAGTGCAACGTGGCAAGCTCCTCCAAGTGCTACGCACATGGAAGGAGTGAAGTGTCATTCATTCAATGGATTGGGGATTAGCAAGAATCCACGCCAAAGCCTGGCGGGTTGGTTCAATATGCTCTTCCGAAAAACCTTCGCGCAATTCCACTATGGTTTGTTCAGTTGCTTCAGCTAATGATATACCTCTAAGTTCAGCAACAGCAATAAGACCATCCACATAAGTGGCTCCGGGATAAGATGGCGTTGATTCTTGTGGAGTCATTGTAACCAAATCATTGAATGAATTATATTGCCTAACGTT
>Ga0233437_1001434_pt1 | contig 43650 bp, 51 predicted proteins | sample SI_122_August201_FD_182714 | JGI IMG/M metagenome (GOLD analysis project Ga0233437, IMG submission 182714) | Seawater microbial communities from Saanich Inlet, British Columbia, Canada - SI_122_August2016_200_MG | ecosystem: Environmental > Aquatic > Marine > Inlet | place: Canada: British... | reverse complement strand
CATGCAAAAAGGAAAAAGGGGTGCCGTAGAGCTTTCTATAACAACTATTGTAGTTGTAGTTATGGGCATCACAATTCTAACACTTGGGCTTAAATGGATTACAGATACCATGGGCGGAATCCAAGATCAAACAGATAATTTACAAAGAATCACAGAAGGCCAAATTGTAGAGATCTTCGAAGATACAGAAAAATCAATTTCAACAGTTTCTAAAACTTACAGCGTAAAAAGTGGTAAAACGTTAACTAACTTAGAGGTTTATCTCAGAAATAATGTTTACCCTGGAGACACCTATACGTTCACCTATACATTTAATGCGTTATCACATCCAACTTCAGTTCAGGCAAATGAAGTTCTTAGTAGATTGAGCTGGGTTCAAGCCCCAATTGAAATTCCTTCTGGAGAAGCTTACAGTGATACAGTATTATTTGATACAAAAGGATTACCTGTAGGAATCTACAAGTTCGAAGTTGAATTACTTTGTACAGGTGGGTGTAACCCTTCAGATGCAAAGCATCAATTCATTGTTACAATTAATTAATTCTCAAAACATTAATATAGTCTTATTCTAAGTGAACTACAATGGCAATTAAGATTTACAACACATTATCAAGAAAAAAAGAAGTCTTCAAACCCCTAAAACAGGATGAAGTAAACTTCTTCGTATGTGGCCCTACAACCTATAACTATGCACATATTGGAAATCTTAAAACTTACACACAATTTGATTTGATTGTTAACTATCTTAGATATAGAAAATTCAAAGTAAATTACATTCTAAATTTTACAGACATTGACGACAAAATAATTAACCAAGCAAAAGAAAACAAAGAAGATCCATTAAAGCTATCTTCAAAATTCTGTAAAATATTCGTAGAAGATATGGAAAGTTTAGACAACACTGCAGCTTCCAAATACATCAAAGCTACAGAAAGAATGGATGACATTATTTCACAAGTAGAAAGATTAATTGAAAAAGAATTTGCTTACAAGACTTCAGATGGAGTTTACTTCGATCTAAAAAAAGACAAAGACTATGGGAAACTTTCTGGAAGAACAGTTCTACAGGCAGAAGATGCAACAACAAGAGTAGACCATAGTGAAGAAAAGAAAAATAAAGGAGATTTCTGTTTATGGAAGTTTGAAAAAGAAGATGGAATTTCTTGGGAAGCATCATTCGGAAAAGGACGTCCTGGATGGCATATAGAAGACACTGCAATCACAGAAAAAGAATTTGGACCACAATATGATATCCACGGTGGAGCAATAGATTTAATTTTTCCTCACCATGAAGCAGAGATTGCACAGATGGAATCACTATCTGGCAAAAAACCATTTGTAAAATATTGGATGCACACAGGTTTCTTAGACATGAAGAAAGAAAAAATGTCAAAGTCAATTGGAAACATCATAAATTTAAGAGATTTATTAAAGAAACAAAATAAAGAAACAATTAGATTTACTTTAATTTCACAACACTACAGGAATAGAATAGAATTCTCAGATGAAATACTAGAACAATCAAAAAACAGTCTTAAGAAAATAAATGACTTCATAACCAACTTAGACAAAGAAGATAATCAAGAATCACTAGAAAAATTAAAAGAAGATTTCTACGCAGCAATGGATGATGACTTCAACACACAAAAAGCATTAACGGTTTTATACGAATTCATGAACGATTCTAACAAAACTAAAACTGGCGGAAAACAAACATTAAAATTCTTCAAAGATATTAACAATATCTTCAAAGCTTTCTCCTTCACAGTAGATATCCCTAAAGAAATAGAAGATCTAGCAAAAGAAAGGAAACTTGCAAGAGATTCATCCAATTGGGAACAGTCAGATAAGCTAAGAAATCTCATAGAGTCCAAAGGGTACACAATAGAGGATAAGAAAGAAGGATATCTCTTAAAGAAGCAATAGACGCTCAAAACCTAACAATAAAGTTTATAAACCGAGTTTTTCTCCCATGTCTACCATGGTATCAATTCAAGATATAAATCCAAACAAAGCAATACAACAAGTATCCGAAGGTCTAGAAGGCAGTATAGAAACACCTGAATGGACTAAATTTGTTAAAACTGGTCACGGTAAAAGAAACAGACCTGAACAAAAGAACTGGTACGTTACTAGAGTTGCTTCAATTTTAAGAAAAATTTACATTAATGGTCCAATTGGAACATCAAAATTAAAGAAAGCATATTCACATAAGAAAAATAGGGGACATAAACCAGAAAGAACAACTATAGCCTCTGGAAAGATTATTAGAACTGCATTACAACAACTTGAAAAAGCTGGATTAGTTAAGCAAGTTGAGAAAGGCGTACACAAGGGAAGAGTTGTGACTCCTAAAGGAATGAGTTTTCTAAGTAAGATAGGTAAAAAATAAAATGGCAAAAGTTAAGCAGCCTGCAAAAAAACAAAGATTAGCAAAGAGACTACTTCAAACTAGATGGGCTCCTTTTTGGACAGTTCCTAAGATATACGGAGCGGGTAGAAAAGTTCACATGGGAAGACATACCGTTATTAAAAGATCATGGAAGAGAGGTAAAGCGATAAAAGCATAAGATGAAAGGAACTGAAGCAGAATATATCATACCTCTAAGAAAAGAAGTTATGAAAGTAGCAAAATATGATCGTACTAAAAAGGCAGTGATAGCTATAAGACAATATTTACAAAAACATACTAAATCTAAGAACGTTTTACTAGGAAAACAAATTAACAAAAAGCTTCAAAGTGGCGGAAGAAAAAACGTTGTATCAAAAATTCATGTTAAAGTAATCAAAGACGAAGACAACTACAGGGCAGAACTTATTGGGCATCCAATTGAATTGTCAAAGGATAAAGAAGATAAGAACAAGAAAGCTGAAAAGCCAAAGGTAGAAGCTAAAAAAGAAGTAACTGAAAAACCAGTTGCAAAAGAAGAAGCTAAGGCAGAAACTAAAACTGTAAAAAAAGTTGTTAAGAAAGTAGATAAAAAAGTAGAAGAAAAGAAGTAATTTTACCAACCGCGATTTCCATTACCAATACTCTTTCTAACAGGACGAATATTATTGTTAAATTTTACAACTTTTTTAGGTTTAACTTTTACAAATTTATTTGAACTGCCTTTTTTCATAAAGGTCATAACAACAACTATTGCAACAAGTACTACTAATATTCCAATAATCACCCATAATAATGAACTATCTTTTTCTTGTTGTATAACTACTGCGCCACCATAGCCTCCACTTGTATCCGTAGACCTAAATGAAGTTCCGCCAGTAGAACTACCTGCAGTAGGCACAGTAGAAGACGTTCCACAATCAGAAGGACAAGTAAATGTAGATTCGCCATTTCCACAAGAACCATCGCCACAATAACCTGAGCTTCCAGAGTCTCCAGAACCACCTGTTGAAACATATTCTCCGACAGTAAAGGAAACAGTTGCTTCGTCATCATTAGGATCAACTGAAATAGATTCTACATAAAGATCAGTCCCGTTCTCTTCATCCAAATCAACATTAGCAATATCTCCTTCTTCGTCCAAATATATTTTTCCGAGGGAGGATTCATCAATCTTTAATTTAATTTTTCCATCAGTATAAACTCTATTTAATTCAAAGGTATAATCTATATCTAAACCACTTACAATAACCAAATCTAATTCCACTAAATCAAATTCTTCTGAATTATCATTATCTAAATCAAAGTAGAATGTTGAATAATTTCCTCCGCTGCCTGAAACACATAACCCACTAGTGCAAACATAACCAGAATTACAATCTGAATTTGAACTACAAGTATTACCTTCACAAACATTTGCAGAACCGCCATACCCTCCACATGTTTCATTTCCAGAACAGGATCCACAATCATATGTACTGCTACATCCATCACTAACAGAGCCACAGTTTAATCCTTGATCACTACATGCTTCAGATTGAGTTAAAGGTGTACAACTACCATCACCACAAACATTTGCAGTTCCACTTCCTCCACATGTTTCATTTCCAGAACAGGATCCACAATCAATCATACCTCCGCAATTATCACTAACAGATCCACAATTCAACCCAACATCCACACAAGCTTCTGATTGAGTCAATGGGCTACATCCACTTTCACTTGAACCGCTTACAAATGCAACAGTTCCCTTAACTTGTTCAGAAGGATAACCTATGTCTAAATCTGCACCAATACCTTCACCAGTTAAATTGTAAAATGCCCCATATGAAGTCATGCCCTGACTTTGATCCAAGCCAGTAAGTCCATTTAATTTAAACCCGCAAGTACCATATGAATCTCCAGCAGCATTAGTTATTCCCACTTTCATTCCAGTTAATTTCTTGATGTTCACAAATGATTCTTCAACAAGGCAAACTTCAACATCCCCCGTTATTCTAGATATTAAATTTCCAGAATGAGTAACATTAGTTTCATTTCCAGTATTTCCTATTTGATAACTAATAGAAACATCCTTTTCGATATTCCTTCCAACTAACTGTTGTCCTGTGCAATTTTCAAATTCAAATAATCTTGTTGTTCCTTGAGGCATATTTGAAATTAAAGTAATTCTAGGAGAACAACTTTCAACTTCCACGCTTACCAAGGCTAAATAATCTAAATTGTTTGTCAAAGAAACATTCATTTTAGTTTCAGTCGCAACAGGTAATACATTATTGCAAATTATTTCTGAAGTAAGTGAACAATCTCCTTCCAAAGTTTGGAATGAAGAGTTATATCCAAATTCTTCATAAGCAGAAATTAATTTAAAATTAGAATAGTCTCCATCAATAGTTAGTAGGTTATCATCTACGCTCCAGTTTCCTGAAAAATCATTTACGGCTTCCCAAATTCCACCCACTGATTCATTATTCTTCCCTAAACGATAAACTCCTCCATAGTTAGAAACTAGGAGAACGCTCCAATCTAAATCCATATCTCCAATTCCAATAGTATTCGGTTTTACTATTCCGTCAGAATCTTGGTCTATGGCCAATGGATTTATTTCTAAGGAGTTATTACTTAAATTTCCAACATACAACTCATAATTCACCCCTCCGACAGTTAAGGTCCCCTTCCCTAAAACTCCATTTATTGATGGGTCTGTAAATGTTACATCCAGAGTAGTATCATCTTTTAGATCTGTAAATGTTACAACAGAATTAGCAGAGTTTATACTTTCATATCTAAAGATATGTGATTGTGCAGTATTCAAATTAGAAGCATCATCCTTCAGAGAAGAAATTAGGAAATAATCTCCAATGCCTATTGTAAAATTTTGATCATGTGCAGTTGCACTTGAAGAACCATTAATCTCTCCCTCTATAAATACAAACATTGAATTTGAAGAACCATATTTGAAAACTGAACCTTCATTAGAGATATAAGGAAAATTGTAACTTTCGCCCAGCACATTTTCAAAACTTAAATTATATACATTATCATCAGAATTAGATACAAGTTTAATATTACTTCTTGTAGGGCTACTCAATCCATCATAAACTACATCAAAAGAACCAATCATAGCTTCCGGATTATCTAACAACTCACTTAATGAAAATGTTTCATTTAACCAAAGATTAGTATCACTTTCAGAAACAGGAACTAGCCTATAACTCATAGCATCAATTGAAACGCCGCTTAGGTTAGAATCATCTACATCAAATTTAACAAATACTTCTGGTACAGCAACATTTCCCAATGTCAAACCGCCATCGTCAAATAAGCCGTCAGTATAATCATTATCACTTAATTCTAAAAAGTCTCCACCAATATAGAAATCAACACTATTCCCTTCGGTTAAATCTCCAAATTGTGTAATAACTTCTCCACCAGTAAACATTCTAAACATAAAATTAGCAGTATCCATTATCAAAAGATCAGGCCCATTAACAGTCCCTATCCCTCTAGGAAGGTTAAATTTAGCTTGATCTGGAACACCATTAAGATAGCCCTGAATGCCACTCCCTGCATAAGTACTAACTTCGCCAGTGTTATTATCTATTTGTCTAATTACATGATTGTTTACATCGGTAACAAATATATTGTTCGTAATTGGATCAATTACGATCCCATAAGGCATATCAAATTTAGATTCAGAACTATTTCCATCAACATAACCGCTAACACCTGCATTGTTAACACATTCACTTGCAAAACTAGAAACGGCCTTAGAACCATTATTACTAATTCTCCTAATCATATGGTTTCCAGAATCAACAACAAACATATTTTCATGATAACCCTGAGTGAAATCAAATGTCAAATCAGTAGGTGCATTAAATTTGGCATTTGAACCTGCACCATTCAAACATCCTGCCAGTGTAGTTCCTGCCCAAACTTCAACATCCCAATTATCTGGCTCATTAGAAGAAGTTCCGCCGTTAGGAGTCAACATTCTAATTACATTATTTCCTGTGTCTGCAACATAAACTTTTCCTCCGCCAGTTGCATGAATTCCTTCAGGAGAATTAAACCAAGTATCATTTCCATAAGTACCTGAACCAAGACCCCCATTTTGACCAGTACCTGCAATAGTTGTTACCTCTGCACTATCATATTTCCCCCTAGTAGAATTGTAAATAAGTTCAACTTTTTTTATTTTATGATTTTCTGTGTCTGCAACATAAAAAGTATTTGGAGTATTAGGATCTTTACTTCCAGCTATTCCCTTTGGCGAATTAAATCTTGCTGCAGAACCATTTCCATCGGCATCACCAGAACTGCCATTCCCAGCTACAGTTATTATCTCTGTTCCACCAAGTATTCTTACACGAACTGCATTATTCTCAGTATCAACAAATCCTGCATAACCTATGTCTAACCATGCCACAGCATAGGATTGACCCATTGTTGTAATAGAACTGTTTCCATCTACAAATCCGCTAATGGGAGTTTCATTAAGATTAATAGTTTTTACGACAAGTGGAACTCCATCAGAAAGATAATGTGTTTCTCCTTCTCCAAGAGTTACAACTTCATCAACAATATTTCCACCTGTTAAATTGAATGTAACTTTCTTTGGAGCAAAGCTAGGGATATCTAAAACTTCAACAGTGTAATCTTTACTGTCTAATAAATATAATTCTTCTTCACCCACAGTTAAAGAATTTTCAAGAATAAAATTCACTAGTCCAAGTGTAATAGAATTTGTAACAGGATCTAAAACTGCAGAAAAAATTTCATATTCTTCCGCAACTATTTCAATTGAACTTCCAATTAAATCTTCTAATGTTCCAGAAGCATAATTACTTTTCAACCCATTTGTAAATTTTAAATTATATTCAAAAAAAGCATTTAATTCATTAGGAGAAACTTCATGATCCAAATAAATAAAATCTCCAACATAATTTAAAGACAGACCTTCACTTTGTCCATAATTAATTAGTAATTGATTTCCTATAGACTCTTCATCTTCTAAATGTCCAAAAACAATTTCTTGAGAATAAGCAACTGTCCCTAAATTAGTAATAACTGAACCGGGATTCAAACCAGCAAGTTCACTTGAAGTTAAAATTTTAACATCATTTCTAATTTCCCTTCTAATTCCTAAATCTAAAGAATAACTATCGACATAATTTGAAGATCCTCCTGAAGCCATACCTGTAATTGATGAAAAAGTGCTCAGATCACTACCAAAACCACTAGTAGAACCATAAAAAACAAACAAAAAAGTTAATGCAATTAACGCAATTGTAAAGGAACTTTCATGCTCAGCACTTCCTTTTGTTGAAAAAGTCACATTAGACCTTTTTGCACTCTTTTTTAACACCATAAACATAAAAATTAGATAGAATACATATTTAAACCTTATTAATAGGATCTAAACGACAAAAAATGGAAGAATACAAACTACCTGCAGAAAAAATTGAACCTAAGATTTTAATTAAAAAAGAAGGAATAACTAATGAGAATTTTGGATGTATTCCTGAAAAAAGGAATATTAAGGATTTAATCAATAGAGGAATTATCAACATCAATAAATATTCTGGACCTTCGTCTCACCAAGTATCCGATTATGTTCAAAAAATTCTAAATATAAAAAAATCTGGACATTCTGGAACTCTGGACCCAAAAGTGACAGGAGTTTTACCTGTTGCATTATCTGACGCAACAAGGATAGTTCAAACATTGCTTCCAGCAGGAAAAGAATATGTTGCATTAATGAGAATCCATGAAGAAACTTCTGAAGATAGAATACGAAGAACGTTCAAAAAATTCACAGGAGAAATAAATCAACTTCCTCCAGTTAGATCTGCAGTAAAAAGGAGAATAAGGCCTAGAAAAGTATACTACTCAGAAATTTTAGAAATTAAAGATAAACATATTTTATTTGTAGTAGGTTGTGAAGCTGGAACTTACATTAGAAAACTAATTCACGACATGGGAAAAGACATGGGCTCAGGAGCACACATGGTGCAATTAGTAAGGACTAAGGCAGGGCCATTCCAACAAAAAGGATGGCATAGTCTACAAGACTTAAAAGATGCATATGAAATTTACAAAGAAACTAAAGAAGAAACGGAGCTAAGAAGGATAATTGAACCTTATGAGAATGCAGTAAAATTACTTCCAAAAGTCTGGGTATTCGATTCAGCAGTATCGAACATATGTCACGGTGCACCAATTGCATCTCAAGGAATTTCAAAATTAACAAATAACATTAGAGAAAATAACCTTGTAGCAATCATGACACTAAAAAATGAATTAGTATGCTTAGGAAAATCACTAATGAATTCAAAAGAGATGAAAAAAAGTGAAGAAGGTATTGCAGTCAAGCCAGAAAAGGTATTTATGGAAAGAAGTCTGTATCCTATACAAAAAAGACCTTGAAAAGGCTTTTAAAGCAATTTGAGAAGTTCTAATTATGAATATTAAGAAAATAGACAAACAATCAGGAATACCCTTAATTGGTAATATAGCCTTTGGTATAGTAGATAGGGGCTCTTCTTGTATCCAGATTAGACCGATTTCCCTTTGTAACATGTCATGTATTTTCTGTTCAACTGATGCTGGACCAAAAACAACCACTCACAAAACAGGATATATTGTAGACCCAGATTATTTAATTCAAGAAGTTAACAATGTAGTAGAAATCAAAGAAGAAGTTCATGCAAATATAGATTCTGTGGGAGAACCTGCTTCATATGAACATTTAACTTATTTAATTCAAGAACTAAAAAAGAATAAAAAAATATATTTTATTTCCATGCAATCAAATGGAACTTATTTTACCAAAGAAAAAATTGATGAGTTAGAAAAAGCAGGACTAAATAGGATTCATTTGAGCATCCATAGTACAGATCCAGAGCAATGTAAAGAATTATTTGGATCTCAAGAATACGATATCAATCAAATTTTAGAAGTTGCAAGGCATATTTCTAAATCCAAAATAGAATTAATGCTCGCACCAGTACTTCTTCCAAACATCAACGAAGAAGAAGTAGAAAAATTAGTAGAATTATCTAAAGAACTAAACTGTAAAATTGGAATACAAAAATATGAAGAATATAAATTCAGCAGAAAACCAAAAAAAGTGAAGAAAGAAAATTATTACAAATTCTACAAGCGTTTAGAAGCCTGGGAAAAGAAACACGAAGTTAAATTAATTTACAAACACGAACGTGGGGAAATTTACAAAGGAAGATCTCTAGAAAAGCCAATAGAAATTGGAGAAAGAATCAATACAACCATTCTTTCAGACGGATGGAACGAGGGGCAAGGAATAGCCGCATACAAGGGAAGATCCATAACTGTAAAAGATTGCAAGGCTCAAGAAGGAGATAAAATCAACCTTAAAGTTCTAGAAAACAAAAGCAATATTTACCTTGCTAAGCGAGTTTAACATGACATTCATTGGAACAACTGTTATAGGGCTGGAAGATGCTTCGATTAAAGAAACAAATGGAAAATTATATTCCCCTGGAAGAATTTCTTTTGAAAAAATACCTGAAAATCCATTAACAGTAGATACAATTTACGAATTATTAACCTCTTTTGAATTCAAGGATCTAAAAGGCATAATCAAAAAAATAAATGAAACTGAAATAGTGCTTTCTGGAACATACAAATGTATGTGTAAACGAACAGGTAAACAAGACTTTAATTCTATGATTCTTGAACATGAAATAGGAAGAATTATTGACAAAAAAAACAAAGGCCTGGAATATTCTAGAGACGACCCAGAAACAATTATCTACATAGACGTCTTAGACAATAAACTTAACCTAGGAATTTTAAAGGAAAGGAATCTTTCAAAAAGAGAATACAGATTCCACCTACACAATCAAACAACTCCCACATTAGTAGCATCTTCTACAATCAAATACCTAAATATTCAAAAAAATGAATCACTATTATGCATAGATTGCAAAGATGGAGTTGTTCCAATAGAAGCTACCCTTCAAAATATAGAAATTATTGCCCAAGATTCTAATCCCAATAATATCAGGAATGCAGAAATTAATGCCAAACTAGCAAAAAAAGAAATTGAATTCCAATTAAAGAACGTAGACCAAATTGAAGCGTCTCCAGATTATATTATTACTCAAATTGTTTTTTCAAAGGATAAAAAGGGTCCCCATAAAAAAATAAATGACATCTTTCAATTTGCAAAAAAGAATATGAAAAATAAAATGGCAATAATAACAAATCATCCAGAAGATATTAAGATATTTTGCCCTAAAGAAATAAAATTAACAGAACAAAAAGACATTAGACATGGCGGATTAAATTTGACTATCCAGATCTATTCACTCTAAAACTAAAGTTCTATCCCAATTAAGAATGCCATAATCACAAGGAACCAAATATTTGCCATCTAAAACAATTAAGTCATAGCTACAAGCTACACCTTCATTATTTCCAAAAGCATTAACATATTTACCTTGGAGTTCATTGTCTCCACTTGAAAATCCAGTTGCAAAGAATGTAAAAAGTAACAAAACTAGTGCAATAATTAAAATTCCTCTTTCTTTCATAATCTAAAAGAAGTAAATATCTATTTAAAAGTATTGATGAGATTATTCTATCAATTCTAAAGATCTAATCTCACAAGCACCTATAGGACAAGTTTTCAATAAACTGCCTCTTAGTTCTCTTTGTAATTTAGTCTGAATAACTGATTCGAACACGTCTACGGAATCTAATTCTTTAATTTTTTCTTGTAAGTATACTGATGCTTTTCTTCTGATATCACTAACTACTGAGATTGACACTCTATGCCTTGTGATAATCATAGGTTTAATTCTCATTTTTTGTCCATCTTTTGTTTCAGTTACAAAAGAGTCATCCATTTTGTCTGTCCCTTTTCTAACAGCTCTTCTTGAATGAGATTTAAGCAATGAGTATCCGACCGTTTGACATACAGCATTATCATCATTAACTGATCTAATTTTAAATTTTAAATTTACGCCTTGTCTTTTGTAATCATTAAGTAAATTCATTAAATTAACATTAAGTGCTCTTCCAACCATCTCTCCAGGTTCATTAGCAAATGTCTCTCCAATAACTCTATTATTAAATTCCTTAGGAGCTAGAATACTGAACCATTTCTTTTTCTTTCTTCTAACGTTAGAAACCTTCTTTCTCATAGTAGGTTTAGGTTTAGCGATTCCCTTTTTGCTACTTTTATTCTTTTTTGCCATGTAATCTTACAAATTAAAAAACCAGTTATAAACCTTTCTATCACTCTATTCTGCAGCAACAGACTTGTTACCGACGTATTTACCTAATGAAGAAATAGCTTCTCTTATCATCAAATCTTCTTTCTCCTGAGGAACAGAAGCTCCTGCAGCTAGCTTATGACCTCCACCGTATCCACCGCCACAGTCTACAAGATCTTTGATTATAATCCTTAAATCCGTTCCCTGACTAAACCCATCAGTTATTCTCAAACTAACCTTAATATGGCCATCCAAGGTATAGGCAGTAGACATGATTATTGTCCCATCAGGATAAACCTTACTTTTTGCCAATAATGATGCCAAAGTTCCGATAATGGTGTCTCTGATATTAGAACCTGCCAAGATAATCACGTAACCTTTTTTTTCTATTACTTTTGGAGTTCCTTTATTATCGTAATACCAATTCAATGCATCAATCATTTCCTTCCTATATTCTCTCAATAAATCATTTGCTTTATCTGAAGTAGAACTATCTCCCATACAGACGCCAATTCCTAAACTTGGCCAACCCATCCTTCCACAAGAGTTCAATAAAGTTGAAAATTCTCTTAAATCTTTTTTCAAACTATCATCATCTTCATCTTTCAATAAAAAAACTGGACCCACTGTGGATTCGGCCATTGACCCAGAAGCTTTTTTTATTTCAATAGCTGTAACTAACTTAGCCAATTCTTGTTTACTCAAATTAACTAACCTTCTTACATTCCTAGCCTTATCATAAAGTTCTATTCCTGCTTCTTCTACAAATTTAATTGCTCCCCTTTCACTTCCAGTTACACCTGGAATAAATGGATTAGTACTATATTCTAAAACTTTGTGAAGCGGCTTAGTTTGAACACCAAATAATCTTAATGTATCTTTTATCTCTACAGAATCTCCTTCCAAAGCATCATCCAATATAACCTGATTCATACCAACAAATCCACAATCTTCTTGCATATCTCCAATAGCTCCAACCAAAGCTAAATGAGCCATATCTTTATTACATTCGTCAATGCTTTTTGCAAAGAAATAAGAAATTCCTGCAGCAGATATTTCTTTTGTACCATCCACATTAAATAAATGGGGATTGATCTGTCTAACTTTTCCAATTATTTTTTCTTCTATTTCAGGATAATGATGGTCTAAAACAAAAATATCTTTATCAAACTCCTTACTCAATGTTTCTAAATAAGCAGTTGCTAAATCTGCAAAAACAATTACATCGTATTCTTCTCTTTTCAGTGCATCCAACAATTCAGAATTAACTTGCTTCACAACTGAAACTACATACCTAATATCTCTTCGAGAAAGTGCTTTACAAATAATAGAGGTAGAAGTTATGCCGTCTGCATCAATATTACCTATAATTCTTATGGGTTTACTGCTCTTCCCAACAGCTTCTAAAAAATCAGAAGAGACTTCCTTCATGTATTCTAAAAAATCACTCCCCATTTAGAATAAATTAGAAATTTGTTTTAAGTAGATATCTAAACTTGAAAATATATTAAACAACCCATTGCATAGCCTTAGATCTTTCGTAGGACCAGTCTAGTTCCAAAACCTTATTTGCTTTATAATAGTCAACTAGTTTGTTAATTTTACTTAATGTTAATTGTTGGCCTCTTTTTGCAGTCATATCTTTCTTATTTGATTCTCTGTGCTTTGCAATTGCAATATCTCTCTTAATTAGGGCCAATAAATCATCTGGAACTTCTTTCTTAACGCCAATTTCAGTTAACATAGCACCAAGACTTTTTCCAAAAAAAGCTTTAACATCTGGAACTGCGTGAGAATCTCTTAGAATAATGCCAATTTGACTTGCACTCTTTCCAGCCTTATCTAGCTCAATAATAACATCTTTAACAGCCTTAGGATCTTTATTCACCCATTCAGAATTATCTACGTTTAGGGGCTTAGTACTGCCACTTACGCCTTTCTTCTTTGAGTATCTTCTTGCCATTTTGTATTAAAGGGTCACTAGAATCATTCCAGTATGGACCAGCTTTCACCGAACCACCCTTACCTAGATTCTCGATTAAACCATTTATAAGATTTTTCATTGAGTAGAATAGCCCTGCCAGGATTTGAACCTGGGTCAAGGGACCCAAAATCCCCCATGCTTGACCACTACACTACAGGGCTGTAATGATTAAAACTAAAAAAAATAGTTTATATAACTTATGCTCCCAATTTCCTTTTATACCTTCCTCGTTTTTCAACGCTTTCTAGCCTTCCCATAACCTCAGAATACAGAGAATTATTCAGTTTATATCCTTTCAAAAAGCTTTCAAAATATCTTTCAAAATGCAAATAATGTTTACTTTCTAATGCTTGTTTAAATAAATGTAAATCTACAGCCTTATGCTCAATCTTATCTGTAACAAAAGACAACCCAAAATCAATTAGTTTAACTTTCTCATCAACAACCATCATATTTGAAGTTGTTAAATCTCCATGAACTATATTCAACAAATGCATTTTTGCAACATTATTTCCAAGAGAATTAAAAAGTTTAGAAGATTTACTCTTCACAAGATCATCAACAACATCTTTTACCATCGGACCTTCCAAATAACTCATAGTAATTTCATGGTCCGTAACTTCAATCACATCTGGACAGGTATTTCCTAATTTTTCAAGAATTTTAGCTTCTTTTCTAGTTCTTCTGATTCTTAATTTTTTATCGATCTCTGGAATACGATAACCTTTCTCTATTCTTCTTTTAATAACGGAGCCTTTGTCAAAATATACTTTAGCTTCGGCACCATTACCAATTAGTTTCATAAAATAAATAAAAAGAATTAGCTTAAAAGTTTGTTGTTACTCACTTCTACATTCTTCGCAGTAATAATCGCCTAATAAGCCAGAAGATTCATCCAAGCCAAAAGCCACCTTATCACATTTTTCGCATTTAATATCCAATGCTACCACCTCGATAATATTTAACAAACCACTCCTTAATAAAAATTACCAAAGCCTAAAACAATAATTAGAATTTAATGTTTGGCCCACCCATTTTACCAAACTTCTTCATCATTTTTTCAGGATTTTTTCCTTTCATCATCTTCATCATTTTTTTACTCTGTTTATACTGTTTTAACAATCCCCTAATATCTGCGATATCTCTTCCGCTTCCAGCAGCAATTCTTTCTATTCTATTTCTTCCAATTAAATCAGGGTTTTCTAATTCTTCTTTAGTACAACTGTCTAAAATAAATTTCCAAGATTCCATCTTACCTTGTTGATCTTCTAAAACATCTTTAGAAATATTCATTTCCCCCATACCTGGAATCATTTCCATAACTTTCCCAAGAGGTCCCATTTTTTTCATTGCATTCATTTGATCATACATATCTATTAAATTAAAGTCACCACTCAGCATCTTTTTACTTATTTCTTCAGCATTGGAACCATCCATCGCACCTTTTGCTTTTTCAAGTAATGCTTCTAAATCTCCTAAACCTAGCAACCTTCCAACAAATCCTTCTGGATTGAACACTTCTAAATCTTCAGGTCTTTCTCCAACACCTATGAACTTAATGGGTGCACCAGTTACAGCACAAGCACTTAAACTTCCACCACCTTTAGCAGTACCGTCTAACTTACTAACGACTACTCCTGTAACTCCGCAAGCTTCATGGAACATTTTAGCTTGATCAAATGCGGCTTGGCCCATATCTGCACTTAAAACTAATAAAATTTCATCTGGAGAAATTAATTTACTAACAGATTTAATCTCCTTAACTAGATCATCACTCAATGCATCTCTTCCAGCAGTATCGACAAAAACAATATCATATTTTTCCAAATCTTTTTTGAAAGACTTCCAAATTTTGACAGCATCCTTAACTTTTCCGTCAACATAAGAGTCCACTTTAATTTTTTCGGCAATTTGCTTTAATTGTAAATGTGCCGCTGGCCTATGAACATCAAGACCTACAACTGCAACTTTTTTTCCACGAGTAGAATAATATTTGGCAAGTTTTCCAATAGTGGTAGTTTTACCTGCACCAAATAAACCTACAGTCATAATAAAAAATGGCTTTTTCTTTGAAGAAATCTCAATACCCTTTTTTTCAGTTCCAAAGAATTTGACTAATTCTTCATACACAATTTTAATAACATGTTCTTTAGGGGTAACGCCTGCTGGTGGTTTTTCGCCCAAAGATCTTTCTTTAATTCCCTTAGTTAACTCAAAGACTAATTTTACATTTACATCAGAACCTAATAATGCCCTTTGCACTTCCCTAACTATTTCATCAATAAGCCTTTCATTAATATAGACGGAGCTAGTAAGTTTCTTAAAAACCCCTTTTAGGGCATCTCCTAAGCTATCAAGTACCATAACAAAGCTTAGAATAGGACATTTATAAAATTGCCTAAGGGAACTTAATCACAAGAATTAGACTTTATTACAAAATTCATAGAATTTGATCTTTCCCCGCCAGGATTCTCTGCAACAACATCATAAATTTTACCGTGAGCATTTCCAGAAAACACACCTGTAGTGAGATAAAGCTTAATCCATTCAAAATCTTGAAAATCTACATATTCTTCACCCAACAATTCGTCATTAACATACAATTCAACATCTTCATTAAATCCTGCACCGATAATATCTACACGACTCTCCCTATTAGGATCTGGTGGGAAAACTGTACAACTAGGAGTAATTTCATTTATACGCAACCAATCTCCTAAAACTACAACTCCTTCGGAAAGAGACCTAACTCTCACAGAATGAGATCCTTCATTTGTAGGAAGTTTCCCCAATACTTCAGAATGTATTTTTGCACTGATATTATTGCCATTTAAAGAATAAATTATCTCCTCATCAGAAATATAAAACTCGTCTATCCCATTTGGTAAACTTATCTTTACTATCTTTTTGTTTCCTGGCCCCATCTCATTTAAATCATCTGCTGCAGATGCAACATTATCCAAGGCGTCTGTTGTTAAACTTGCACTAAACGAATCTCCTGCAGTTCTAAGGCTAAAAAGGTAAAGGGGTATTGAAACAAGTAAAACTAGATCCTGAAAAAATAAATAATCAAATGATTCTTGTCCTTTTTTTCGCATTTAGAATTTAAAGTTTATCTTCATAAAACTCTTTCGGTATTTCTAATTCGAATACAAATGTCCTATCTTCCCTCATCAAGGCCAATAGTGTAAGTTCTTCTACATCTGCAAAACTTTTATCAGTATAAACAAACCTAACTGTTTGTCCAAAATAACCTTCATCTAAAGCATCCAAACTAATACAGTAAGTCGTATTCCAAAATCTTCCATTATTATTTAACTCGCAAGTTAATAGAGGATTCAAATCTTTTCTATGTTTCATTAGATCTGCATTCCATGAAAGTGGACTTCTGTAAAAGAAATTGCCAGTAGATCTACTTTCTACTTCATCAATTAGCAAATCTTCACCAAGAACTTCAAAATATAAATCCCATTCGCCTTCATTAGATTCTTCAGCGTAAACGTTTCCCAATTTTATTTTCAAACTACCCTTTTGAATATGATCTGGTTCAACAGCATCTGCAAAGAATAATAAACCTTCTTCAATAACAATATCTTCTTCTAATTCAAACTGTTCTATAACTTCAGAAGTTTCAATAGAATCATTAATTTCTTCTAAGTTTAAATCAGAACTGCTTAACAAACTAAGGCTTACAATTACAATAATTCCAATTAATAAAACTAATCCAAGAAATAATAAAATCTTTTTTGTGGACTCATCTAAGTTTGCCATGGTTACCACCAAGAAATAGTTAATTATAAGCTTTTCCCCAAAGAATTAAACGTATGCGAATAAATCGGCCCTTAGGAACTTAAAACCTTCATATCCTTGAAGATTAGTACATTCTAAAAATTCTCTATAAGCACCTGACCAAATACGTTTTCCTTCATTGCTAGATCCACAAAGCATAACATTGTTAATTTGCTCTTTTTGACCTTTAGTCCACACCGATTTGCTATAGTATGCATTTGCAATTTCCACATCTTGTCTAGATAAACCACCATCACCATTAATATCTAAGTCCGTAGGTTCTATTCCCTTGCAAACTCCTCCAGCTAATTTAAATTGAAGCTCTGCTTCCCTATACGAAGCTTTATTTGTTTGAGTAATTGCCCGTTCAATACAATCTTGGATCGTTATTCTATCCAAATTTATTTCCCCTTCAAATAAACTCATAACTCTTGAAGGATTACCTAACAATGGAAAGTTATTACCTGAATCAAATGTACTTGTCTTGTAAGTTTTAACAGGACCATCATAATAATTTCCAGAAGAATAAACGCCATAAGCTTGACCAGTTGGAACACCTGCACTAAATGAATAGAAACCAATTGCAAAAACTAATAACACTACTGCAAAAACTGTATGGTCTCTCATTTAATCACCCTCCCAATTAATTATTTAGTCTAATACATCCTTATAAAACTTTCTTAATAAACTTTACAATTAAAGTCTAAGAAAATATCCACTGCAGGCCTAGGATAATTACTAAAATATTCCCATTCCAAACTCAACACATTAGTTTCAAAACCAGATATTGTTCCTTTGACATAAGATTTGGGACTTATTCCAAATTCATCACTACAGATAGGAGTATATATTGTATAATCATCATAAATTTTCCCTTCAGGATCAATTAAATTTTCAGCTAACCCTTCCCATTTAAACAAACCAGGATCACTATAAACTGTTTGTGCGAATAAATCTGCATAACCATTAAACTCTCCTTGTGCATTAAGACAATAATCAGAATTTGTATCTCTTGTTGTTATCCATCTTCCAGTATACTCGCAACTCTTAACATCATCAGGGAATTCAATGTATTCTACCCCTTCACCCCTACCAGAAGTACTACGTGTCTTCGCAGTAAACCAATAACTTAAAGCATAATCTTTAGCAGAAGATAATGTAGAAATTGTAGTCTTTGAAGGCTTACCTAAACAAGAAACGCTAACTCCTTCGTCGTTGTAAATATTTCCTTCTTCATCAAATACAAATGATCTTGCTAGTTTAACGCCTTCATCTTTCCCAACATCGCCACAACATGTAAATGGACTTGAAGTCCATGTTTTTTCATCCATATTTCCTGAAAAACTACATTTAGAGTAATCTCCAGAATTTCCATCCCAATTTACGTTAGTACATAAGTTAAACGAATCATCTTTCCATGTACAAACAGCATTACTCATCCTCAAAAATGGATCTGTTGATTCTACAACAACATCTTGATTAGAAGAATTATAATTAACTAATGTAGGTGAAAAGAAAATCAATAAAGCAAATGCTACGACTAAAAATACAATAAAGAACATTAACAACCTAACAAATGTATGATGTGCATAAGTATCAACACTTGCACCGCAATGTTTACAATATCTAGAATGTCCTTCAATAATGCCTTTACAACTTGGACATTTATGAACTCCCCTTTTCTTTTGCGGAACTAAATTATGTCCGCAATGTTGACAAAACTTATGGTCTGTTCCAGTTAGTTTATTACAACTTGGACATTTTTTACGAGTAACCCTCTTTTTCGTAGCCATCCTTAAACTCACATGGACAACGCCTATTTAAACCTTTTTAAAAGAAACAAAACTAAATTCCTAAAGAATCCATAACACTTTGTTTGTCAAAAACTTCTAGGTCTTCATACCCTTGTCCTTTTCCAAGAAATAATATTGGTTTTCCAGTGACATATCCCATAGAAACAGCTGCACCACCTTTTTCATCAACGTCAGCCTTTGTTAAAATTATTCCACCTACTTCAACAACATCACCGAACTGTTGTACTTGTAACACGCAATCATTTCCAGTTGTACTTTCCCCTACAAAAATATTCAAATCAGGTTTAGCAATTCTAATTATTTTTTCTAACTCCCTCATCAAATCTTTATTACTATGTTGTCTACCTGCAGTATCAATTAAAACAACATCTATGTTATTTGCCCTTGCAGATTTAATTCCATCAAATGCAACTGCAGCAGGATCACTCCCATAATTATGTTTAATTACCTTAACTTTTAATTTACTTCCATGTTCCTCAAGTTGCTGTATACTTGCTGCCCTCCACGTATCTCCTGCAACCATAAGCACATTTAATTTTTCATTCTTTAACATATTTGCAAATTTTGCAATAGTAGTAGTCTTTCCTGCACCATTCACTCCAATGAAACAAATTACATAAGGCTTGTCTAATTTTTTCTTTACTTCTTGTAAAATATCAATGGTTCCTACATCGAATAGACTCTCTATACTACTCCGTAAGCTCTCAAGGATTTTTTTAGAAATTTCTCCTCTCTTGATAGGCTTATCTACAATATCTTCTTTAAGGTCTTTTTTTATTTTATCAATAACTTCCAACGCGACATTGTTTTCTAATAACGCCATTTCTAATTCAAAAAAAAGTTCATCGAATTTAGAATCATTTATCTTTTTAGTAGAGAAGGAATGTTTAATTTTCCCAACAATTCCTTTTTTTGGAGCTTCGGCAACTTCATTAATTTCTTCTTTGTTTAATTTAGGTGTATCTTCAATGACTTCTTCAATAACTTCAGTTTCTTCTTCAGGAACTTCATCTTCAACCTTTTGATTTATCTTATCTAAAGCGCCCTTAACCTTATCTTTCAAAAATTTAAACATAAATAGAACTCTTGACCAAGATATATAAAACTACCTAAGTAGCTCGCCAAATCTTACTAATAAGCTTTCCACCAACCAATACAAACAAGATCAAAACAACTATGCTAAATCCAAATAGTAAAATTAATTGAGTTTCTGAAGCATTTGCATCTTTAACAAACCTACTCCAAATTCCTCCAGAAGAAAATGTAGATCCTTGCTTAGAATCTTTGGAATTTTTAATCTTGGCTTCTAATTTAAAATCTTCTTCAAATAAACGAATGTCCAAATAAACATCCGGATAACTTATATCCTTGATCTCAAGAGTTACATCAAAATTTCCATCTTGATTCAAGTCTAAATCAATTAAATCATCAACTACAAATGGCAACGTATTTTGTTTACTTTCTACAAATAAAGAACCAAATTTATTATTCGGATCTATTGATCGCATCATCATTTTGTATTTCTTGCCTTCAAATAAAATAAAGAACTCTATGTCTTCCCTGGAAGTTATGCTTCTTTGCCCTTCACCTTGATCAAGATTAACTATTTCATCCTTAGTTAGAATATTTGAATCATCTCCTCCACCAAAATCTTGACTAAAAGTATGTATACCTGTTCCAGTAATTCCTTCAATTTTCCAATAATCATTTCCATTCCAACTACGAGATTCAACAGTGTATCTTCCAGTATAGCCACCATTAAGCCGTATTACTTCTTCAGTTATCCCTGATTCTGTACCACATCCAACTCCAACATTCGCAGCAGTTAAAGCGCCACCACAAACAACTATTGAATCTCCAGAATCTTTTAGGATATACATAGTTAGGTCGCCAGAAACCACTGAAACACTGTCATCAATCTTGAAAATAACTTTTTTGTCGCTGATATCTAAAAGTCTAGTCAGTTTATCGGATTTCAGAATAACGTTACTGGTTAATGTCACATCTACTTCCCCTAACAAATACTGTATCTCGTCAACAGTATATTTAACCAATGCCCTTTGTGTTTCTCCAGATTCAATACCTGTAAATGAATTTTTATTAGGTTGATCATTATGAGTAACAACGTAATCTGCATCAACAGGAACTGCAACAATGTAAGTAGGTATTAATGCTGGAGCTGAAACAGGATTAGAATTAATCAATAAACCCATCATCAAGAAAACAAACAAAAAGAAATATTGGAATTTCATATTAATCTTTCTCCCTCACAACATTTCCATCAATTTCAATATACAGTAATCCGTCACTTCCTTCTACAACAGATAAAATATCTTCATTGCTTAATTCAAATGTTGACCCATTTGCACGACGATACTTTAATGTAATTTCGTCTCCAACCACATAATCTCCAGATTTTTTCATAGGCATAACTACACTTTTTGCCCCGAGGGTATCTAAAAAATAATTCATAACTGCATCCGGAACATCAATCACTTCAGTACCACCAACTAATTTCTTTATTGCATTAGTTTTGTCCACACTGATTTCTTCAAAATTGGAAATATCTATAGACTTAAACTCAAAAATTAAATCTGTAGTACTCGTAGGGTATCTTATTTTCAAATCAGCAATAGTAATTCCTAAGGGTACAGGAGTTTTAACATCAAAATATCCGCTTCCAAAATTAAGTTCTATTGTCGGGGCTACAACTTCGAGAATTGTATCTTCTCCAACTTTTTCAGAATTAACCCACAATGAAACTTTTTCAGAAATGCCTTTATTTCCGGCGTAATCTACTGCAACTGCATAGATTTCAACAATATCTGAACCAATATCCAGGGTATCAAAGTCAAATTCATAAATACTGCTTCCTTTAATCACAGGGTTAGTATATCTCCTAATTAATTTAGTATCTGCATAAACTTTCAAAACTGCAACATCGTAAATTGAACCTTCGTCGTAAGCCGCAATCTTGATATTAACAACTCCTTCGACAGCACCTGAAACAGGTTCTAGAACAGAAACTATTGGAGAGATTTCGTCAATTACTTCATCAAAACCAACTACACCCTTACAATAAATTTCTAAATTTAAACTGCCCTTACTTGTTAATAAGGTTAGTAAATTTCCATCATGGGAAATTACTTCAGAAGGTGCACAAGTAATATCTAATGTAACTCTGTCTCCGACTGCCAATGCAGTTTTTAAGTTGCCAGTTAATATAATTCCAGGAAGTTTTCCTTCAACGCCTTCAAACGAAATTGGATCTGAACCAATATTTTCAAACTCCAAAGTTTTAGTTTTCTGTTCTGCTTCAGAGATATCTAGTGAGCCAAAAACTAATTGAGGTCTTGATGTTAAACCTACTTCAGTAGTTTCGTCAACATAAACGATTGGATCTGGAAGGTCTATCAAAAGTTCATCTTCTACAACTCCCAATAAATTTTGAATTAAATCTACAAGTAAATTATCAGTTACAATTTCTTCTTCAGAAACAATTGTAATTTCGCCTTCTTCAGTAGATTCAAATTTAATAATAAATGTATTAATGCTTCCAGTAGTAATAATATTGAATACTATTTCTGCCCTGGAAGTATATTCAGAAGTAAAACTCAACCGGATTATTCCAGATTCATCTGTATAAACAACGGACCCATCAACTAACTCTGAATGGATAGTGTCACAAACAGAATCAAGAACTTCTCCTAATTCATTAACAACTTCTTCACTCAATAATTCACAAGAACTATCAACTTCTAATATTACAATTGAAGAACTCTCAACACCTTCAACTAAAGAATTTTTTAATATTAAGTCTCTTGATTCCAAAACACCGTTCTTTGCTAAGACGCTTATAGAATTTCCATCAATTAATGTTACACCATTAACAGAATACTCTAATGCATCTGCATCCAAACCCCAAACAAACAAACCGACGATAAAAAAAGCAAACATCAAAGAGAACAAAACTATTTCGTGCTCATGGAGCATTCTTCTCTCTCTTGCATCACCACTCATATAAAAATACTAAATATAATAACTTATATACTTTTCCAAGTGGGACCGAACAAAAAATCCACTAAAACTGTTGCGTAACATCCCTTATTTAACTCAAAAGATAAAGTACATTTCTTTTTATTATCCAAAATTTCATCTTCTCCCCATACAAAAGAAAAATTACTTACATCCATAAACAATTTTCTTTTCGTGCCTTCCAAACTAGCTTCTTTAATTTGTTTAATCATAAAATTCTCCTTAGCAATATCTTCTTTTGAAAGAATACCCTCGTAAAGCTTTCCTACATCCTTATTCTCAAAATCTGTCAAGAAGCCCAATAGCTCTACATTTTCAACAGAATTTACTTTTTTAGCAACTTGGTTCCACATCCAGGACTGGTATGCACTAACGTAAAATCTAAGCTGTCTAGCATCTAAACTTCTTAATGAATTTACAAAGTTTCTTCCTTCTACATCTAATCCAAGAAGATTACAAGCTTTTTCAAATTCTTTTTTTACAATCGCCCTACCAACCTCAACATTAATTGTTCCAAATCTTTGTTCTCCAAAAAAATTCTTAACATTCTCAACTTGAAGATCTCTTTCATTTTCCAAACCCCTAACTACAATTTCAAATTTATTCCCCTTTAGATCACCCAATGTAATTCTATTTTCAGACCAACCCACAAAACTAAACATAACATCTTTAGATTCAAAACCAATTATTTGATTAATCTCATTTTCAGAATCCAAAGGAATTGAAATGTATTGTTTAGTTACAGCTTTTTTATCTTTATTTCCTGCAAACCCAATAAATCTTGTTTTAATTCTTAGACGTCTAGCGATTTCAGAAATTATTTCAGGAGTATTCCTTCCTTTTTTTGTAAGTAAAAATATTCCGTAAGGTTGTCCATTAATTTCATTGAATTTTTTTAGATCTAAATTTGCAACTTCAGCAACTTTAAAATCCTCTTCAACAACCTTTATTTTCATACTTAAATCCCTTTAAAAAGAGGTTATAAGCTTTCCTAGCCACAAAATTTAATAAGCCATATTCTCAGTTTTCTTTGGAGATTTTATGTTAACATTTGAAACGCTTTTCGAGCTACTAAGGAAAGAGAAAATAAATCCAGAACTACAAAAAGTAGAAGATGAATTTTACAATCTTACTTCTCAATATCTTGAAGAAAAGCATGCAGTCCTCAAAACAGAGCAATCTTCAGACTCTATCTTCTCATCAGACTCAAAAAGGACTATGCTGCAACTAGAGAATGCAAAAAAGATAATCAAGGAACTATATGAAAAAAGAGAAAATAAAATTGTAAATTTAGCCATGCTTTCCTCAAGAGCCAATATCAAGGAAACTGGAACAAATATGCTGAAAGAAGAAAAAAGGCTATATCGTGAGCTTTTAGAACTCTTAGACGTCTACAGAGACGGAATTCTTCACAATATGCTAAAAAGTAAAAAAATTTTGATTAAAAGAAAAGAGCTGCTACCAAAAGATATAAAAACTCAACAAAACGAATCTCAAAACGGCAAGATGATTAGATTTTTGCATTCAGTACCAAAATTTGTTGCTGATGACCTAAACATCTACGGACCCTTCGAACAAGAAGATATGTCGTTTTTGCCAAAAAAAACAGCGAATTTGTTAATCAACAGAAAAAGAGCAGAGGAAATAAAAATTGAAAGTTCCAAAGAATAAAAAAACATTTTGTCCAAAATGTAAAGCTCAGACAGCTCATACAGTAGCAGTTGCTAAAAAGAGAGAAAGGGGGACCTTGAAAAAAGGATCCATGGCAAGGCTAACTAAAAGAGGATCTGCAAAGGCAGGATTTGGAAATCATGGAAAATTCTCAAGAAAAGCTATTTCTGGTTGGAAAAGAATTGGTGCAAAAACATCAAAGAAAACAGATTTCAGATTAACTTGTACAGTATGTAAAAAAACACAAGTAAAATCTTCAGGCACTAGAGCCAAAAAACTAACAATTGAAGACAAAACTTAGTTCTCATTAATTTTCAAATAAAGTAAAATTATTATTATTACGAATACTACTATGAATAATGGTGCCATAGGCCCATATAAACCCACCATAGCATTATATTTCAGAGGTCCGCCAAAAGCTAAGATCATAACTGTTAATAGTCCCAATAAAATTAAGATTAAATCCATCATTCGATGAACACTTGACACATCTTTTTTTCTTATTTTCACCTTTCCCATATTTTCTTTATAAAGGCGTAAATATATAAGCATTACGCTAAGTCAAAAGAGAAGATTTATAAACAAAATTCAGAAATATTGAATAAAATGAAAGACTCAATTAAAGAACCAAAAAGCAAATTTATCAAGGTTTCTTGCTCCAAATGTAAAAACAATCAAGTTATTTTTGGAAAGCCATCCTCGGTAGTAGATTGCACTGTTTGTGGAAAAACACTTGCAGAACCGACTGGAGGAAAGGGTACAATTAAAGCTAGAATTCTTGAGGTATTAAGCTAATGCAAATTAAAAGAGAAGGGTTTCCTGATGAAGGGGAAATTGTTGTTTGCATCGTTAAAAAAATTCAAAGAACTACTGTCTTCGTAATGCTTGAAGACTTCGAAAATAAAGAAGGCATTATTCATATTTCTGAAATTTCTCCTGGAAGAATTAGAACCATTAGAGATTATGTTAAAGAAGGGAAAAAAATAATCTGTAAGGTTCTTAGAAAGAACGAGAGATATGGAAACTTAGATTTATCATTAAGAAGAGTTACAACTGGTCAAAAATTAAATAAATTAAAAGAAATAAAACTAGAAGACAAATGTAAAAAAATAATTGAATCAGTTTCAAAACAATTAAAACTAGATCCTGAAAAAATTTACATGGACATTAATTCTAAAATTCCAAAAGATTTCGATACAATTGGTCAAGTTTTCCAAGAGATTGCAGATGAAGGAAATGAACTTTTAACAAGTTTAAAGTTGGATGCTAAAGTTAGTGCACTTCTTGAAGAAACAATTAAAACTAGATTAAAACCTCAAGAAATAAAAAACATTAGAACTTTGGAATTAACCTGTCCATCGAGCGACGGAGTAGAATCAATTAAAAAATCTTTGAAAAAGGCAACAGATCTTGCCAAAAAAAATAACTACAAACTGAGAATAGATTACATTTCAGCACCAAATTATGGATTAACAATAACTGCATCAGAACCAAGAGAATTGGAATCTCAAACTGAAGAAATACTAGAAACAATAAAAGAAGCAATAGAAAATGAAAAAGGAACTTTTGGAGTTCAGAAACCTAAGAAATGAAAGTTGAAATTCTGCAATGCAGCAAATGTAAAGATTATACTTTAGAAAAAGAATGTAGTGAATGTAATCAAAAAACAATTACTCCAAAACCTGCAAGGTTCAGTATCGAAGATAAATACGGAAAATATAGAAGGATGGCAAAAAATGAGTTGGAACATAGATAAAACCTCGAAAACTAACGCGAAAAACCCAATTTTAATTGAAGGGTTACCTGGTGTTGGAAATGTTGGAAAGATTGCTGTAGAGTATTTAATTGATGCATTAAAAGCAAAGAAAATCTATGAAATGAGATCAAATGAAATGCCACATTATGTTTTTGTAAACGAAGAAAATTTAATTGAACTTCCTAGTATAGAAATTTATTCTGCTAAAATTAAAGGAAAAAATATATTTTTACTTTCTGGAGACGTACAACCTTCTACAGAGACTTCATGCCATTCATTTTGCAATACTGTAATTGAGGCATTTGAAAAAGATAAGGGGAAAGAGATTATAACTCTTGGAGGAATAGCTCTAAAGAACATTCCTGAAGCTCCAGATATGTATTTCACTGCAAACAATAAAGAGATGCTAAAAAAATATTCATTAGCTAAGAAAACAAAGAAAAAATTACATGAATTTATTGGTCCTATTGTAGGCGTTACAGGATTACTTCCGGGATTAGCAGGAAAGAAGAAAATACCTGCAGTTACAATGTTAATTGAAACATTTGAAAACCCGGGTTACATTGGATTAAATGAAGCTAGAACAATTGTAAAACATCTTAATAAAAAATTAGGTCTAAATCTAAAAAATAAAGATATTGATAAAGAGCTTGAAGTTGAAGTTCTACTTCCTCAAGATACTGAAACTAAACCTAAGAAAAAAATAGAATCTAAGAGTAAGTCAAAACCTACTAAATCTAAAGTAAAACAAATTGAAAAGGTTCCAAGTTATTTGAAACATATTGGTTAAAATATAATTCTTGTTCCAACACCAAAGGTAGTGGATTGACCATAAGTATAACCATGATTATTATATCCTGTATTTGAGTTTTCTCTTAAATCATAGTTATTTTTTTGCTCATCTTGATGAACGTTATTACCGTAGTCATATTGGTTGTACCCTACTTGATTGTTAATATTATTTCTATAATCATTTGATTTGTAAAAGTCTCCAGAGATACCATCACAAACTTTCTCTGTGATTTTGTAATCGCCATATCTTCCAACAAAATTTGCATTAACTGTTTTTGTAGAACAAGGATCTTTTGTAAAAGTATAACCGTCACTCATTGCAACATATCCATCTTGATTAAACGAACCGTAATTACTATTACTAAATCCATTAGTATTTGAATTAAATGAATCTCCTGATCTTGAATCAACTAGTGAACGATCAAAATTGCCAAAGTTACTATATGAATCTGAATTGCTATAATGACTATCTTGTGAATTGAATGAAGTCTCTCTAGGACCATAAAAATTTGTAAAATAACTTGCTTCTGCAACTGTACTAAATGTTAGAACTAACACTGCTGCTAAGATTACGAATGTGAATGCTTTTGTATTATTCATTTTACCACCATGTGATAGTAAAATATACTTTCAACTATATATAAATCTTTCCTTCAATCCTATAAAAGATCCTTAACGACCTTAAAATCAGATCTGAATTGGGTCATAATCGCTTCAGAACTACCATTATACAACACTACAGCAGGATGAGCCATTGGAACTATCTTTCTTCCATCTACTTCATAGACCTTCCCACGAACCTTAGTGATGCCCTCTTTTGTTCCTAACATATATTTGGTAGCAAAGTTTCCAAGCGTGATAATTACCTTAGGGTTCAATACTTCAATAGTCCTATCCAACCTACTTCTACAATTGACCAATTCATCAGATTTAGGATTCCTATTTTCAGGAGGCCTACATAATACAGTGTTAGTAATAAAAACATCGTCCCTTGTTAATCCAATTTCTTCTAAGAATTTATTCAAAATTTGTCCACTTCTTCCAACGAAAGGCTCTCCATTTTCATCTTCAACTTTTCCAGGAGCTTCACCAATGATCAACACTGGACACTTCTTCATGTGTTGGGATCCAAAAACAACTTGAGACCTATAATTAACCAATTCTTCGCACTTCTTGCAAGAATCATATTCTTTCTTTAAAACATTTAATTTCATAAAAATAAATCCAAAAAGTAACTATTTAAAATTAATTAAATTGCATTTTCAACTTTTAAGTTAGTTGTGATTGCTTCCCTGTACATATAGTCAACATCAACAAACATAATGTCTTGGTAACTTACCTCTTGTAAGCTAGTTGTATCGACAGTACAGGTTAATTCTTTTTTCTTGTTAACTAATCTTATTTGTCCAGTATTACTCTTTCCTAAAGCAGTACATTCTGCAACAAAGTTATTTTGAGGGTTTCTCAAAGTTACTTCCACCATATCTTTGTTATCATCTCCGCCCCTACAAGAATCTGTAAATGTATCTGGAAGGTAAACAATTCCATCTGCAACATTTTCTACTGTGAATGAAAATTGAACTTTACTTGAACCAATTGCTTTTTGCCTCATACCGCTTACTTGTATTGGTCCGCCTGAATTGGATAACTGTAATGAAGGATTAGTTGTATCACATACATCGCCAATTGAATCTCTTACAACATTTTGTTTCAAACAAGGAGCAGTTAATGCTTCAGTGTGATAATCGTAACAGAGATCTGCTCTAATTGGAATATTAAATGTGGTTGCAACATCATTAACATAGCTTGCTTCTTCAAACTCTAGTAATTCTTCAGCACCTTCAATAATAAATCCTTGATCTGGAGATACACTTTGTATTTCAACTAAATTTTTAGTATCTAGTGAATTCATTCCAAATGCATTTGCATCTACCCCACTTAATGAAGCAATTGCTCTTCCTTCTGGAACTGTAAATTCTCCTAAATTTCTAACAACTAATGTAAAATAGAATGATTCTTGACTATCATCTAAAACTGCTACAGGAGGTTCACTCTCTTGAAAAGCAAACTGCATTCCATTAAACCCTCCAACATAAGGACCTTCTTCCGGTGCAACATCTGTAGTTTGTTGACAACCCATTAAAAATAAAGAACCTACTAGGAATAATAAAACTAAAACATTCCCTTTTTTGTTCACCTTCATCTTATTTTTTGAGTGTTATGTTCTTTAAAAAACTAACCCTCATGTAGACCTCGCTTTTGAGACGCCACTTGCCACTTCAATTGTGCTAGTTTGAGTCAGATATTCATATTTGTAATCTAAACTTATCTTAGCTCGAACATTTTTCAATGCTGAATCTACATCAACATCAGTTGTACAAAGTATATCTGCAGATTTTCCCTTATCTAATTGGATTTGCATAGGCAAGTTTCCTGCACTTGAATCGTGACTTCCTGATTGGTCCACTGCATCTCTTGAACTACACCTAAAATTATTTGAAATTCCGTCTTGAGGAATGATATTAAATTCAACAATATTTTTATTAGGATTTCCTTCTTCAAAGAAATCTACAACTCTTCCCCTACCTACATCTGAAATTTGAATATCCAAGGTTAATGTTGCGCTTCCCCCTCCGCCACTATGAGTTTTTTTAACATTTCTAACTGTAACAGGTGTTCTTGAATTAGATTCTCCAAGTTTACTTCCTGATAAAGATTGACTTTCTGGACAATTGTTAGAACTTTCTCCATAAATATCAGTTACACAAAAAGTAACTTCTGCATTAGTATGTGCAAAGTATTCTATACCTGCAAAAAATTGTGATTCGGATCCATCTCTTACACCGACATATTCAAACTTCCCTAAATCATTGGTTAAAATAAATGGTTTAAAGAATCGTCCTTGGTCATCGTAAATTGCAGGGTTAACATCCTTAGGGGCATCTTTAATTGAATCAAACCCTGTTAATGCAGTTGAGTCCCACAAGTCTAATTTAACTGTAACAAATTCATCCATGTAATTTGCAATATCTACAATTACTCCGAACCTTCCATTAATAGGATCATTTGGTGTGCCCCTTCTAAAATTCAGAACAACTCCTTTTTGAGGCCCATTAAATTGAATATTTTCTTCTTGTAAACTTGCACCTTCGTCCGAACTTCCTCCAAAAGAAAAAGGATTTACATTACTAGTTTGCATTTGTGAACATCCTGTCAAGAACAATCCTAAAATTAAAAACAACATAACTTTACGCATAGTAATACCTCGTATCTTCTTCTCCTGAATTTGTGTTTGATCCAGAATCGGCTGTATTTTCTGTAAGACTAGGGTTTGTAACCCTTTTCTCAATTATTTGAACTGTTTTTTTACCTTCAATCTTGTAATTATATGTTGTATCTACTGAAACTTCGCTTGGTCCTAAAAACAATCTAGGCCTTGCCACATTATAATCGCAATAAAATGAAAAGTCACGAGCACTACCGTAAGCGTTATCTTTCAAATCTTGATTTAAAATACTTAAATGAGGGTCACTTCCATCCAAGATACTATCTCCTCCGAAATAATCACAAGCAATTAATTGGAAATTATCAGGTAATCTTACATCTATCTTAGAAACACTTTCTATTTCACCATACCAATCAGAATCTTTTTTCAATGCAATGCCCAGTAAATTAGCACCAATTTCAGTTTGAATTAATTGATCTGTTGTCAATGAAACTTTAGTAAGTCCACACCCATTAATACACTCACTTGAAATTTTCCCATTCAAATTTTTATTAGGTACTAAATCTTCAGGATCGCTTAACAGATCATATTCTTCTTTTTTAATATTATAAATGTTCAAAACAGAAGTAGTTGTAAAATCATGATATATTCCTTCTACAACTGCAGTATAAGTTCGACTGTCTTCTTCATTATTTGTTCTTTTTTTCTCAGATAAATTCAGAGGTATCCCATTCAAAACACATTCAAAGCTTACAACTTCATCCCTTCCAGCATAAACGTTTAATGAATTACTATCCATATTTCTCAAAGTTAACTTTCCAATAGGATCATAATGAGTTTCACTTTCAATATCTGTATCATTAATATCGCAATTAAATGTAACTTTAGTATCTGTTTCGGGTAATGCTGTTATTCTTGCAGAACCATACAATACAATTTCGTCCCCTTCATTAAACCAAGGCCTTCTTGTCCTAAGATCAAAAAACTCAATTCCTTTTTTCACATTTTCTTCTACAACATCAACATTGTCGAAGTCCCTATAATCATTAAATATTCTTGAAGGATTCAATGCACTATCCCATAAACTTGCTAAAGAAGTTCCAACTGCTTTGTCTGCGCCAGTTTCTTCAACACCAATTACAAGATCTTTCCAACCACCTGTTTGAAAACCTGAATAAATAAAGAAACCTCCCCATACAACTAATCCTATCATCAGTAAAGATTTAACCAATCCGGATATCCAAGATTTCAATTCATTAGGAATGGGAAGTGCCCAAAAAACAGCACCTATAAAGTAAAAACTAACTAAAAACCAAATTGGCCAACGTAAAAAAGAATTTCCTAAAAAGATTGAAGTACCATAAGCAATTAAAACTGCCATAGCTAATTTTGGAATAACATAAAGATGATTATTATAATTTTTTCCTCTAAACTTAACAGTCTTTTCTGTACTCAAAGAAGTATTATCATTCCCAGTTTTATCATTTTCTGTCAACATAACACCTCAAAAAAATACTAAGCAAGGAAAACATCAAGAGTCACCATCTCAAAAGTTGTATCGGGTACAACAGTTATTACATTTTGGCCCTCGTAAATTAATCCATTCAAATCTGTGATAAACTCATTTCTGTTAGTATCAAAATCTACAGGGTATCCATTAACAAAGAATGTTCCTGCCTTGATATATCCATCGTTGGTAAATCTTGCTTGTAAGACTACATCTGCCCCATTAACTACTTCGAAAATATCTGGAACTTCCATTACAAAGTAATATCTATAATAATCTTGTTGAGCATAATCTATCTCAATTATAGGATTCTCTAAAACATACTGACCTTTGTCTACGGTAAACTCTAAAACATTCCTACCTTCTATCAAATCAGCCATACTAAAATCAACTTCGGTAATGCCTGCATCACAAACAGTTAAAGCATCGTGAACTAATCTTCCATTTAACATTAGTCTAATTCTTCCATTTTCATCAACAGTCATACAATTTAATCTGTACAACAAAGACATATGATTCACATCTGCCAATTCTAAATCAGATAAAACAAATTGTCTGGCTTCATAATTATTCTGGACTAAATAATTTTTTATTAAAACAACATCTTTCAACACATATTCATTGGACGAAACAAATTGGAATACGCTAGGTTTCTTTACTTCGATTGTCAGAGTATTAACATCTCCAATCATGGAACGTGGAAGTACTAAAGGTAACATTTCGTTCGTAATTTCTCCACTTAAAATTTTAGCACCATTAAGTTTTACTAAAAGTTCTCCTTCTCCTTCAATAACAAAGAATAATAATTTTACATCTCTCAAAGTATTTAGATTGTCAACTGTAAAAACAAAATCTACTTGATCGTTCTTGAAAACGCTGCTCTCTAAATGTAAGTTATTAGCTAAAGATTCATATTTTTGTTCCTCTAATGAAAACAAATTAACGCTAGCTAAATTTCTTTGAGTAATATCGTATAAAAAAGGCTTCATTAATCCAGGACTATCACTTAGTAGATTTCTAGAAGGCGCCAGTAGTTGCCCATTCTCTAAGGGAACTCCTTGGCCGGAATAACTGCCTAAACTAGGCTCACCCATAATTTCTCTCTTTTCTGATTCAGGCAACATAATAGTGTACATCAACAAAAGCAATGCAATAATCATTACTAAATAAGCTGCACCGGGCATAACTCCTTTTTTGTTGATTCCAGAAATAATATTATTAGTTATATTCAACACCTCAATATTGTATTAACCATCCTCCTGCATATTTAAATCTTGCTGAACTAGGTTTTTACCACCATGGGCGTTTTTTTCTACTAGGTTCCTCATATTCTGAAATTACATTATCTAATTTATCATCAATAGATTCTTTATTGTTGGTTTTTCCTGCAGAACTAAAAAGTCTTCCCAAAGCATAAGCAACTGTAACGCCTGCAAAATTATAACCTATTTCATTAAAAAATTCGCCTCCACTCAAGTGACCGTTAGCACCATTCATCATTTCTGGAAAAGAAGCCATGAAAGTCATCATTGAAGCAGATAACATATAATTTGCACTCTTTGTAACTCCTAACATAAATGCCAAGCCCATTCCTACAGAATCCCACAAGGGTTCAAAATAAAATTCTTGTTGAGAATAATCACGATAAAGAAATTTATCTATGGAATCCATTATTGGAGATTTGTCTTCCCCTTCAGAATCTCCAACAATATTTTCCTTAATAGCGTATCCTACTAATCCAACAGATGCCGACAAAATTGATCCAGTTATAATTGATCGAGGAGTAAGATAAAATTCAGATTTCTCCTTAGACATATTAATCCTTCAATTGTTAGATATTTAAGCATTCATGAGAAAAATAGGTTGAAACTAAGGACTACTACAAAGTGACAAATATAGTAAAACTTATAAACATATTAACGACTATAATTAGTACAATGGTAGAAATAATGGAAGACCCAGTAAAAGAAATCGCAGCATTAGGCGGAAAGGGAATCAGAAAAGGCCTTAGCTTGGGAAAAGATGGCTTAGTTAATTCTCTCAACTCATTCGATGATCCAAATCCTGGAACTGCAAAAATCTCAGGCATGCTTGCAATCACAGGTTTAGTTGCATTCTTAACACTACAAGCATACAAAGGAATGGATGACAATACAACTCCGACTGAAAACACTCGTCTTTATGCGCCAATCCTAAGAACGGAGGAATCAGAAAATTCTCAAAATGAAGGCGGATTTCCGTACAAAACAATTGCGGCATTAACTGGTGCAACACTACTTGGCGCAGGTGCAGTTTTAGGAACACAAAGGTATAGAAACAGATCAAGAGATGTAAGTTTAGAAAATATGCCCGAAGTAAGAGACGCTGTTCAAGGAAATTACAGACATTAGAAACATCTTAAGAATTTTAAAAATCTTGGCTCTTTGATTGCCAAAGACATTAGTAATTTTATAGGATATTCTCTGTCATGTTCATAAATTAATTTTTTAACAGAATCATTCCCACATAATTCAATTAAATCATTATAATCATTTTCAGAAAATTTATTCATAATGTTTCTAACAAGTAAGTGTGTTTTCAAAGATTTTCCAATTCCTTTTTTCACGCCCTTAGTATAACTATTTCCTTCCAAAATTCTATCCCTTAATGCATTTGCAGCATTCATTCCGGGAATAATACCTCCATAGGTTGTAGCCTTAACTTGTGTAGCTGCATCGCCAACTAAGAAAGTATTATCTTTTTCAATTTTTAATTTAGGGTCATAAACAGGTATAGCTCCACTTTGCCAACCAAGGATTTTTCCATTTCTTTTTTTAATCAAATCTTTAAAATGTTCATCAGTTCCTTGATGAGAAGCAACTCCTAACCTCACAACTTTATCATCTTCGGGAACCAACCACCCGATATAATTCCCTTCTCCCAAAAAGAATTCAACAACATTAGAATCTATTTTTTTCTTTAATTTGACTCTTGCTTGGTGACCTACAACAAATTTCCTATCTCCAAAGATTCCGGCACTTCTTGCAACCAAACTATTCGGACCATCAGCACCAACAATCACATCACTTTTAATTTTATTCCCATTTTGAAATTTTAAAACACTATTTTTCATAGAGACAAATTTATGATTATTATGATATTTTGCACCTTCAGATTTAGCAACTTCTGCAAAGTGTGAATCAAATAAAGTCCTATCTACTATGAAATTTTTCTTTAACCTTAACTTTACAAAATTACCATTTGGAGAATAAACATGAGTTTCATTAATTTTGTTTACAATATAATCTTCACTTACTTTAACAAAGTCAGATAGATAAGAGGTTAGAATTCCTGTACATGCAACGGGAACTCCAATTTTAGAATGTTCTTCATATACATTTACTTTTTCCCCTTTAGAAGAAAGCTGACTAGCTAAATAATTACCAACTGGCCCTGCCCCAATAATAGAAACCATCAAATCAACAACAACCTAAAAAGTTTATAAACCTATTCGGACGCTTATAAAACAATGATAGAATTATTTGATATTTTAATAACGACTGCAACATTAATCATCCTAACCATTGCTTCTATCTCAGATCTTAGGACAAGAGAAATCCCCGATTGGTTAAGTTATGGACTGTTATTCTTTGTTGTTGCTACAAGAGGTTTAGAATCAATACTTCTAAAAGATTCATACTACATCATTCAAACTATGATTTTCTTTGCAATTTTCTTTGCATTTGGAAACATTATGTACTACACTCGTCAATGGGGCGGAGGAGATACAAAATTAATTACTGCGTTAGGTTCTGCTTTAGCAATTAAACCTTCATTTTTAGGAGGAATTTCAATTGTCCCTTTCCCAGCAATATTACTGTTAAATATCCTGGTAGTCGGTGCAATTTATGGATTATTTTATGCAGTTTACCTTTCATTCAAACATAAGAAAGAATTCAAAAAAGAATTCAAAAAGCTTAATCACGCCCCAAAAACAATTGGAATAAAGGTAGGAATGTTGATCATCGCATTAACTTTATTCATACTGTCATTTACATTATTTCCAAGAGAAACAAGGGTGGTAACAAGTATAATTGCAATAACTTTCTTAGTGGTGCCTTATTTGATCACTGCATTAAAAAGTACAGAACTAGCATGCATGTACAAACAAATTCTTGTAACTAACTTAACAGAAGGGGACTGGATCCACAATGATGTTTACAAAAATAAAAAACTAATCTACAAGGTAAATCCTTATGGTGCAGATAATAAATCAATAGAACTGTTGAAAAAGGCAAATATTAAACAAGTTTTAGTAAAAGAAGGAATACCGTTTGTACCTCCTTTCTTATTAGGAACAATATTAACTTTAGTTGTTAGTGGAACACCATTTTTACCTTTAATCTAAGGCATTCTTTCATCATCAAAAGTTTCTTCTTCTAAAGCATCTTCAAGAGTTGTTTCTTTAGGCTCTTCAACTACTTCTTTAATTTCCTCGACTTCTTTAACAGGTTCTTGAGAACCTTGAGTCTTAGAAACTATTTGTCCATAAACATTCTTCAGCTCTTCTTCCTTAATTTGTTCAGATTTCCAAGAAATGGTAACGCCATCATCTTTGTACCTAGGAATAACATGTAAAACTAAATGATCTACTTTTTGTCCAGCAGCAGCACCATTAGCAATTAACAAGTTGGTTCCTTCTGCTTTCAAAGATTCGAATAATACTGCAGACATTTTATTTCCAACATTAAATAAATGTGCGGACAATGCTTCATCTAATTGTGCACTAACAGCGATATGTTTTTTAGGAATAACTAACACATGTCCTTTTGAAGCAGGAAAAATATCTAATACACAAACAACTAATTCATCTTCATAGATCTTAGCGCTCTGCATGGAACCATCTACTATTCCACAAAAAATGCATTTATTTTCTTCTGTCATAAGAATTTAGAATATGAAGGATATTAAAAACTATCCCATAGCTCTTCCAACAGCTAAAACGTCAACACTTTGAATTAATTCTTCTGCAGTTAACTTATCCTCAAGATCATCTGTTGTTCCCTTTGCTTCATCGTATGAAAAAGAAACTTTAACATATTTTAAACCAAAAGCTACTGGCTCTTCAGTCATTTCTCCATTAAGAACTCCATCAAAAGCTTCAATCTCTCTTGTTAAAATTGTTTTAATATCTTCTAAATTAACATCTAGGCTTTCGGGCATAACTTTGAATGTAATAATTACTCTTGCCATTTTATTAGTTAGGACCTACAAAATCACATTCTGGGCAAACATACTGAGCTGAAATTTGTCTAGCATTATAGGATCTAACAATTTTTTGTTTCCCACAGCCAGGACAATCAAAGATAACACTTCCTTTATCGTTAGTGATCTCTGTACCCATGCTTACACATTTGTTGGTTTTTTTATCCATTGTATCAAGAACCTCTGAGAGGGATTTATAAAACTTACTAAACCCTCAGAAAAGGCTTTAAAAGAACTATAGAAAAAGAAAGAGAAGGTCCCTGTGGTGTAGCCTGGATAGCACGTAACCTTGCGGAGGTTGAGACTCAGGTTCAAATCCTGGCAGGGACACTTATTTTATCAAACGTCTTTGATTCCTTCACTAGTTATCATAAACGCAGCTTCACCATCCGGCAATGCAGGTGCATCAACTAACTTAGCAACTCTTGTTCCTTTTTTACCTCTTCGAAGATAAACTCTAACCGTACTTGTGTGTGCAACTACATGTCCACCAATAGGTTCAGTTGGGTCTCCAAAAAATGTATCTGGTTTAGACATAACTTGATTTGTAATATACACTGCAATATTATATTGTGTAGCTATTTTCAAAAGTGCATGTAAATGTTTATTCAACTTTTGTTGCCTATCTGCTAAAGTTCCTCTTCCAGCAAACTCACTTCTGAAATGTCCCATCAAACTATCTAAAATAATTAATTTAATAGGCAAGCCATCTTTTTTTATCAAATCTTCAACTTTTTCAGCTAATAACATTTGATGATCCGAATTAAATGCACGAACACCTCTGAAGTTATTCAATGCTTCATCAGCATCCATACCTTTGTCTGCAGCAATAGGTTTCAAATATTCAGGTCTCAATGTCCCTTCAGTATCAATCCAAACTGCAATTCCTTCAGCACCACCTTGTTCTAGGGGTAATTGAACATTAACAGCTAGCTGATGGGCAAGACTTGTTTTACCAGAACCATACGCGCCGTAACATTCTGTTATTGCTCCAGATTCTATTCCTCCACCAAGCATTTCATCGAAATTACTTGAACCAGTAGTAATCTTAACAACAGTTTTTCTTTTCTCCATCAAATCTATACCGCTTTCAAAACCCATATCAAGGGAATTTCTAGCAGCATTGATTATTTTTCTAGCAGGTGCTTCACCTACGCCTGCAATCTCCACAACTTTCGCAGGAGTTGCAATTGCTAATGCCATCAAAGAATCGAAGCCAGCCTCCGCCAATTTCTCAGCAGTAGCTGCACCAACTCCAGGCAAATCTGTAACTTGAATTTCTTTTTTAGTCATTATTCACACCTCACTCGTCATCCTTTCCATCATTGTAAAGCAACAGGTCTTCCTGTGCTTTTTGTAAAACTAAAATAGCTTTTTGAAGATCATTTCTTCGTAAATTAATTACATCATGTCTCCATATGTCTTCGTTAGACCGTTTGTAACTTCTAGTCAAACTAACTGTCTTAAATTCGATTTCAGAACCGTCTTCCATGTCTTTTTTATTCTTCCACAGAGCAACTTTCAGGTTACCTGCCTTCCATTCCCTATATGGCCTATTTGGAACTGAATCCATAGAACTGTTTTCATTTTTTTTCATGTTTTTCTCCTACTCTTGCTTAGCAAAAGCCCTGTAAGGTTTTGATTTTATATTCCCTTTCGAGATAGTACCGTTAAATCTCTGGTTTTTTTAAAGAAATATGTGTTACAAAGTAAATGCAGTAAATGCCTAAAATCTAACAAATAGCTTGGAAAACATCGTTACAGTGTGTTTCCCACTTAGATCTCTGGTCACTGCTATCGCAATTCAGATCTACACTAATACTATAAGGCATATTTAATCCATATGCTGCTTCACGACAGTAATTTGTATCGCAGTCATAAACCCATTTTAATTCCAATGCAGTATCTTCTGCAGATTTGAAACTACAAGAATCAATCTTCCAAACTTCATTTTTTATTTGAAAATCATCAACAGATCTACCTGTTAAAAAATCTCCAGAACTTAATGTAGCAAAAATAAATAGTAAAGCAATAAGGATTATCACTGAAAGAAAATCGTTTCCTTTCTTGATACTCACCTTAGTTTTTCTAACACGTCTTTTTGCCATAGGAATATAACTCAAAACTAATTTAAAAATCTTTTTACTTCATGATTTTTTCTAGAACTTCTTTAGGATCCATAGTAATAACGTCCCTTACCATAAACTCGTTCCTATTGTACAATTCATTGGAAGTTATTCTACCGCTCAGAACTTTTTGGGTACCTAAAACTTTCTTTTGAATTTCTTCAAATGCAGGAGTATTTCCAATTATTCCTTGCATAGCTTCATCATCCAAGTCCAATAATTTAGCTGCTGCATCTCTAAAGGCAACTGCCCTCATACCTGCATTACCATCGTCTAAAAAGAAATTTAAAATTGGGATTTTCTTAGCTGTAGCAGTTGGATGTGTTGCACATTTACCTTCAATAACTTTCTTTGCACATTCAGAACAGCCTTCATAAGATCTAGGTTCAAATAATTGAACAATAGTTCCATACACAGTTAGATTATCTCCCGCACTAACTTCGCTTAATTTTGAAAATTTAACTTCTGCATCCATTCCAGGAGAACTATCTGGTCTTTGAATAACTTTGATATCTTCAACGCCTTCAGGGTTAATTTCTAATTGACTAAAGTTTCCTAAATGCATTTCCATATAACCATTATTTTCTTTAACAGTTCCATTACCAAGTTTTAGAATAGTGTCCGGTTTAATTTCGCCATTTTCCATTTTAGCAATGTGGTTATCATCCCATAGAACAATTCTAATTAATCCAGAATCATCACCCATTAAGAAACTTCCAACCTTTGAAGTCTTTTCGTTTCTTACAAAGGATCTTACCTCATAACATTTTAGAACTTTTCCAGTTACACCTACTCTCATCCCAGGTTTTAACTTAACAATCTTTAATCCATGCTTTCGGATAGATTCCATTAAATCTATTCCCAATTCATTAGCAATAATATGTGCGGCCCCTTCTTCACTAACTAAACCACTTAATTTGTCTCTTTTTTGAGAAATTTTTAATTTAATATCGTCTTCAGATAGGCCTTTCTTTTCTTTTATTTGAGAAATTATTTCATCTAAATTTAAGCCCATCATTATACACAAGCAAAGAAAAAAACTCTTTTTATAGATTGTTGTTGTGTATCATGAATGTATTATAAGCTCGAATCATTTTATTGAAATTGCTGCCTTAAATCCTTCTAAATCAACTGCAAGAGGCCCTACAATTTTCCTTTCAAATAAAACGCCATCCATAGAATAATCAAAAAGGAGTATTCCGTTTTCCACCCTTAGATTAGAAAACGGGGGATATGCATTTAAGCAGTTATTTATAGATGAACTTTTAGAATCAATATTTTCTGGAGTGTCTAAACAAACCAAATTTTCTCTCAGAGGTAAGAATATATTTTCATAATCATTAAAATCAAAATCTAAATTTACTTCAAAATAAATAGGCACAGTATATTTCATTTCCCTATTAATATCTTTTGAAAATTCAACTAACTCGTCACTTTGAATGATCACAAACAATTTTCCGCCCACATTTCTTGTTTCAAAAATTAATCTAGTTAGATTTAGTTTATATTCGGAATTGTCAAAATCTTCTTTAAAGTGATTACTTACTTTTTCAGAAATATTTTTTGCAAAAACCTCTGCCAAATTTTCAATATAACATTTTTCTGTCACATTTAATTCAAAAAAGGCATTACATCCAGTCCCATTCAATAAACCAATGTTGATATTCTCTTTCAAACCTTTTAACAATGAATATTCACTTGTTTTTTCAAAATTATAAATAAATTTTATAGATTTTTCTTCTACAGAATAAACATCCATCAGCATCTGACCAACTTTTAGTTCTTCATCAATTTCTGTATTATCCCATAATAAATAAACCAATGCAGTACTTAGTAAAAATACAATAATTATAGAAGTGCCTTCGATTAAAATCCCTTTTTTAGATTTAAGATAGTTCATATTAATATGCACTCCCTATCGCTCCACGAGGAATTTTAGAAGGATCATTGTAGTCTGCAGTTGCTTGATTGAAGATTTCTCCATCAGACAGACTTATGAGTATTTCTAATGGTTTGCCAGAATAGCTAGGAATCTCTATGGTTAAAGCACCACTTCTTTGGCCCCCCTTAGAAGCCCACCCGCTTCTTGAAAGTTTTTTGATTAACAAATTATCATTATCACTTATGCTGACTAACCAATAAATTTCAGAATTTTCAAATTCTTCCCTTAATGATTCTTCGAGTATCTCATAATCTGAATTTTCTACACTTTCCGCAATTAAATCTGCAAAAGTCATCTTAATATTATCTACTTCCACAGGAGCTTTAAGAAAAACCAACCCATATTGCTTATAGTTTTCAAGTTCATATGCTGCAAATTTTTCTTCATCTGATTCAAAACTATCTGCAATTTCAAAAGTTAACCAAAATCCTACAAAGGCTATTACTAATAGGAATAATGCAAATGCTTCAGATATTCCAAAAAGGCCCTTCTTATTCAGTTTGCATCACCACATTTATTTTCGACACTTCTAATTTATCGTCCACTAAATAAAAATCTTTGAATTCCTTACTACACTTCACAAATGTGTCTTCTATTTTGCAAAGATCGGCATAATCATAGATTCTTCTATTAGATATAAAAATATTTTTGCCAAGTTCAACTTTAATTCCGAATTTGGAATTGGAAGGATCTTCAAATGAATCCCATACTTCTAAATTAGTCACACCTTCTTCAGTAAAAACATCTATAACATTTTCTTTGGCCAAGACAAAATCAATTCTTTCTGTGTGAACCCCTCTATCCAAATGACCTCCAAGAATAGCAACGAACATAAATGAAGAAATTGTAACTATTATGATGGCTGCAATAGCCTTAATCATCATCATAGTAGAAATAAAACTCATTGAAGTTTCCTCTCATTTTTACTAATCAAATAGGGATTCTCAAAACCAGAAATATCTCCAGTATAAGGTTCAACATTTACAAAAAAACCAGATCTAGTTCTGAATGAATGCTTCTCTTGAGAATGTCCTTTCTTAACAAAAACAATTCCAGCATCATTATTTATTTTAATATCATACCTATCCTTAAGAGGATAAACATATGAAACATTTCCATCAGACCATAACATGCCTTCAACACCATAAGCAATATCTTTGGCATAAAATTCTAAATTGTAACCTGTATCATCTTTACTTGCCACAACTTTTCCATAAAGTGCAAAGAATATGACTATTATTAAAAAAAGATAAAACAGCCAGTAATACAATAATGATCCCCTTTTATTCATATTAAAAAGATAAATCTTAGACTTAAATGGTTTTGGATAACTTAAACTGTAGTAAACTTACCATTTTCCTGTCTAATTTGAACAGTTTGTAGACTTCCAGTCCCATCAACAAGATTACATGAACCTTCAAAGTCCAATTCTAAATTATCAAAGTCTCTGCAAATAACATTCTTTGTGACGCACATGTTGTTCCCTTGTTCATTAAGACAAATACAAATACAGGCACCTTGGCAATTTTGGGCAGGTTTGATTATACCTAGGCCTTGGCAACTTCCTACAGCGGCAGTGTCCTTACCAAATGCAACTAAAGAATATTCTTCTTGAAATTGAACATTTACATTCCTAGAGGGTTCGTCCAAATTTTCCATATCTAAAATATCATTTACAACTAAATCAAAAGTGTTTAGTGTAGTGGAATCTATTCCTCCAGTATTAAAAAAAGTACCCCATAATACAAAAATTAACGCTACAATTGCAAAAGTTATAGCTGCTCCTGCAAGATATCCTGGCAAGGCTTCATCAAGTCCCGCATATTGTCCAGATTTACTTTTGAGCATAATCAGATGATAGCTCACGCACTTATAAATTTATTGAACTAATTATCAATTAGGGAATGTCACAAGTCACTGAAGGGCACGACACAAACAATGGAGATCCAGAACATGTGTAAGCTTTTTCTACAGCTTCATCCCCTGAACCAGTCATATCTACTCCACCAACACCATCAGTATCTAATTTGAAAACCTTATCGCAATACAATGAAGTCTTAGCTTGTTCACTCGTCATCCCAGAATCCTTGATTTGATCACAATAGATTTTAC
>Ga0233437_1001433_pt1 | contig 43675 bp, 60 predicted proteins | sample SI_122_August201_FD_182714 | JGI IMG/M metagenome (GOLD analysis project Ga0233437, IMG submission 182714) | Seawater microbial communities from Saanich Inlet, British Columbia, Canada - SI_122_August2016_200_MG | ecosystem: Environmental > Aquatic > Marine > Inlet | place: Canada: British... | reverse complement strand
AGATGGTGAGGATCCTTTGCATCGGCATAAAACACCAACTTTTCACTCTTGCCATCTTCGTCTTTGGTTTTTGCGGCTTCCGCCACAGCCATCGCCTTCAGCGCCTTATAGGCCTCTTTCAGCGAGATATTCTTCATAGCATCCTCACCATCTTTGTAATTCTCGTCGTGGAATTGTCCAGATAAATCCACCTGAAAACTATCAATCGGAGTGCTACCATCATTCCGGGCCGCCGCGGATACATACACGCCAACCGTGCACACCGCATCCATCCGGTCATAATTGCAATTCAACTGCAACACGCGATGATAATCACCCTCCACACCCATCGCCGTGCTTATGATTTTCTGTAGTGCCATAGTATTTCTCCTAAGCCGCTATTAATCCCAAATTCACCAGCGCCGCATGGATACCCGCCGCCGTCACCGCCACGCCGGTCTGTTTTGCAACCGGTGCCGTACCATAAAATCCGACATTGCTGCCATCGTGATCGAGGTCGCCGCTGATAGTTGCCGTCGCATTGATCCGAAGTGTTTGACCTGCCGGAGTTGCCGCCATCACACCATAAAGGATGGCATTACTTTGTTCCGTGGCAGCGTCAGCCCTAAGTTGGTTGTCTACGATCAACAGATTAGAAAGCGTTGTTTGCCTGTACCCGGCATAATGACCGATGATAATATTGGATACCCCCGATGTTACCCCATAACCAGCATCAAAGCCGATCATTGTGTTATCATCCCCGGTACAGTTAATCCCCGCGTTTGAACCAATGAGGACATTTTTATCTTGCCCGGTCGATAAGTGCTTCCCCGCGTAGTTGCCTATACAGACATTGTCAGAAACTCCGGTCTGGTCAGCTGCCGCACCGTACCCAGATTGATACCCGATAAGGATATTACGGTCTCCAGTCTGTATCCTTGTCCCAGCACCGTCACCAATATAGACACTTTGGGTATCTATCCCGGCATTGCTGAATAACACGCCACGTTCATCAACACCCGCCAACACCGTCCCACTCGAATTCTGCCACTCTTGCAGATTGCTTGTTTGTCCCACTGCACCTTTACAGGCTAAAGGTGTTTGTCCAGCGGCCTCGCTGACTGCCAGTACACTCCCATTAAACTGAGTTAAGGCTGTACCCGCTACCCCTCCTCCGAAGTGAGCAATCATACGTCCGTAAAGCCCATCCCGCAAATACAAAACACCCGGTGAGCCAGCAGTATAAAGTAAATATGCGGCTGGATAACTAGCACCTACATCAAAGTATAAGCTAGGATTTGGACCACCTAATCTAACTTGACCATCACTGGGGTATACTTGAGTTGAACCTACAACTATCCCATGAGCAAAAATATTACCAATGTTATTGAAAGTAACTAATGGTGTCCCGCTTGAATTCTGCCACTGTTGGAGGTGAGCTGTTTGGGCGGCGGCAGCCTTGACGATCAACGGCACACCGGCCACATTCTGCGAGTGAATAGTCACGCCGGCACCTGCACCAGTGAACAGCCCATAAATCAACGGGGTCGCCGTGTTTGAATTGGCGATGTAGAGTTCATTGCTTCCATTGGCGACCGTAGTACCTGCGGAGTACCCAATATAGACATTGTCTCTGCCTATATTATTCCTTCCCGCTTCTGCCCCAATGTAGACATTGTTGTTCCCAACCTCAAAACCTGCATTTGACCCTATTGTTACGAAGCTTGTCCCTCTCGGTCTTATGCCCGCCAACGCCCCGATCGCCACACCAAACCGCCCATTTATTGAGGCTGTAGGAGTCTGCATCGCCGCCTGACCAATGGCGACGGCATTATAAGAAGTGCTAAAATCAACATCCCGCATCGCCCCAACACCAATGGCGGTTGCCCCTGTTGTGGTTTCTACCGTGTTAAGCGCAGAAGCGCCCAGCGCAAAATTACTGTTTCCGGTTGTAATAGCCGCGAGGGCCCCCTCCCCAATGGCGATATTACTTCCGCCTGTTGCGGAGGCATTACCTGAATCCTTCCCCAAAAATAGGTTAGTATCATTTCCCCCACCGTCACTAAAAAGTATCCCCCGTTCATCAACCCCACTCAACGCCGTCCCACTCGAATCCTGCCACTCTTGCAGATTCGCCGTCTGCGCCGCCGCCGCTTTGATTTTAAGGGGAATGTTTCCAGCGTTGGCAGCATATAATATTAGACTGGGGTCAACTCCGGGTCGTGTCCCAACCTGAAGGACAGCTGCCCCTCCTGCCGTTAAGATAGAAAATACATTATTATCATTAACGCCCGGCCTAATGACAAGCCGCCCGGTCATGGTATCGCCGGCGATTTCCACATAATCATCCGCGTCCTGCGCCGCCATCGTCCCGGCATCGGAGATCGTCGCCAGCAATTGCGTCCCTGTATGATTCGTCCGGTCACGATCCGCAGCATGATAATGCAACGTACTATCACCACCATCCCGCAAATCGCTGTAATCGGCGGCGGTCAAATGATAATATTCACTGGCCACCCCACCCTGCAAATCGGGGAATAGGTTGTGATTGATAATATGAACAGCCCCACCCACACCGACAGCAATCGCGTCATCGGAATTCGTGGTGTTGATTACATCTTCAGTGATTACGACAGCAATATCGTCAACCATTTTAGCACGCTTCCAATAGCCATAAACTAAACTCTAACAACAGCCCCGCCCAACATTCGGTCAGTTCGCAGCCTCAACGGTGATAGTCTTGATCGTCACCCAACTACTAGCCGTCATCGGCCATGTCATATCCAGAGATACTGAAACAAGATACCGAGCCAGCGTCGGCGCATTCAGTGTGAACTGTGCCATATAGTCGCCACCATTGGCTTCGATCTCAGTCGCTCCCATGTAAACGGTGCCGTCCATATCTTCAATCTCGTACCTTGCCACAAATGCGTAGTGCTGCATTTCGCCCCACACATTCAGAGTGCCATATACCTTGACGGTGTATTCGCCTGGTGTGAGAACCATTCCGGGTAACGTTATTCCACTCGAACCAGTAGACCCGTTCGGCAAAATGAAATATTCTACATTCTGATACAATATCCTGATCGAATTACCCAGAGTGATATTCTCGTATAATGAATAGCCTTCGGGGATGCACTGCTTTATCACTTCATCACCATATGCCTCGGTAGTGAATGTCACAATGTTACACTTGCCGAGTTCAAGATTAGGATTGTCGTTGAGAAATACGATAGCGGTAGGCTGCACCGTCGGCGCGGTTGCCGCCGTAGGCAACTCTGTGACCGGCTCCGGCGTGGCGGTGATGATGATAGCGCCCTGTTTTGCCTCGCACCCCGCCAGGAGAAGTGCGACGATCAGGATAAGCGCACATATTGACCTACGCATTGTCATCACCAATATCTAGGGAATCACTGAGCGGAATCTCTCCGATGGTTACACCAATTCCAGCACCTGGCGCTGTTTGTGGTATAGGCAGAAGTCCAAGCTCTCCGAGGACACGCCGAACTGCTTCAGCTATCTTATCGTCAATCTCAATCGTCGTTTCTTCTGTGATTAATTCGACTTCAGTCATCGCCTGTTGAAGTATTGGCTTAATTAATTCCATCATCCAGGGCGGAGCAGACTCGGCTATTTTACGAATTGAATATCCGAGTACGGTAAGTGCGGCGAAGAGTATGAACAATAGCCCGGTAACAACCAGTGGATAGAGTTCATTTTGCTGAAAGGTGACAGGAGTGCCGTAGTCAACGACTGTTGCTTCTTGGGCTGCGACAGGCGCTACCCAACTAATGACAATCAGTACGATCATCAGTACAACGAATAGGTTTTTCATGATTTGTTTTCCTCTTCTGATATTTGCGGGATAGGTTCTACTGTCTTCACTTCAGCCGGAGGAGTAGTTTCCCCTGGCTGTTCGCTACCATTATTTACCAGGACCGGCTGCTGCAATGCCAATTCGGCCTCAATTGCCCGTTTTTCTGCACGCTCACGTAATTGCTGGTCGAGTTTCGCTTGCCTCTCCAGTTTCAGAATGCGGCTGCCCTGCTGTGATACTTTGGTATTCAGGTTTTCGATCTTCGCTTGCAATGCCAGCTTCTCTGCACTCGCATTATTTAAGTTCTCCTCGGCCTCATGCAGCTTCTCTTGTGCGGAGGTTATTTGTGCCAGGGAATCATCGGCGGCTTTCTTCAACTCAGCATTGTCTTTACGCAGTTCAGCGTTGTGTTTCCTCAGAGCGCCATTGTCCGCTTTCAACTCAGCGTTGCCTTGCGTCAGGATGTCAACCTGCTGTGATAATTGTGAATGCGATGTACAAAGCGAAGCGTGGTCCACGATCAGGCTTGTGTATTTTTCCTGCAACCCATCGTACCGCTTCCCTTGCTCTATAATTTGTGTTTGCAATTGCTGTGCGGTTTGTTGTACGAACTTTTGTGCGGCCTGTTGAATTTTCTCCGCGTTGCTTTCTGCCTCTTCTTTGTCCTTAATCGCGGCTGCTTGTTGATCCTTGATCTTCAGCGATTGTTTGCGCCCCTGAATAAACAAGCCAAAGACAGCCACAAGCAGCGTAATAAATCCGCTTGCCAGCGAGAAAATCAGAGCCATTATCGTTTGAAAGTCTTCAGGTCGCAGGTCTTCAATCATAGGTTCAATCTCAAACAAACATTCACTTAATACTAGCACATGTGTTCTCGTTGTGCCACCCTACCCGCTCACGCCGATCTCCACAACCTCGACAGAAACATCAATGTCGCCAGTTCGTAGTAAACAAGAAATCTCAATCGTATGGTCGCCCTGCACACTGCCATCCTGTAGGATTTCGTCAATGTCGAGAGAAACAGGGTCATTGTCAAACGCCCCAACCAGCCACGGGCCACCTAGTTGCACCGTGTAATCGAGGCCATCTATTGCAATCCAAATCTCACTCGGGCCACTAGGATCATCGCGTGTCAGTGTCAACACAGCCTGGCCAATATCAACGGTCATCGCGGCAATAGTAAACTCCAATGTATCCGGCGCACCTGGCGAGATCGTCAACGTGCTGGAATAACTCTGCTGGTTACTGGTCAGTCGTGGCTTGATGCTTGCCGTCGATTGCATAATCAGGTTGTTGGCAATTAAACCGGCCGCGTCAACGGCAGGTTCGTCAACATTGCTAATCTGCATACTAATCGTCTGCCCCTGCATACTGTAATTCTCGGTCATCGACAACACCCAAAACAAATCATCAACATCCAGCCAATTGACCGCAATCCCGTATTGATAGGTTGAGCCTTGATATACCAGGCGTAGCTTGTCGCCAGGGCGCAGAGGCTTGTCCAATTTGATGCCGGTCGCCTGGTAGGTTTGCTTTGGTTGCGCAACTCGTGGCAGTTTTTTGGCGGCCCAGTCATATAAGACGTTGGCCGCATTAATGGACGATGCCCCACCGTCAGCAGCGATATACGGAGCATCGTCCATCGTCAATGGCCCCTGTACCTCTCCGTATTGAGCAATAGATGCTGTATCTTTCAACTGGTAAATAGTTCGCCCATCCGGTCCCGGCATCGTCTGGATAGTATAAGGGCTTGTCCTGGTAGAGCGGCGCAACGTCAGCACAACATCACCATTGCCCCATAATGGCTCGACGACATTCAATACCTCAAATCCATCCTCGATAACGCTCAATGAGTGGATCATCACCAATTCGGGATTAGATCGTGCTTCATGGGATGCTGTGCTGAGATTGGTCATGCGCAGTTTTGAATCTGCCCCAAAAGCACCAACTTCAATCCGATTATCCGACTGCCCCATTCGCAGATGCACGCCAGCGCCTTGAACGACTGTCAGAATGGCTCTCAGGATGCTATCGCCAGCGAATCTGCGCGACGTATATCCTAAACCACTGTCAATGAAGGACGACCAGCCGGAGACATTGCTAATCAGGTCTTTGACAATATCATTGATCGTTTGATTATCGTAAGTCAGACCACGCCAGGTATTGATGCAGCGCAACTCCTGAAGCATGTCCTGCCCTGTCCATGTCGTCTGGTTACTGCCGATATTGATGTTTGGCGCAAGCAGAACGCCACTACCGACCAGTTCCTTGCCACGGCTAGGATTACCCCAGTAAATTTTCACCCGTCGCCAGATTTGCAGAAGATTGACAGCGTTACTTTCTGCGGAGGGTACGACAAGACTAATCTGCCCGGCAGCGTCCATCTGCTTGGTGATAGATGCAGAAACCAGATCAACAATGCCCTGCATAACACCGGCAGGTGTATACACTTCCGCCCACAGTTCGTTAACCATGACCTACCTTAGCGCATCATTGCAGTATCCAGCCGCCGGTGAAACCGTGCTGTGCTTGGCGAAAATACCGTTCAGGTAGATTTCCGCCGTGTAATCGGTTGGTGGTTCGCTGTAAGTCACATTGCTCTGCTCACTCGAACTATTCCCGCCGTCCCAGCCAGCAGTGACCGAAACCGGTCCATCCTCATCCAGCAGTGCTGGCAGGTCTGCCGCATTCACAATCCCCGTGTCACCCAACACAGCCATATAATCCAGAATCGCATCCAATGTCTGGTAATTGAGAGCGGCTGCTAAGGGTGGATTATCGCCTGCCAGAGCATCGACTAATTGCTCTAGCAGTGTTTTCTTATCCATGGCAAGACCGACAAGGGTCTCAATCGTCATGATAATCCCGGCCTCAACTGCCAGCGCCACAAATCCGCGATTGGCCACCTGTGGTGCTCCTACATTCGTTAAATTTCCCATAACATTTCCTTTCGTCTCTAATTGCCCGTATAGATGAAGTAATTAATGAACAACGTTGGTTGCATATTGTTATGAGTGCCGCTACTGCCTATTGATGTAGAGGCTATGTTAATCACAAAATCACTACCGAGAGAATTAGAGCTACCGACTCTAGTGGTAATTGGTGTACCGCCTGTTGTGGCGCGTACTGGTACTGTTGTAGTATGAGTGTGTGCGGGGATTTCAGATGCAACTAATTGATGTGTCTCCTCACCCATAGAGCCGCCCATAGCATCGGCCTCTGAATCAGTCACAATATTGGCCGGATCAGAGCCACTCGGATCATCCATTCCTGCCAGCACCTTTCCACGTCCATCCGGCAACGGCAGCCGCTTATCATCCGCCCAATCGAGCGCGGCAGTCGCCAGGCGTGTAGTCGGTGTGCCCGAACTGTTTTGTATCACCAACTCGGAGTTGGTAAACTCAGTCCACAAATGCAAAAACAGGTCTTCCATATCAGCGTTGGCTCTTGCCGTACCGCCGGAGTCAGCATTACCAACCGTTCGCCCATCAAGGCGCAACCAAAGATTAGAGCTATCTGATACCTTCGCTTTCGGGAGAATATCACCGACCTCCCATTTGTCAGCGACAGTCACCACGTTATTGCTCGATCCCACCGCCAGCAAATTTCCCACAGTTTCGCCGGTTGTATCTAATTCATCAAACGGCACTTTCCCGCCATTGGCAGCATCACTATGATCGTGTGTGCTGTTGACGTGCGATGTAATCTGTGGTGCAGACATCGCCGCAGTACCATCCTTGATGTTCTCAATCGCATCATCCAATTGTTGCAATGGTGAATTGAAGTTCGCCGCATTTGCATCGTTACCATTGACTATCAGATCGTAATTTACAGCCATGCCTAACCCCTATCTATAGCTATCTCGGTAGTAGAATGTCACCGTGGCCGCATCACCGGCATTGGCAAAAACAACCTTGATGGAGTTTTCGCCCGGCAACAATCGCAGGAAATCACGATGTTCATAACTGATATTCGCCCAATCAGATGACCCGTTGACCGTAATCGCGCCTGTTTTGCCATTAATGCTCAAAGTATCACCGGCACTCAATGTCCCGGTGTAGACCACCTCGTCAACAACCAGTGTCCCAATCAATCGTTGGATCGTTGGATTTTCGCAACTATCTCCCACTTGTGGAACAACAACGATCTGTGGGATGCTTTTTGTATTGCCATCGTTGTCCAGCGTGTCTGTCGATGAAACACCGGAGGCCAATATCTCATGACCACCTTCGCCAATCGTCAGTGCCAAATCGCCGATCTTACTGCCATCGCCGATGGACCAACCGACATGAGTGTCAACCCACCATACCGGTTCCGGGCAGATAAATGTGAGCGTCACAGGTTGCCATAAATCGGTTTGCCATCCCTTATCTTCAACCATGTTGGGAGAAACGAGTCTTGCCCACGTCCAACGCACCTGGTCAGTGGATTCCGTCGGCTGATAAACCAGTCTGGCTAATCCATAACTGCTCATCAGCTTGACGGCATCGCGCAGTGCATCCATCCCGGCGCGATCCGAGGAGATGACCTTAATATCTTGTGTTACATTGCCGCCACCGGGAGCAAACGGGGCAGGATCATCGCCATACATGTCAAATCCACCGTCCATGCCAGGCAATGGCACCATTTGCGTCTGCTGCATAGCGAAATCACATGTGAAGCGCCCCAGGTTCGGGAGATTATAATCACCAAAGCGGACTATGCCGCCGTATGTCGTCATGACTGCCCCCTGATATTCTTCATAATTGTTTCGCCCAATCGCTCGGCATTAGCAGCCAGGTTCGGTTCATCGCGCAGCACCTCAAGCGGCACCTCGACAGTCAGATAATAATTATTGCCACCGCCGCCAGAACCACCGGCATCGGCAGTCGCCACTGGAATCGCAGGCATAGACATTGACTGCACCATCGCGGCTAACATCTCGCCCAGACCTTCAAGTGTTGCACCGTTCTTGCCGGGATAAACTCTCAATCCACCACGCTGCCGGGCCGGGATGACCCCTTCCTGCCCATGAGTAGTTCGCCCAGTCGGTGTATTGATGCCCATGTCACCGGTCCAGGGCGTGCCTGCCGCATCACCATTTGGGTTTAGCAAACCGAGTGCTGTCTGCCAGGGGCTGGAAGAACCTGTCCATTCATTGTCCGACCACCACCCATGCCCATCTCCAGTTGTACCGCTTGTTTCCGGTGTAGTCCCAAATCGTGTGACAGGTGCCCCACCCCCTCCCCCACTTAATCCCAGCAAAGTCATAGCGGCGGTGTAAACATCATTGAGAGCGCCAACAATCCCTTCGACAGTTTTAACAACACCATCAACAATCCCATCAATTGCGGCAAAAGAAAGGCTAAATATGGCTTCAAGTCCGTCCAATGCCGTCTGCAAAAGCTCTGTCGCATCTTCAAATCCCAACGCTGCTGAGATTTCATCAAGTATGCCGATTACGGTGTTTTTAATTATTGTCCACGCCATGTCAAATATGCCGAACCATGAGTCCACCGTCTCCTGTATGATGGTGCCGAACTGGTCAACGATGCCTTTCCATGTGTCGAATGTACTCTGTAGCATCTCAATGACACCTGCAAATCCCAGCTTCTTGGCGAATTCATCAAGGAAAAGAATTGCGGCGGTTATGGCTAATACCAGCAACGCAATTGGCCAATTAAAGCCCATCAAAACCGCTTTTGCCGCGATGATCGCTGTTTTTACAGCCGTCCACGCACTGGCAAACACGCCTATCGCCAGTGATACGCCGAACAAGGCAATCCCAACGCCTATCATCGTGGTCAGGAACTTCGTACCAAATTCTCCCAAAACACTTTCTAAGCCGCGCTGCAATTCTTCGCCAAGAGGTACGATCAGGTTCTCATAAATCATCGTGCCAATTTCGATAAAGCCATTGGCAATACTTGCGACAATGTTTTTCCCAACGGCTGTTGCTTGTGTGGCCAGTGCAGGATCGCTTGCCGCGCCGGTAAGGGCATCAATAACCGGAGAGATAATGTTATCCCAGACCCAGTTGGTTAGATCAATAATCCCGGCAGCGATACCTCTTAGTATCTCAGGACCGTATTCCACTACAGCGTTGTAGAAATCAGTAGCATAACCGCTCAGAGCAGTCGCAATTGGCGTGACTACTTTTTCGTTTGCCCAAACTGCAAGATCAATAATCCCGGCAGCGATACCTCTTAGTATCTCAGGACCGTATTCCACTACAGCGTTGTAGAAATCTGTAGCATAACCGGAGAGACCATTCACGAGGGGCAAAATAATGCTGTTGTACACCCAGTTGGCCAGATCACCCAACGCGGACAGGATCGCGGGGAGTGCCGAAACAAGTTGTCCCCCGATGTCCAAAAATATAGAACCCAGCACGTTCAATGCGGATTTAAGAACGCCACCGATACGAGCGAAGAAGAAGTCTACCGCCCTACCGATCCCACCGGCATCAAACGCCATCATCATTCGATCATAGAAGCCAACAAAAATATCACCGATTTTGCTAAGAGGTGCCAGCGCATCCTGAAAGGCATAAACAATGGCCGCGATCCCAGCCGCAAGCAGTCCAATGGGGGATAAAACAAACCCTATAATTCCGCCCAATATCGAGATCATCTTACCTACAAAGAACAGAGTCGGACCGGCCATTGTCAAGACAGCCAGCAGCCCCATAATTTGACCGACTAATTGTGGATGAGCATTGGCCCATGCGGTGAAGCTATTGACCAACACAATCGCCTGTTCGCCAAGCGGTTTGAGAACATTATTCATAAATGGCAACAGCGTTGTTATCATGAAGGTCTCGACACTACCTTTGAGTGAGGTAATCACGCCCTCGAATGTGTCCATCCTGGCGGCGGCAACTTCTGCGGCTGATGACTGATCGCCCATCTTCTCCTGCATTGATTCGATGGATTCTCCTGCCAACAGAGCATTCATGGCCGTCATACCATACGAACCAGCCAAATCCGTGATGATCGCCGACTTTTCTTCCTCGCTCATGTCGGCCATAGCGACTTTCATTTCTTCAAAAACATCATTGAGGTCACGGGCCTTACCATCGGCATCAAACAGCGATGTTCCTAGTTTCTCCCACGCTGCGGATACGCCTGGTGTATCTTGTTGCATGTTCAGGAGCATAGAGCGTAGCTGTGTGGCTGCTGCTTCACCACGTATACCGTTGTTCGCCAGGATCGCCAGTGTCGCGGAGGCCTCGTTGACACTGATGCCCATATTTGAAGCCATACCGCCCAAACGCTGAAGGGCAACGCCCATCTCCAGCATATCAGCAGGAGAGCTTGCGGCTGCGCGGCTCATGTTCTCAACAATGTCGGTGGTGTCTTCAGCCGTCAGACTGAAACTGGACATGATATTCGTAACGAGGTCAGCCGATGTTCCTAGATCAGCGCCAGAAGCTGCCGCAGCATTGAGCACATTGGGCAATGCTGCCATGGCCTGTTCAACGTCCATACCAGCAGTAAGCATCTGGAGCATAGCATCTGCCGACTGTTGGCTACTAAACACAGTCGCTGCGCCCATGTCCATCGACAGTTGTTTAACTTCTTCCAGCTTTTCGCCAGTCAATCCGGTCCTGGCAGAGATGGCATTCATAGCCGTATCAAACTGCATGGCAGTTCGTAGCCCACCAGTACCAACGGCTACAAGCGGCAGGGTCAGCATCGACAGCTTTGTGCCAACGCCTGAGATACTCCCACCCACGCGCTGCATACCGCCACCGATGTCTCTGGTTAGATTCCTAAATCCACGCTGCGCATTTTGAAGCGAAGCATCTATACCACTGGAATCGATTGTGACCGTCCCGTGAGCATTACCCACATTATAGTCACTCATTCGACGAACCTTTCTTTGGCACTACTACGACATCAACTCCCGCGACACGCGGCATTCGGTCAAGATCGACTACGATTGGCTCAAGCGGGATATTCAGAGCTTCTTGAATTGTGTATTTAGGCCGTCCATCCTTGTCCCGCTTATTCAGCTTGTTTTGGACATGCACGCCTAATGTATGCACAGCATTGTCGAACTGATAGCAAACCCAGCTATTGTCGAGCCTTAGCAGTTCACTTGGTAGTTTCCCGAATGACTGGGCCTTGTTGAACAGTACCCACACTTGCTCCCGGTTTCTCACGAAAGGACGCAACGGCGCTCATCTCCTGAGACGGCATCAAAGATGTAAACAGGAAAATCTTGTCGGTCACGTCTATATCCGAAAGATGGATTTCGCCATTATCGTAATCTGGCTTTCTGTCGGTTACGATAACCGGATTAACAATTGTCATAGTGGCAACCCGCTCAATAAACGGCAGTAGTTTCTCAAAATCATCAGAGCCGATTTCGACTTCTTTTGGTTGTGATCCCTGCCCGTTCATTCCTCCGTTCATTCCAGCGAGAACCTGCGTAGTAAGAAAATCAGGGATAGAGCTATCACCCGACAAAATAAACCCACTAATGTCGATTTCCATGATCTCGACCACATTGCCAGAAGGCAGTTCAACGAGTTGAGTTTGACGCTTCCATTGAACTGCTGGCGTTACTTCCATTTGCTTATTACCGTTCTGTGTCATAGGGCAATCCTTTAGGCGAAGAAGGCCGTAATGTCAGCGCCCGATGTCGGTGCGGTGAAGTCAGTTGCGTCTTCATATCGCTTGAGGCGTGACAGAACCGTGACGGGATAGGCGTTGCCTTCGGCATCCATATTGTTGAACTTGTTATTTTCCCCATCGGCTGTGAATGACGGGGGAGTGCTCAACATTACTTTTTCCAATCCTAGAACGGCTGCTTGTCCTTCTTTGGCCGCGACCTTGCCGATAATAGCAAAATGCCCCAACCCAGCGCCGCCAGCAGGTACGTCAACAGTTGTTACGCGATTACCGGATGCACCGCTTTCTGTCGCAGTTGCACCGGCCATGATCGCCAGTGCGGTGGTGTCATATCCGCCGCCTTTGAGTGTCACTTTGGCTTTGATCGGTACACTCAAACCTTCTTTGACCACACCATAGCCGCGCATCTCATCATTGTCTGATTCAGGCTCATACACGAAAGCCTGACCATTTGCGACCAGTACCGGCGTGTCGTATGAACCGTCAGCGTTCAACTCTGCGATGTACAAAGCAACGAGTGAATATAGAATCTCTGCATATTCCATGATAATTCCTTCCTTACGAGTCTATGACTTCGTAATCTACGTAATAGCGGATCATCTCTCCCGATGCACCATTGAGTTCCTGTGCCGGGAACAACCCGCCAGATGTTTGCCAGTGAAACATTGCGATACCGGCATCGTCTGCCTGTATCTGTGTACGATTCAAGATTGTTTTGATGCGACGCTTGGCTTGTTCGATGATCGCGTAGCCGCGTCGCGCTTCATATACATATATTTCAACAGTCCTGCGTTCAGTAAGACCGATGATTTCTTTCCCTACAGTCCCACGCCAGCGAATTACAGCGAATGGGCTAATCACTGCCCCACTGCGCGGCACATTGGTTAGTCCATAGTCGGTTTGCGGGAGTTCATTAATATCCAGCACCCCACCAGGCAACAATCCGCTCAGTGTCTCGTCAGCAGCGAGAAAGGTTTTTAGTGCATCACGTAGGATAGCCATCACTTAAAAATCCCTTGCAACATATTGCGAATGGTTGGAATCAGTGCTTCGATACTGTCCCAGATCACCGCGTACTTTCCGGCGTATTTTGTCTCCAGGTAAATACCATATTCCACACCATGCGACAGATAGACCATGACAATATCTTTGGCAATCTCATCCGGCGTTGGGTATTCAAGCCCGCCAAAGTCCTGCGGCGGCTTGTCATGCACATACCCAGCTAATGATTGCCTCGCGTTAGCTGTGCGGTCAGTCCAGTCTGCATTTTGCTTGGCATATGCTTCTAGCATCGGAGCAATCGCCAAGCCAACTTGTTTAACGGCCCATTTGACTTCACCGCCATAGTCACGAATGTTTCTGGCGACTCTCTCGTCACTACCATGCCAATTAACGCCCATTACTGAATGACCTTTCCGCTTGCTTGTATCTCTCCGGGCAGCGTGAGGTTGACGTTTGTCACCTGGTAAAGCACACCATCCAGATCGAAAGTGTCACCGCGCTGGATGTCTGTATCTGCTACAGTCTGATGATCGCGGACACCAAAGATGTTTACACCCGTAATCATCGTTTCACCTGCCCCACCGGAAGCCGTATCACCGATAGCTCCACGCTCTATTCTCACTGTCTGCGCTGCCATCAGAGGCAGCGTGTCGTTACGTAAGATTGATATACTGGACGGCTTGTCATTGATCCGCACCCAAGCGTCTGAGGCGATTGCCGCAGCATTGAATGTGGACAATTTAGCCATCGGGATATTCCTTCGTCCTTGATGGGACTGTCTTCGTTCTGCCCCATCGTGCTAACGGCAATTGGACTGTTTTGCTAATCAGCTTTTCCAGGTCAGATTCGTACATCGCCACTACATCCTTCATATGGCGGAACCTGTCGGATAAACTTGTTTGGCTTTGTCCCTGAGAGTGAGAAACACGCTGCGCGGCTTCAGCCATCATATCCTTAGCGACTTGAAGACGTACCGCAGCAAACCACACAGATCGGCTGTAGGTCGTCACGGGATACATCTCTTCTGCTTCTGTAAACATCTGGTTGATTTCAGTGTCGGGCAGTTTTGTTTTATCCAACCCTGCTTGCCGACGCAACCGAGACCTCTCTTCTGCTGTGGCTGTTGCCATATTGTTCCTCCGCGATTTGTTCCCAGATACTTGCTATCTTTGATGTGAAGACCGACCAACGATAATGGGCTGCGACAAACCCGGCTGACTGTGCCCCGATTGATTTATAGGAGCCGTAGTAATTAGCGGCTACTGATTCCATCACCTGCACAATGTCATCCTGATCGACTGATGCCCAATGTCCCATTGAACCGCGCCAATCTGACCTATCATCCCAGGCATCCACTATTTGATACGGGAGTGGTATACCCCACTGGCTGATGTCATCGGCTGTACCGCCCCAATTAGTTGCCAGCGATATGCCGCCTGTCGCGGCGAACTCTCTGGGAGGTAGCCCGAAACCTTCACCGGATGAAGGAAACACCATCACATGGCTACGTCTATACAACGCGGCCATCTGCTCATCCGTGTAATCTTCTTTTATTACTTCGATGTTAGGGTTGTTGAGTGACATTCCAAGATTACGAGATTTGATGATTAGCCTGTAATCCATGTTGTCGCCAAACGCCTGGTTGAATGCAAATATTACTTTGTTCCAGGCTTTGCGAAGTCCACGATCACCAATTGCAATGAACGTGAATGGGGTCTTTTTTGTGCGTGGGGAATATCCCTTGTACACATCATTGATACCCAACGGAACGACATGGATAGGAACAGCGACACCATTCTGTCGGAACACCCTGACCAACCACCTGGCGGGGACAACTACCGCATCACACTTATTCAGTCTATCGACCCAACCATCTGGTAACACAGTGCTTTCAAACATCGTCAACGCCAGCTTTGGCCCAATATTGCTCATTGCGCCATATGTTTTGTGTAGCGTCGGGTATCCTAACAGAATACCGCCTGGTGCTATGCGAATTGAACGGTTCGGAGCTTTACTTCCTATCGTATTCACATCCCAACCAAGCGACCCAAGACCGTCCACCAATTCGGTAGCCAGTATTCCATAGCTATCGCAGGGATCAAATGTGGGTGAGCAGACGTTGACGATGGTCATTGTTTAAGTTCCTCTAACTAGCTTGCGCCACTAGCGGCAACCGGCCATGTGATTTCTTCTACTGCGTTGGCAGGTCCAGCGTACACGCCACGACGAGTGTCCCAGATAACCTCTTCGACAACGAATCTCTTCATGTCGCCGGGTTGCACCTGACGGCGCAGTGTGTGCTTGGCATAGCTCTGGAAGTCAATCGCCTTATGGCTCAGATCGGTCAGATAACCGGTACCGGCTGTAACGCCAGAATAGGTGGTGGACTTTTTGCCGCGTGTGCCAGTCCAACCGTCATAGGCAATGACATTGCTGATGCGGGAAATAGCAGATGATTGCTTGCTAAAGCCCTGTTGTGCAACGATGTTCAATGCACGCTCGACTGTAAACAGGTTCGATGTCGAAACGACCAGCGAATACGGACCGCGCCGATTATCAGCAACGGCAGCAGTTATTGCAGCTTCAATCGCGTGCAGATACTTCAGAGGAAGTTCATCTGTGGCGTTGAAATCTGTCAACGCTGTGCCGTCCGTCTTGTTGGCGGCAGCATAGGTATAAGCCAGGATCGGGTTGAAATGAATGTGATTGAGCAGCGCATTGTGTGCGATACCAAATACACGCTCGATGTTAGGCAAGCGCCACAATTCGTTGTACAGGAACAGGTCTTCGGTGTATGACAGACCTACGGCGTGGTGAAGCAATGTTACCGACTTGCTGCCCTCACCGATGGTAGCGAATACAACCTCGCCGCCCTCTTTGATTTCTTTGAAGACCACACCGCCAGTACCAAGCGTGTTGATATTGAGCGTGCGCGGTAGCGATGCGTCCACAACTTCGTCGTAGATCGGCATATACAGCAGAGGCTCTTCGTCTCTACCTGCATCTACTTCATAACGTTGCCGTGTATAGAAAGCAGAAGCGAAATCATCCGAAGCCACAAATTCAGCAACGCCTTTGTTGACATTGATGTGTTCGTTGATGTCGAATCCCTCTTCAAACGTTGCGCGGGGGATGTTTTCTACCTCGGCCAGTCCACGCGCCTTCTTGTTCTCGGCAACCGAGCCAGCTTTCGAGATTATTTGAGCTGTCATGAGATTACACTCCCTCCGGTAGTAGGATGCCTATAACATGGTCATTGGCATCTTGGGCTTCGATAGCCTTAAACAGGGCCACCAGGTTCGATCCTGATGCTTTGGCATAGCCAGTCCCATCCGGTAGATGCCCGGTCAGGTCTGTTATGTCTACATAGACAGTATCGCCTTTCTCCACAGCCAAAGCTGTTGGAACGGTGAATTGGTATGCTTGGTGATCGGCTATCAGAGCGACAGAGTCGCCACTGTCACCGGCACCCGCAGCAATGCCCAGCCAGCCGTCTACATAGGCGACTTGATGAGCAGCAACTGTTGAAGTCAGATCGACCTCAACGGAACGTCCGCCATTGTCGTGATATGTGTTTTCTCCGGTAGCCATTAGCTGGCCTCCTTAGCTGGAATTTGCGGGATGTTGATGGGCGAGGATGTACCTGGCTCATCTTCATCGTCCTTTTGGTTCGGACGAGTCTGGTTAGGCCCCATAGTTTCCTTCACGCTGTCCTTGAGCAAAACTTTGACAGCTTCACGGCTCAACACATCCTGTACCGCATCAGCGACTGCCTGACGGGTGGCTGGTTTGGTAGCCGTGACCATATCAACTATGATGGCACGCACGTTTTCAACCTTGACGAGCTTGGTGACTTGAGACTCAATAGCCTCGCCCAGCAAGTCCTGGTTTTCCTGACGCAGATTTTGCAAATTGGTTTGCAGAACACGAACGCCAGCAATCGCATCAGTGGCAGGCTTGCCGTTCTCGCCCAGCAATTCGAGGACTGTGTTTAAGTCAGCGACTTGCCCTTCGAGTTCAGCGACACGCCCTTCAATTTCGCGGAAAGCGATTGTGTGTTCACGTCTCAATTCGATAATCTGCGCGGGAGTTGCTTCTGGTGCCTGTTCTTGTTTAGATGGCATTTCGGTTGACTCCTCAATATCGTCTTCTTCGAGTGTTTCTTGTGTAACTTTTGGCACTGCCCCAGCCATCGGCACACCCAAGCGCCCTGGATGAGCAAGATCAATACTTTCGATCTGAAGGTTGGAAACATTGCCGTCATCGTCCACATCAGCAGTTCCATAAATGGACGTGCCGATTTTGGCGTTGGTGGCTTTTGCAATCTTGACATACTCGCGCACATCAGCAGCCGATTGGCTCACGTAGGCTTTACCCCACGCTGTACCATCAGACTCCAGCGTTGCACCCACCCACGTCAAAGGGGGAACGTCGAAACGGTAGGCACGCTCATCGTCACGCAGATGCCCTTTTTGTCCGATAGCTGTTTCAGAGTTGATCGTCTCGACCAATGACGTAACAGCCTTACGGTCATACTTCCGTCCATTACGGCTTTCAGTGTCAACCTTGCCAATAGGCAGCGTGACAAAGACAGGAGTAGAATCGCCCTCTATCATCGTCTCGAGGTTGATGCCAGAAGCTAATGGCACGTCTGGATAACTACCGGAAATTCGCATCTGTGTTTCAAGCAGCACGCCTGAAATTTTCTTAATCATCTATCTCTCCTCCGCAACAAAACACGGCGAAATCAATCTACTTATGCAGACCAACCCCCGCCGCGCGGAAATTTAACAGCTTTGACCTGCCGCGCAGGTGTTTGTTTATTAGCCTTGCCGCGCAAGGCTGTCGTACACCCTGCCGCGCAGAGTGTTTATTCGTTCCCTTGCCGCGCAGAGTGTTTATTCGTTCCCTTGCCGCGCAAGGGATACGAAACACTCCTGAAAGCATAGCACATAAGTTCTGACAAGGCAAGAGATGCGGTCTATATGAGGGGGTGTTGCAATATCTGTGGCAAAATTCGCATCATAGCCAATCCAAGCATCTGTGAAACAAATGTTTCACGAGCGGCGGGTGTCAGCACCGGCTCCAGATAAATGCTTTCGGCATCACCCATAACGGCTCTGATCCTGGCGGTCACAGCAGCAGGGGATTCCGCGATTGGACGAACATGACACATGCAATGTGGATGGTAAACCGGCAGGTCCGCGCTAGTTATTGAATAGGGTTCGCGCAAACGCCCACCGCCCAGACCAATAGTCGCGTGTTGGGGGCAGATCGGGCATGTAGGATCGCCAGCAGTTGATCGTGCAACGTCAATCTGATTGACATATGGGTTAAGGTATGCGGCGGTGTATGCAGCATGATTAGCGGCTCTGGCAACTTCCGTTCGCCCCAGTCTCATAGCAGAATAGATTGCTCGGCTGCCATAAGGCTTGCGGGTGATGCGTCGAAGTTCAGCCGGGAGCAGATATTGCTCAACGGCCCTGGAAATACGTAACGCTGACCATCCCTCACGAATGCCCTGCCCCACTACCTTATCAATCTGAGTACGGGCGTGAACGCTAGTCTCCCACACCCTGTCACTGAGACGGTAGCCGTCTGGTGTATTCCATCTGTGCATTGGCACCCACCGGCGTTTCGGGTCTAACACAGCCAGGGGATTCGGACGGAACACCCGCAGGTCATCCATCCTACTGAGAAACACTTCATACGGCTCATCTGGACGGCGCAGAAACTCGTTCTCGCCAATTATCAGGTTGTCGGAGGGTGTCTGTTGATTGGATAACCACTCAAATACGTCTGTTGGTACGTGCCGCTTCATCCAGTTGTGATGGACATTGATCGCTTCAATAACGACTGTGGCATACCATTTATTGAGTAGGCGGGGATAAGGGGCGAGTGGTGTTACACCATCCTGACCAAATGGACTGCGTAAATTCGGGCCAACGAAGCCGCGCTGAATAGCGTCACCAACTTGTACCTGGATTTGTTCTTTATCTCTGGGGTCAATACGCTCGTCTGACCTGGCAGATCGCAGCAGCGTGCCACGTATGCTATCCACTGTTGGCAAGAGGGCTTCACGCACATCTTTCGCAAATGGCTTGACGCGGGTTCTTAGCTTGTTTTTGCTGCCGTCAATGTATTGCATGATTTCTGATACCTGAGTGCATCGGTTATGGTTGCGATAATTCCGTATTTAGGCGACCATCCCAGTTCGGAGATAGCCTTCCTCGCGTCTGGGTACTTCTCCGCGCCCTCAGCATACAGGTCCCCGAATATATCCTTCGGGTCAACATAGGTAACACCAGCCTGGTTGCCGGTGATGTCATTCACCCGGTTAGCCATTTCATTGATACTCGTCTTATTGATCGGATTGCCCAGGTTGTACGCTTCTCCAGATTGCCCGGATTCCATAACCCGTATCAGACCATCCACAATATCAGCAACATGGGTAAACGCTCTGACCTGGTTGCCATCTCCAAACACGGTCAACGGCTCACCGCGCATAGCCTGGTCAATGAAACGCGGCAACACAAAACCGCCTACCCCACTCTGACGCGGACCGGCCACGTTGAACGGACGGACAATCGAAGCTCTCAACGGATTGACCTTACAGGTATTGATGATCGCTGTCTCTGCCGCCAGCTTTGCAATGGCATATTCCAGGCGCACGGTAGTATCGGCAGAAATGATCTTATCAAGCCCTTCCGCGCACAATCCGCCAGCGCCACCACCATACACTTCACTGGTGGACACATCAACCAGCTTGGCATCCTCACGCAACGCGAGGTTAATCAGTAGGTAAATATCGTCAACGACATTGCCTATCATCTGCCCTGCGTGCTGCAAGACACCTGCCGGGCCGACAGGCGATGCGAGATGATAGATTTCGTCATACACACACAGATTTTTAGAGCTAATGTGAAAAAACTCCCAGATCGAAATTGTTTCATACGTCAAATTAGGTGGATGCTCCAACTCGTCGATCAACAGGGGATAGGGAATCGGACAACTACTCAGATTATCGACCACATGCACATGATTGTTCGGGTCATCCAACAATCGCTCAATCAGATGACCACCAATGAAGCCGAATCCGCCGGTGACGAGTATCTGTTTCATAGAGCACGCTCCGAAATAGGTTTCGCCATATCCAACTCGACAAGCTGATTAGCGTCGATGTTGAAAAGCTCCATACCTGCGCCAAACACTTTATCGTGCCAGTAATCAGCCCCTTGATTAGACACTTTTTCATAAATCTCAACGAGCCGACTATTTGTCCATTTGGTTTGTTCGTACCCTAATTCGTAATCTCGCTGGACTTGCCCTTGTTGCCACGACCCATTTTTAGATTGATGGACGCTGACCATTGCGGTTGGATACACGAATCTGCGATTACAGCCACTCCATATAATCGAGTGACCACTGGATACGCGCCCCAGTGCTATTCCATCAATGTTGCCGTCCTGTTGAACTAAATCGTATATAGCAAATGACCGGGATGACTCTCCACCTACCCCACAGCATCGGAATTCAAGAGGCTGCGCTGGATGTAACTCTCTGCCTATCCTGAGCGCCCAAGACAACTCGATATATGTATCATGGTTGATTTCTTCTGGGGCGATAATAATCCCATGTTGCTCCAAAAGAGGCTGCGCTTTCTGCTGGTCATCGGTGAATGTCATATCTTGGCGATCTCCTGGTCTTCGCGCTCATAGCCCCAGTATGGACGTTCACTGTCAGAGATAGCGATCCTGGTGCTGAAGCGTATATCGTTGAACGGTTGCCTGAACCTCTCACGTCCCGGCTCACCGCCCCACTTCCTGATGTAATACGCTTTATTGGCTTCAAACGTCTGGTGATTTTGTTCTTGAAGATCAGGCAGCGTAGAGATGTTGCCGCTTCCCATGTGAACCAAGCCGGTATCCATTACCGTGAATCTATGCAGACCGGAAACCCTGGCGCGATGCTCGTAGTCTCTATCCTCAAAATAGATAGGGAAAAACTGTTCGTCAAACATGCCGATGGTCTCTAGTGCAAGTGGTTGGATAGCGAAGAAGCCGCAAGTGCTGGGAATGTGGGCATCCTGGCGCTTGTCATACATTTGAGCATCAACGAGATAAATCAATTGTCCCTCTTCGCGTTGCTTCATAGCGGCTTCGGCCACAGTCTCGATGTCGCCAGGTCCGGGCATCATGTCATCATTGGAGACGATCACAACGTCTGCACCGGCATCATAACCTGCCAAAATGCCTTCATTCCACGACTTCGCCAGTCCGCGATTAGTGCCATATGGATAATAGGTCACGTTCTTGCGCTTCGCGGCTTTCTCACAGACGGCGACTACTTCCGTAATCTGGCTGTGCAAAAACAAATGCCAGTGAAATTTATTATAGTTTTTTTTGACGGCTGGCTTGCACGCCAGCAACTTCTCGGTGTCTTCCGGCAGCCCATAGGCTACAACGACTATGTGTATTTTCATTCTTTCCCTCTCCGATCCAGATGACTACCATTGCGACCACGCTCTAACCGGCGATGGTATACAGGGCGGACAGTACATGGCATGTGATGTGTCGGCGGACGTGTTGACTTTACCTTTTCCCACTCCTCACGTTCAGTCGGCAATGGACCCTCTTCCGTCTTGCCGAAAGCCTCCTGTATGTCAGCCGCCAACGCTTGTATCGCATCTGCTAGACTCTGCATCTCTTCGTGGTCCACTTGTCACACTCCTAGTTGCTAAATGCCTGCTCGAAAACAGACGGGATAGGTTCTAATACCATTTCGTCTGCGGTCTCTTCATCGTCATCATCTGTCTTAGTGTGACGGTCAGATAGCCGCGTCATCAGCCCTTCCTGGCGCTGATCGTCATCGTCCTTGCGTTTCGCTAGTTCGTCTTTCACCTTATCCAATACCTCTTTGGGGTTCTCAATTTCGAGAGGCATCAGAGTGAGCGCAGTTTCTTCGTCAATAATATCCTTGTCTAGCGCCAGGCGGATGGCATCAAGTGTTAGCTTACCGTCTTTCTGTGTAAGGTCGGGATATTTGACAGCAATTTCGTCTTCAGCATTTATTCCCGGCTCCCACAGACTCAGGAAGCCGACGACAACCGCGATCAATTCATTGACCCAATTGTATTGACGCTGTTTCTTCTGAATGAACTTGACGAACGGCGGCATCTGCGTCTCTGCACTAGCCTGGCTGGATGCGATGGCATTACCCCAAACAAACTCCGGCACTTCCGAGTGTTGGAGCATCAGGTAGAAAAGCAATCCGAGCAGTGTCTGCGTGTCAGCAGAGAAGCTGCCAGGTGATTCGTACTTGAATTCAGCATTACCGGCCAACGTCATAACATTATCAGCGTCGAACGGAAGTTCGTAATATGTCTCGATTGTTCCGTCATCCAACGTCCTGGTACGCTTAACTCCGAAGTTTGCCCAGAATTGTTGCATTTCCTCCACAGAACCGAAACGCTGAATTACGGGTGTTGGCCTGCCCTGCCTCTTGTTTCCGGCAATCGCAGCATCAAACAATGCACCATACTGGTGCAGTACGTTTATCAACGCCTCACCTTCCGCATGTCCAAATGTTTCGTCGCTGCCCACATTGTTGGCAATGTGGATTAGGGGAATGCATCCAAGCAAGTTGGGGTACTTGTCAGTGGATTGCAGCTTGCCGTTCTTGTACTTCTTGCGAACGCGCTCCTTCTCTGTGTACTCGTCAACTATCTTCATGTTGTCCATGTGGCGAGTAGGGTGCGGATGAACTTCGGTGACTGTCCATCCTATGATCTTTGAGTAGTCATTATCATCGACTATCGGCTTCACAACATCTGGCGGGAGTACCGTCAGCGTCAAATCAGGGTTCACCACTAAGTAAGAATCCGCTTTGACCAGCGACTCCTCCAACGCACGGAGCACGGCGGGATGATTGTCAGTGAACCATTTATTGACTGCGGTCTGTGAGTTTTCGTTTTCGATGGAGAATGAAGGAGTGATACCAAGAGTCCATGATGCGATCTTGGATGCGAGTGGTTTAAGGAATAATCCCGACAATTCGAGACCCTGAGCCTTACCCAACAACACACGATTCCAAAACTTGTAATCAGCCTGCCCCCAGTCGCGTGTCGGGGTGTTTGAGTTGGAATCATACCAGGACGTTGCAAGTCGATTGGTACGAAGGTCTCCAACGATCTCCGGCGTTGTTTTACGTCGCTGGGGAAACAGTCGGGCAATTGAATTTGGTATAAATCGTCTAGTTGGCTGAATAATTCGTGAAGCAAAAGCCATAAGCATATCCTGACTCGGTAATGAACATCTGTTCGGTCAGAAATATTATAGCACAAAAGTTCTTTGTAAGGAAACGGTATGGCGGTTCTACCTGGCTGAACGCGCCTTCTTGACGAGCTTGCCATTGGTCATAGCGCAGATGCTATCGACTGATTGATGGTTCTCAATCATGTGTAGCACAGTATCGGCAATTCTATAGATTTCAACTATCGGCGCTTTCGTCTGTTTGTCATAGGCTCTCTGGACACGCTTTCGCAGTCGCACTACCTGGGGCTGAACTTGCTTGAACGCTTCAGGGCCAGGCACATCGTCCGGCACGGTCTCAAGTATCAGAGCAAATATCACTCTCATAATGCCTGCGAAGTCCTGCGGGTTATAAGTGTATTCTGCCATTTACCACCTCGGCTTTCCTTGCATAAAACCAAATGATCCACTTTTGCGTAGCATCTCATGCCGCCCAACAATCGCCAGTGCGTAGCTGTCTGCCCTATCATCCATATCCCCGATAGGAGCACGCAGGGTGGCCTTTTCAATGCTCAGTAATTGCGTCAGCGTTTCAAAGTCATGGATGATCGTCTCTTGTTCCTTGAACACTTCGGTTGTTGCGTCATACAATAAGACCTTCCCCAATTCAGATGACATCCAACCGGCACGGTCATTGTGCCCGGCCAACAGCCAACCGGAGTAACCATTATCTTCAAGCCACCCGATCACAGCATGTCCGTGATTATTAGATTCTATCATGAGTTTCGCTTTGTTGTACCACTCTGCGATTTTGGAGCAGTGTATAGCCGTTACCGTCGGCGTGAACTTGCCAACCAGGTTGCAAACCTCTTCGCCTGTAGCCAGGTCAATGAATGTCGCAGCACTGTCGTCGGAGGAAGGAAGCCCTTCCGCGCAGTCCACCCCACCCACATATTTGCGGTGTCGTGCTGGCGGATGAAAAACCTTTAACCCAGGAATATCGGGAGCATCTGTCGGTGTCTCTACTGGCTTCATCTCAACGTAGCACTGCTCGCCCCATTTGTGGGGTATGCGTTTATTCAACGACGCTGGAGCAAGCGCCTCGGTGTCAGTGGACGGGTACTGCTCATGCAGATCGTCAAGCCCACCGGTCCGTTGCAGAATATCCCGCTTCTGTTTCTCGTACCATTCTGGTGTTCGGGAGGGACGCACCCACCAGGGCAGGAAAATGTCTGACCATCCGTTTAGCCCAGCTTTCGCACCCCTATAGATACGCTTGTACTCAGAGTTCGGGGTGCTTTTATCAGCACGCGAGATCATAAACATCTTACCGCCAGCATCTATGGTCGGCTTGACCGAACGCATCAACCTGTTCAGGTTGGGGATCAGGTCGGCCTCATCCATAATAACCAATGTCGATGTATAGCTATCACCGGCAGTAGTCGGGAACGCATACGCGACACTTCCATTTGACAGCTTCCACTGATGGGCGGATGCCGTAAGAGTATCTAATTGCATCCACTCAGGCAAACGCCGGTACATACCCCGCGCCCTTTCATCACTGAGCAAATACATTGACTCGTCATCGCGCCTGGAGAAGACCATCACCGTTGCGATTGGGCGGAACAGCATTTGCCATATAGCATAAGCCAATGCCAGCCACGTCAAACCAAGCTGCCGCGCCTTGAGCGCGATAACCAATTGCGCGATGTGAAATAAGTTCAACGCATCGAGTTGCTGTGCCCATAGGATAAACTTGATCCAGTCCTTAATCTGAGCGTCGTAGATGAAAATGTACTGGGTGATAAAGTATTCGGGGGACAAAGCACATAACAGTAGTTCACGCTCAATCTCTGAGCTATCCATTATCTGTGCGCGGAGCTTCCGCGATTCTTTTTGATTAAATTGAAGGCGCGTTACGGCTAGATCAATTGCCGTTGTCTGGGTCGGGGTCAGGTTCTGTATCATCTTTGATTGAGTTCTCTCGTTGCCCTATCGCCTGGAAAAGTGGTATCAACGCTTCAATCGGTGCGCCTACGCTGAGTGGTTCACCGCCACTGGTGATGTCGATCTTCTTTTTAACTTCTCCACCATACTCGTCAGGTAAGCGCATTTTAAGTTGCCATGCCGCCCAGTTCGGGTCTTGCCCTGCGGCACTGTCAATAACCTGGAGCCATCCAAATGCTGCTATAGCGTTGGCCTTCTCGATGGCATTGAAAAAATTGAAAAAAAGCCGCTCATTCTCTCTTGCGCGGATGTTTTTAATAAGTTTTTTTGGAACACGCTTGCCAGAATTAACCAGGTTAATCGCCGCCGCTTTTGCGGCAGCCTTTCTTTGGAATTCCGCCTGCCCACGATTCATCCAACCATTAAACGATGCGTATGAAACGCCTGCATACCTGCAAGCAAGTGAATACGTTGCACCCCTCTGAATGGCGGTAACTAGCTCCGCCTGCTTGCTTTCATTCAATAAGCGTGGTCGCCCACGCCCTTTTCTACCATATGCCATTTTCAAACCAATCAGGACGGGGGCTGAACAAGCCACCCCCCATGCCCTAAATCCCGTCATAAGGATTAGGAGTTACTTGAGCGAGACCTACCACGTCCCACAGCACGACGAACCCCGCGGCCTACGGCCCGGACTCCAGCACCAACACGTCCTAAAACGTTCATATAGAAAGCTCCTTATGCTTAACGAAAGACTGTGCATATACTTACATGCACAGCTAAAGTATAGCACAACAGTTCGTTTTGACTACTATTTACGTTTTATGGTGGTCAATTTTGATAGTTTTTTGTCTTTTCGCTTGACAGCATTACGGTTGGCAAGTGTGACGGTTGGTAACTCAATATCCATATGTCGGGCAAGATCAGTCCCGTCTATATACTTATTACCAAGATTCTGCCAGCCGGTTTTCTTCAAAAACATATCCTTTTGGTCACGGCTTTCAAAGCAAATCGTAAACCAGAACTCAGAGTCCGTCGCCAGGCAACTAACACACACATTTCAACAGGTCGCGGAAACGTTCATAGCCAATGACCAAACTTCCGGCAAGATAGATCGCCGGAAGTTAAGGCAGATTGGCAAGCATACGGCTGCCGGCACCTACAGTGCATCAACAGTGCGCCCGTACAAACGCCTAGAGGAACAAAATATCAAGACACCCAAAATTGTCGTGGTAGCATATGATCGGCGACTGCTGTGAGTGTGGGTTGTTCCTTTTTCCGAACAACCGTGCTACACTGGGTTAACTTAGAACGTTGTTAAATGTGCATAAGATAAGCCGAAAGGACGACACTATGCCTTCCCCGATGTAATGTTGGGACGTTCAGTATCATTTAACCCCCGTGACAGAAGAGTCCGAGCCACATTTCTCGGACTTCTTCTTTTCCCCGTGCTACTGGCTTATAATATGGATACACGTTACAAAGCGAGGACATCACCGTGATTACCATCTACACCGCCCAGATGAGGATCGACAGCGACAACTCAATCGACATCACGATCAAGTCAGCAAACACGCCTATAGGACGCGCACTCGCACCGACCTGGGAGATGGTCAACGGCATCAAAAGAGGGCAGATAACCGATGACCAATACACCGAAAAATATTTGAACCTGCTCCGACACCGCTACCGTTTTCCAGAAATCAAAGAGTTATTTCACGGCGTACTGAAAACCGACATCACTCTAAAATGCTATTGCCCACATGACGCATTCTGCCACCGGCAAATTGCCAAAGATGTACTATTGAAAATTGCGACACACATCGGCATCCAGGGGATCGACGGCGGCGAGATAGTTCATCAACGTAGGAGGACGCATTGAGTATATTCTTACCTAAATACCTACCACCCGTACAACTCCGATTACCGCTTCCAATATTCCAGAAGTCAGTGCTCATTTACGGGGCCGGTGATCTGCCAGAGGAGGGCGTTCGCAAAGTCCAAACATGGGTCGGCAGGGCGAAATATAAGGACCTACATGTCATCACCGGCGACGGTACCGACACAGATTCAGACATCGCCAGGCTATGCGCCATGATGGATATACCTATTAGACTTTTTGGGGTGAACATACGCCCCAGGAACGGTGCATCGACTAAAAACTATACCCGCCTGGTACAGTTCGTGGGCAAGCCTGATCGCCTGCACCTGCGCGATATGCACATGGTACAGCAAGCAGATACAATCGTCTGCGTCTGGGATGGGAGATCAGCCGAGACACTGGCAGTCTACAACTACGCCAGAACATTCAAGACTAAGAAAGTTTATTTGAGCACGCACGCCATGCCCTGGATCAAAGTCCGAAAGCGCAGTGCAGGGTATGTATCAAACAAAGAATACCAAGCGGTGCAACTTGACGAGCTAATAAGAAAGGCATATCCGAATGTCCAAACCAATACCTACATCCATTAAAACACCGGCAAAGCTCACGACAATCCTGGGGAAGTATACACCCATCAAATCGACCATCATCAAGACTAAGGTCATCGACGGGCAACATCTCCAATGCTACCAACTAGACACGGCTCAACTGACCGATGAGCAACTTACCAAATTATCAGAGAAGGTATCGGTTCGGCAGCCGACACTCACTGCGGAGTTAGCGAAACAGGCAATAAAAGAGCGCGGCTGTTTTCTGCCTGCGCGCAAGAATGTTGATGTGTTTGGGGTGCCCGATGTGTGATTTCATGGGAACTTTTTTCGCATGAAATTCTCCCATGATTAATCCGGTTGTGGAATGCTATTCGACAATCTGTTCCAGAGACTCGACAAACTCTCGTATCTCCGACAACATATCGTGAATTTGTTGCTTTGCCCCCTGCCCTGCCCCGGTAACGCCATCCTTTAATTTCGCCAATTCTTTCATTTTTTGCACCAAAAGCGTCTCTTTTTGCTTAGAAAACAGCCTTTTTCCCGTTTTTAGCGCCGGATCGTCTACTAATAGCGTAATCTTGCCAGTTCGTTTGCGCTTCTCTTTTTTGATGTTTTCCGATAGCTGCTTTACTGTCCAACCGCTTTCAATCGCCTTCTGTAGCCAGTGATTTGCCCAACGATTTTCCATCCCTTGAACAATGCGATGATGCCCGAAACTACAATCTCGATTCCGAATCGAGATTGGGAATTTTGAACACGTTGAGGCATAGGTGTACAGCGTCTCAATTGATAGCCCAAAAGCGTCAGCAAGTTGCTCGTATTCATAGTCGAAATGATCCAGCGCAAAATTAACCCAGTCCCCGACCAGCCAGCTAATCGACGTTTCCATTGAGCGTAATGCGTGGCCTAACAACTCCCAGTTATCATGGGTAGTTTCGGGAGTTATCGCTACGCCGATCTCTGTCAACAGGAACGGGCCAAGCTGATACCCATCGTCCACTGGCACTAATGCGCCATCAGGAATTTCGGCTAACTTATTATCACCTGTCATGTCAGCCAATAGAGAATTGAAATCCACATCGCCGAGAGGTTTGCTGCCCTTTATCCTGTCGTTTTTATTTGCCATTGTTGCAGCGCCTCATATGCTCTATCCGTCAGCGCCCATGCGTCTGCTGCTGCCTGGCTGGTCGGCTCGAACGTGTAAACTAATTCATCCAGGTTCTGCGCAGAAGCCCAGGCGATCCTCAGCGTGACTGGACTCCAGGTCAAACCAATAAACGCTTGACCAAGTTGCGCGATGTTGTGCCGGTGAAGTACAGTCCGGGCAGACATCTTATTCGGGACAATCCCGATGACCTCACTACCATGTCCCAGATAACGTTCGCGGCTGCGGCTGAATCCAAGCATCTGCTGGACCGCCTTTTGAACGCCGTCTAATGAATACTTTTCACATTCGGTCACATAAAGGAAACCATCTATGCACATATAGATAGCGCCATCAAACACCGAGAGGGTAGGCGCAGTGTCGATGATTACAGTGTCTAAATCGTACTGCTCAATAAAATCGTCAATTGCCTCTAGCAAAGTGAAGACCTGCGATGGATCAAGATCATACGGTATCTTGGCGGTCTTGTCGGCTGATGAGATCAGGAACAATTCTCCAAGAGACGGGTTATCTGATGTGCTGTACTGGCTGCCGGGGATATGCTGGACAGCATCTGACAATTGCTTACCATCGACTAACAACTCATACAGATCGTCTCTGCGTTCCATCCCTAGCATCATGCTGGCGTTGCCCTGACTATCAGTGTCAACAACACCGACACACAAACCTTTGGTCGCCAGTCCTGCCGCGACATGTGTGGCAATAGTGCTTTTCCCTACGCCACCCTTACGATTGGTAACGCCAATCACTCGTTGCTGCCGAGCCATAAGTTTTCCCTTCGCTAGTTTTAACATTTTAGATTATACTGTATTCGCAAGACGCGCCCTTCGCCGTCCTGCCGCCCTGTCCACCAGGGCGTTTTTTATTGTAATCATATTATAACCGATTTTCGACCATTATTCACCCAAATATCCACGACGGTCATCTCTTAACAACATGGTGAAATCCAACAAATTAATCTTATTATTCCACTTAATTCATGGCATTAACTTAGCGTCACTCATTTATTAATACTCACAGAAGGCGACTATTACGATAGATTACTTACCATTGTGCCAACGTGAACCGAAATTATAACCAGATTGAAATTAAAATAGAACGTGAGGAAACAGCAGAACATGCTACAATCTTCATTACTACCTAAACAACAGATCGTAGCATGTCCAGGTGGGCAAAGCGGCCTACCTACGCACAACCTCGTTCACCTTCCACAGTATCACGAGGCAGGGCAAGCAATGCCGCCTTGCCCAACCTAATTATATCAAGGAACCTTTGGTGAATTTACAGCACATACGAATTATTTCCGAATTCCAAAATAGTTCGTCCAACAACCCAAACCCTATCCAAAACATACGTTCACTATTATTTTGTATTTTTGTGCTATACTTTTAACATATTCATCGCTCAACGGAGGAGCTTATGAAATTACGTAAACGGTTATTTTGGACATTAGCAGTATTGACCCTATTACTCATGGCCGCCTGGATGTCGGCAGCAGGTGATATTAATGAACAAACAAAAACCGAAGGCAGCGAATCCCGCACCTCAGCGCAACAAGAGGCATATGAGGTCGGAGCAGACATTGGGACCGGCCTAGGAGTTAGCATGATCTTCTGCATGACGATGCCGTTCTTCTTCCTCTTTGCATTATTGGGCTGGCGCAACGGCGTTGGGATCGACAAAGAAAAGAAACACGCCGAGATGCTGGCTGCTATGCAAGGGCAGCAACAATCGCCTGAGTAACACAAACAACAGTTTGCATGTGGTAATCGTTATAATTCGCAAACCTTTGTTACAAATAATGAACACATGTGCTATACTAAAATTCAAAGAACGAAAGAGCGGAATATGCAGCAAGATAGTTTCATAGCGACAACCATGCAAAATCCACTAAAATCAAGCCTAATTCCCGTAGAGAATGTCTTCGATTCTCTTTCGCAGAAAGGCTTGATTATGCCCGCCCAACAAAATGACGATCTCCCAGCCATCGGTGTCATCTACGAAACTTGGCTCACCACCGCCCAGGTTGCCGAAATGCACGACATGTCAACATCTGCGGTTGTATATCTATGTAGCCACGACAGGTTGCGTGCAACTAAAGTTGGAAGCATGGGCAGAGGTGGCGGTGAATGGCGCATCGACCCTGACTCCGCCAAAAATTACAAACGCAAGATGCCACCTAAAACGTAGGGGCATGGCGTACCATACCCAATGTTACAATATGGTTAGAATACATAGAAACCTTTTGTTTCGAAACAAAAGAGTGTTATAATCTAAACATCGAAAGAGATATTTTTTGAGGTTTTGAAACAATTATGGCATTAACAAACGGGTCTTTACGTAGACACCTCGGAGGCAGAGCGGCAGGACGCACACGCGCTTGGCACAAGTTTATCAGGGACTTCGGTTATCCAACCTACGATGACCGTGTGGGTGTGCGATGCACTGCGCCCACTGTCAGCATAGAGCCACAGATAGAATCGCCACCACATTATATCCGCACGAGCAAATTTGTTTGCCCCCACTGTCTTGACGAAGTGGAGTGGCTTGAAAAGGAGCGACATCTCTTATCGCACCATCCACCACCTAAGAATCAAAATGAGGGCAACACCGATCTCAATGGCAATGTATCGGAACTCTCGACCAAGATCATACCGAAACAAAGCCAGCAACAAAAAAACGTCACAACTACCGGGGCAGTCGCTCAATTCTCACGAGACACAGCGTCGTCCTCATTTGCGACAGATAATAACACGTTAAGATTAGCCTTACATAAAAAAATAGTTTGTAATTCCTATAAAATCCGGCAACGTCCACACACATGTCAACCAAGACAAATCCGGCTATCGTGCCGCCAACGTTCATTAGTAAGGAACGCCCGGCGTGGCATTCCACAACAAAAGAGGGTAGGAGCAACTATGGTCGCAGCACAAGCAATAGACATCAAACCGCCGCATCAACCGGCCCTTAATCTGAGAGTAACAGACAGCGTGGCATTCACCGCCTGCGTGCTGGTCAGTATCCAATCCATCGAACAAGCCATCAAGGACTACGATCAGGGCGCTCTCGTATTGGCACTGGAGACTTACAAAGACCGTCATTGGCGGGCAGTTCGTGCCGGAGTCAAGCCCGATACCTTGCAGGAGAAATGCAAGGCGGCACACATCGCCAGTGTCCAGACATCACTGCGGTGCATTGCCAAAGCCAACAAGAACAACGATGTAGAAAAGCGCCAGGTAGCAATCGACGGCTACCAGCACGCATACGATCTGGCAATCGCAGATGGCATCGCGCCAAGCAACATCAAAACAAAATGCAACAGCGAGTATTACGATTGTCTGACAGCAACATTGCAGGCAATTGCGCGGGGCATTGTCACCGGCGACTTCAAACGGAGGGATGACCCTCGCGCCGATTGGTATGAGGATGATCGACACCGTATGGAAGAGCCAGGCTTTGATAAGGACAAGCTCGACATCCGAATGAGGAATTTCGTAATCAAGTCACTGCGGGCTAATTTGACGGGTGCTCCTTCGGAAGCTAACCCCGTCACTAAGGAGTATATCACAAATGGCAACAAATAGCAGTAAACCTAATCCCTTTGTCCCGGCAGTGAAGGAAAAAGTTAAATTGAGGCTATCAATCTCCGGGCCATCTGGCTCAGGAAAAACCTATTCGGCACTAGAATTGGCGACCAAACTCGCTGCATTGGAAGATGGGAAAGTGGCCGTCATCGACACAGAAGGGCGATCTGCACGCCGCTATGCAGACATATTCGACTTTGATGTGTACGACATGGAAGGGAATTACAGCCCCAAGAAATTTATTGAGGCGATCAGGCTTGCCCACGAACACGGTTACACAGTGCTCGTCATCGACTCCCTGTCTCACCCCTGGAACGGTGCAGCCGGCTGGATTGCAGGCAGACCGGCACAACAAGCACTCGTCGAAGCCATACTCCATTCACAGGTGCATTTAATTTGCACTATGCGCTCAAAAACAGAGTGGGTAATTGAAACCGGTGCAAACGGCAAAGCAAAGGTTCGTAAAGCCGGTGTTGGTGTGGTGCAATCCAATGATCTCGAATACGAATTCGATGTAGCTGTTCAGCTTGACCAGCAGCACACAATGAATATATCAAAATCACGTTGCATTCCTCTTAATGAGATTGGCGATACATTCACCGACACATCCCAGGTCACAGAAATCATCCACGCTTGGATTACAGATGGCGTTGTGGCACCGCCCCGCCAGATCAAGCCAGCAAGCCAGCCTACTACTATGACTACCGGAAAAGCCGGGAAGAACGGGAGCAAACCAGAGTGGACAAAAGACCGCATTGACAAGCTCTTCGCCTACTGGTTCCGAGATGTCAACCTTGCCACCGTCCAAACACAAAGCGAAGGAAGACCAGCCGGAGGCAACCGAAGAACCGACATCTGCAATCACAACCTGCGATTGGGTGCGCTGCGCCGTTAATGGCAGCACATATCTGGAATTCGCCGACAAGAAGCCAGGCGATGATACTGCCAGCAAGATCATTCGCGGAATGGGGCTACTGAGCAACATCAAGACATGGATCGGCGCAGATAATTATCATCTGCACAAGCTCGGCGAATACGTAGATGCAACAGAGACAACTGAGTGGCGCAGGACGACCAAACCCATAAGCATCAAACACCAGCAAATAGGGAAGGGCGATGATGCTTATAACGTGATGACCGGAGTAGGGGAATCTGATATTCCTTTTTAGAACGCCCCCAGCAGCTACGCGGGATACCCGATCATTGACATTGATCGGGTATCCATGCTTCGCCTCGGTAAATGGGAGGCATGGGGGCAATTCGATGGGCAACAGGTACGTTTAATTATTTACAACGAGGATGTACGACTGATGGTAACAACCAGGCGCATCAAGAACAAGCAGCAAATCCAATATGCAGACGTGAAGCTCGAAGAGCCGATACCTGTGCTGCTTCAGGATTTCGCTGGCAAGCGCAGAGTTCGCGCCGTCCAGAGCCATGACGGGCATTGGGTGGGATATGTGGACCGGCAGGCATCCAGCGTAGCAGATTTGAAAGTAGGGATGACCTTCTGGAATACGAACAAGATGCGACCAGAAAAGATTAACAAAATTACAGAGACCGATCCTATTCGCAAGCGCATTCACCTGGACACCGACATGAGTAAGGTCATCACGTCCGGGCTAGATTCCGTTTATATAGTAGTCTGAGGAAAAATCATGAGCACAACAGAAACGAAGGATGAGACACAACAACAGCCACTACTCGGTATGCCGAAGCATGAAGTAGGTGACACGGTTGTTATCGGGGAACATGGCGGAACAGTTATCCAAGTCAGTGATGACGGTAAAAAGATTAAAGTCAAATACCAACTAATCGACGGCGACTCAGAACGATGGCACGACATCACAGAGATCGACGGTGAAACCGTAGAGCAACCCACGCCAGAGGTTGACCAGGTGGCGGAGTTGCAAGAAGCTGTGAAGAGGCTAACGGCAGAAGCCAAAAAGGCCGTTGAATCCCTTGAACAACAACAAAAGTTGACGATGATCGCGGAGCGACAACGGGACAAAGCCAAAGAGGATTGTGCCGAAACAGAGGAGAAACTAAAAACGCATCGTCCACTGGAACCAGGCGAACTGACAGTATTGAAAGCTGAAGTAGCCCGGCTCACCGCCGAAAACATAAAGCTCAAAGAACGCCCACCGGTGGAAGTTAAAACCATCATCCGACCTGTCAATGTCACTACCGGAGTCCATGACGACGCAGATATTGCGAAATGGTTCGCGGGTGGCTGGCAGATCGTGCCAGAACTAACATTATCTAAACTGTGGAAACCGGGGAAGAACGAGGTAAGCCAGCCCTGGGAACGCATTACCTTCCGCCGCGACAGCAAGAAGACGATGCAACCCCACCACGGGCTAGAAGAGATTGAAAAAGCATTCGACAAGCAGGCAGATCGTGAGCATCCTTTGCTCGACAGCAACTCGCGCCAACTATGACACAGGACTGAGAATGAAACTAGATTCGACTATTCTACAAACCTATTGTATACTTGTGAGGTCATCAATGACGATGATATATGGAAAGCAAAAACCCGCACAAAGCGGGCAAAATTTCATATTTAGTCGTATTGAGATTTCAGCGGTCTCAATACTACACGGCAAACACAGTGTAGCACAGCTACATCGCTGGGTCAACTATTTGTTTACCTTGTTGATAGAGAGTATCTGCTACCTGGTTGCCGCGTCGAATCGCTTTTTTGAAGCATTAAGGGAATTCGCATGGTAACAAACGTTAAGACTCCGACAGAAATACAGGCATCGCAATATGAGAATTTTGTTAAAAACGTGTTTCGTCGCGCCGCAATTTGGGTAGCGATGAAGCTCCACGCAACATCAGACACACTGTTGTGCCTGGTCGATCATCAAATCGTGACAACCACAATCGTACCGGACCAACCCTACACCGGACCAACCTACGGCAAAATAGCAAACACCACCCGCAAACTAATCGTGGGCAAGATTGCTCATGAAAAAGGATATACGACATCTACTGGCTGGCTCTATGCAACCATTGCCGCGCTGATTAATCGTCACACAAACACACTCGAAATCAGCCTAAACGACCTGTCCCTGGAAACAAGCCTAAGCAAACAGGCGCTCATTACCCATACGCAACTATTAGAGGACATGGGTATCGTCAAAGTCAAGCGCGAAAGCTCCGGTCCAAAGTCCAACGAGATCAATATCTATCGGTTGATGGGGCAGGGCGCAGAAGTCACACTCTGGAATGGCAGTCAGAAGGATATTGCGGTCAAAAAAGGGTGGTCTAAATTTTTGACTACCCCGGCCAAAAATTTGGACGGTAAAGACTCTTTACAAACGGATTCAAACGAACAAGATGTTGCTGCTGTTAAAAAAGGTACTTCCGTTACCGAAGAAATTGAGCTTTCGCCAAAGCAACAGGCCGCAGTCAATGCCCTTAAAGATGTGAATATTGCACCGAAACTTGGGCGCGATCTGACCATCCGCCACAACCACGAATTGGAACGCCTCTTTGCCACAGTCAAATGTGCTCAAGGCAAGTCAATCAACAATCCGCCAGGTTTTGTCCGCGACGAATTGAAAAACAACGAACAGGACCTGACCTGGGATATTGTCAGCAACGGTTGGCAAACACTGAACGACTTTATCAAATCGTACAGCCCCAAATCACCAGAGGACTACGCGCCGAATCCAAAAGAAGAAACACCACCGGCACCACAGCCAAAGCCAGAATTGCCACCGTTGCCGGAAGCCGATCCACAGATTACAAACCAGTGGGAATCAGCCTACGCCCAGCTTGAACTCCAATTTGATCGTCAAACATTTGACACCTGGCTGCGCGGCACTCAGGTGATCGGCTGCGAGGATGGCGTGTTTGTGATTGCCGTGCGTAATGATTATGTTCGAGAAATGCTTCAGCATCGTCTCTACCGTAACATCCGCCGCGTCCTCAGCGATGTGCGCGGAGAAGACACAGAGTTGCGCTTTGAAGTCCGACAGTTCGCCAGCGAAACAGAGACGGGAAATGACGAGCCGTTATGGAAACAGTTAGCGAGAAGTGCCTGATGGGAAAAACTGCAATTGCGTGGACAGATTGGAGCCAGAATTTCATAAAGTGGTTCTGTACGAAGACCTCGCCAGGATGCAAGAACTGCTACATGTTCCCAATGGCGAAACGCTGGGCAGCCAATGCCGCAGATCGCCCGGTGTGGAGGGCTAACTCCATCAAGGATTTGCGTAGCATCCCCACCGGCGCGTTCGTCTTCGTCGGCGACATGTATGACCAGTATCATGAGCAAATGCCTGTCGAGTGGATTCACCGTGTCCATAATCTCGCAGCTTACGAACGTCCTGATCTGCAATTCCAGATGTTGACCAAACGAATTGAGCGTGTATTGCACCTTGCCCCATACCTGGCGTGGCCGGATAACCTCTGGATGGGCACAACAGTCGAAAACGAAGACTACACCTGGCGCATAGATTATCTGCGCCAGATACCGGCAGCTACTAAGTTCATCAGCTTCGAGCCATTGCTCGGAGATGTGGGCGAAGTCGATCTCACCGGCATCGACATGGCTATCGTTGGTGCAGAGAGCGGGGCAGGGCGCAGACCATTCGACAAAGAGTGGGCACGTAACATCCGTACCCAGTGCCGCAAATATGATACTGCGTTTTTCTACAAGCAAAGCTCCGGCAATAAACCGGGGACAGACCCTCTTCTTGATGGTCAAATGTTTCAGGAATTCCCACGCGGGATGCAGCCGTTGAAGGGGCGTTCAAAAACAGATTATCGGGCAAAAGATCAACTAGCACGCGCTGGACAGGTGATAGAGATTGTCTCACCAAACGCCGGACGGCACGGTAATATGCTGTGCGTTATCAACACCGGAGAATATAACGGTAGGCGTGGTCCAAGAGGGCTGGGCTTCAATGTCGCTCCCGAACAACTTGCAGCTTGGATCGCTGGCAAACCTTCGACTATTCCGGCACCTGTTTTGGCAGTGAATAGCAAGCCCGGTGTATCGACATTAGGATTTTATCGCCCAGCACGGGAATTTGCGGAGATTGCCGATTGGCAGGAATGGGAAGGGCAATACCATGTCGAGTTATTGACTGACTACGTTTTGTCTAACATGCCTTTTCAATCTCTGGTCGAATTGGCAATCTTTAGCCCGAATCTATTGGAGCAAAAAATAGCGATTTGGTGTATCGGTAGATCGGGGGAACCCAATGCGGCTGCTATTCTGTGGAAGTTTATCCAACACCGTGACAGTGATGTCAGAGATATTGCGTGTACGCTGCTAGGTCATATTAATCCACGATGGGAAGCCGCAGCCAGACGCACCACCGGATCAGGGTGGGGACGGAAACATTATCTGTCGAAGCCGATCAAGGGGTATCCACCGCGCCCAACTCAAATGAGACTGTTTTGATTGACAAACAGTCCCGGCGCGGAACATTTGAGTTATAATAGTAGCACTTAACAACTGAGTTGTTTTTGATGCGGGATGGGACGTGGACATTGCTATGTGTGATTGTGCCGTCATCCTGTTGGCAGTCTTATCCGACCCAGACAGCCATCCCGCTTTATGAGTGTGGCTGTGCGGGTTCTTTTTCGTTGTTAATCATGAAAGGGGGACTCCTACAACAAACGAGATTTTATCCCAAAAGTTTTCGTTTTCCCGCAGCAGGTGGTTTCGTCCCCACCACACTCACTATGGGGCAGGTGCAATCCCGCACAAGGCGAATAGTGCCCCAGATTACATTTTTTGTGTTAGCTCGGCGGGAATAAACATTCAGAGGTGGACACTCGCCGAGCGGTTCTAAATTAAACAGGATCAAAATGATGGAACAATCGCAAGAAGACACGACAGTACATGTGCCAGATTACCAGCAAACCGTCATGACGTTTGACAAATGGCTGACAGAACAAGTGACCGACTCAGAGTGCGAGAAACTATCTAATCCAAACAATCTTACACTCACTCGTTTTACGCTAATGTCGCGTATCACCGAAGCCTGGCGCAACATCCGGGCAACCTGCGAGTGATTGATATTCTAAGGAGCGTGGTGAAATGAACCAATTTTCAGTATCTGGGGCAAGTGGTGGATATGCTGACGAATTTGAATGGGGCGAAGCTGTGGAGCTTTGCAAGGAAGACAGCAAAGAAGAGTTCCGCGTTATTAGTGACAAAGAACAAAATATCGTTGCTATATTTTATGTTGGTGAAATGTTTATCCCGGTGAAGGGGGATGGCGGCATTGAACCGCCTGATCCAACAACTTGTTATAACTTCCAGCAATACTTAAAAAGATACTGCCCCAATGGCAGAGCGCCTAGAATGGCACGCTGCCTGGAATGCGGGAAAGTGTTTGATAGAAACGAAGGGCATGCCTGCAATAGATATTCAACTAAATAAGAAGATAATTTCTATCCAGCGAGGGCTAAAATGGTTAATATGGGCGCAGTATGTTTTAACTGCCATTGGCAATTTGATAATCTGATTAGCGGTGTCTGTGATGATTGCCATCGTGAATTTTTTGATGGGCATGTCAAAATCAAAATTGATCTCAAATCACATTTTGGTGAAATTACTGTCAAATATTCTCTGCAAGAATGGAGATATGAGCAGTGGGTGTCGCATGTTGACTGGAATTATTCGTCAAACCACAAGTCAATCCATGATAGGGCATATGCGAATTATTTAGAATGGGATAAAAGCAGAAAATCAGACGGCAAGTAGTAGATAATTTCTATCTGCCGATACGATTCGGCGAGGAAATGGGGGTTTCATGTCAGACAGAAAGAAAATGCGAAATCTGAGTAAAAGCCAACTTATTGCCCGAATAGCAGAGCTTGAAAGCACTGCCATCTACAGTGCGAGAGGAGTTGAGGGCGAAAATGAACGAGGATACTATCATTATGGACAATATAATTTATCTGGATATTGAACGGTTGCCGTCTGGGAAATGTCAAGAAGACACGCGACAAATGCTAACTGGCGAACTTGAAGTTCGATATCCGAATGCCTTACGGGTCGATTTCAAAAGGCGGGAGACACGCGGGAAAAGTGCGGTATTTTGTTTTCGGGTATGGATAAATGACCCGGAAAATATAAGTATCCAGAAAGCGAGTGAGTGATGACCGGTAATACTTGTCAGCACGAGCCAGATGTCATCATAGAATCTGCGGATGATGTCATAATTTGTAGAAAATGCGCCGGTGTGATTGCCTGGAAATGTGACAAGTGCAGAGGCGAGGGTGTTGGTGAAGAAAACGAGCTAGAGTGTGATTGGATTAATTATGGTAATCGTCTTGTAACCTGTAATCGTTGCGCTGGCGACGGCTGGGAATATTGTAACGGTTACGATCCGACTATGGTAGAAAGCGAGTGAGTAAGATGGACTACGGTGAAAAAATCTTTGCTGACTATATGAGTGACTTTCGCAATTGGTGGAGGGGTCGCAGTATGGCAATTACAAAGCGTGTCCTCCCGTTGCTCAAATGGCTAACCAGAATAATCAACAGTGCGAAAGAGAGTGACTAATGGCGGCTGATTGGTATCAACCAGATGAGAACGATACGTGTATCAATTATGAAAAGCGCAGAAAATGTGATAATTGTGTGTATGCTCGCCGGCGGCCAGATATTAACACAATGACTGCCAAAGATTATCTGTTTTATTTGAAACAGAATAAGGGCGGCGTAAGTTGTCATCAAGGGAGAATTGCCCAAATGTTCGCTTGCACCGCCAAAGATATGTCACCGCGCTGCGCTGATTGAGCAACGAAACTATAAACGATTTTCTACTTGCCGACAGTGAAAGAGGATTAAAATGGACGATGAAACGAAAAACTTGAGAGCCAAAATCGAGAAGATTATCAAAGATCAACCGCATACACATGGAGATCAATTTCTCAATGCAAAGGCTCAATTTTTAAGTGATGAGGAATCGCGTTCAAAAATTGAGGAAACAAACCTAACTAACAAAAATATTGCTGACTTGATGCGTTCCGTAAAGGGTGATGAGGCTGAAAGAATCGGCGCGGAATTGAAGGAATCTCTGCGTGTTGGGATGGAAATACTCACCGAGATAATTAACCAATGGAATGAAGCCTGCGCTGATGGTGATCGAGGACGCGGCAACGATGCGTTGGGGTTGATTATCTATGACGATGGGAGTGGAAAAGTTGTTACCTATTCCAGATTCTTAGGCGAGGATTATCTTAACAAGCAAATTGAATTTGCCGACATTGCCGAAGGGGTTGATAGATTGGCAGATTGGTTTTAGACGGTAACAACAAGTTAGTTTCTAAGGAGCTTGATTTATGAACAGGAAATATGTCTGTGTGCATTGCATGAAAGAGCGCGGGAACGGTTGCCGGTGTGTCAGCCCGTTTGCTGACAATGAGATATTGGCTGATATGCGGCGAGAACGAAAATTTGATGAAATGTTAAACCGGATGCTGCCAGGTTTCACGAAGATGATCGATTCTATGATAATTTCTGGCGATTATTCCAATGAGTTGATCCCTCGCCTGCTTCCTCCATTCTCGCGGATGCGAGATATTCAACTTAGGAAGGCATTTGTCACCCCCATTAAGTCAGCACTCAAGCCTGACATCGGTTCCCCGCCAGAACATCAAGGTGGCGGCTTGATGAAGCCATTTCGTGTGACCCATTATTCTAGTGGTATTAAGATTCAGGCTGACCTAATATCGAGCTTCCCAGATAGATGGAGATGGTGAGATGCCACCAGCGCAACAAGTAACGACAGCTTACGATCTGCGAAGCATAAAAGCTATTGTGGATGTGCTGGCATTGGACCGGGACGATTTAGCGCCAGTGCTGGAAACCTACGCCAATGGATGGAATGTTGACATCATTGGATTATCTCTGCGCGATCAGTTGCGTGTATTGTCCCGGCACGCTCAGGATCACGCACGGGGTAAGATAACACACGATTGCGCCACTCACGAATAGAGATCGAAAGCGAGTGAACAATGTTAAAGACACTTTATTGCAATTGCTGTGCAGAGATTGCGGTTACTATCGTCCAAGCAGATTGTATACGCGAGGAGTTGAATCGGGCAGTCGATAAAGGTTGTGTCGTTGGGCCATTGGACAGGCTCGACCTGCCATCCATATTCTGCCCGAATTGTGTTGAAGAATGGAGAATTGAAAGAAACGTTGATGAAATATAAATTTAACGAGCTGTACCAGGTGGATGTATCAATGAAAAATCAATTACTATATGATAAATACTCTTATCATGAGTAATAATGTGCTATGATTTGAGAACAAACGAGCAGGGAAGGGCAGGTAGATGGATACGATGATGGCAACTGTTGACATTGAAGCGTATGTCCACGAAGACAATGGAAAATTTTTCCCAGGCGTGCGGTTGTCTATTAATGGGGAGTTGCAAAAAGAACTCGCATTTGGTTTAGGTGATTACACGTATGACGAAGCGAGAGCGATTGCGAACGCCCGCGCCCAGGCAGCAGTGGAAAGGTGTCAGCGTGACCACGCACAAGAAGATTAAACAGAAGACCGTCAAGATAAAAAAGAAAAATGACGATCCCCCTTCCCTACCCAAGCGGAACAAGTTCAAAGCAGTAAAAGTTTCGTCCAGTGATGGATACAAGTTTGACTCTGGGTTAGAGCGTACACGTTATTATCAATTGTGCGTCCGGCGTAATCTCGGACACATCTCAGAGCTGCAAGTCCACGCGCCCACATACGTTGTTCATGATGGGTACAAAAGACAATCGGGGAAAGCAGTTGCGGCAATCACGTATACTCCAGACTTTACCTACATTGACGAAGAAGGACGTTTTGTGGTGGAAGATGTGAAATCACCACAGACAGCAAGGACAGAAGGGTTCGTGCTCAGACGCAAATTGTTTGAAGCGCGATACGAAGTGGATATATCAATTTTGTTTGAAGACGATATTTAATTGCTGAGACCGTGTGGGACAATCTGTCTTAATTCTGAGTACTCCATACGGTAGCCCAAACATACACCACCGGGGGAATGTCCAGAGTGGGCATACGGACAAGCGTAGCCAGATCAATGCGCCGGTGTGCTCAATGCCCCCCATCTGGTTCTGCGGTGATACGGGCCGCACGTAAAAACAATCGGCATGTTGCCGATACATCCCGACAGGTGCGGGGTTCACTCACTGACACTCCGCACCGCCCGTAAGGGTTTTGTTTACCTGTAGGAATAAAACTCGGAACAGAAACTACAAATCACTCACCCGCTCGACGAATGTCACCAGCCCTGAATCGATCACATGCTCATCACCGCCAGCCAGATACCACACAATATCATACTCATATCGTCCCGGCTCAATATCCGTATCCGTGGTGGACAAGTCAAATAGAGCAACGCCACTTGCACCCGATGTCGTCACGTCAGCATCTTCCTGCAACACACCAGGATCAGCGTCGCCCTTGTCACTTTTGATCGTCAGCGTTACCTTGTCACCACTAATATCAGGATTTGACCCGCTTATCGTGATCTCAACACTAATCGACCTTGTTGTTCCCCTCGGTATGTCGCTTATCGCCATTGCCATTGTTTCCTTCCGGCTGCCAACCTTCTACCGCCACGACAGTCAGCCGTGGACGAACCTGCAACACCGCACCCATCTGTTCCGGCTCTATTGTCGCCTGCAATTGATGACCGTATTTCTGGGTCAATTTGTTATACTCGTCCACGAAACCATTCAAGTTATCGTTCGTTTTATCGTCCATTAAACATCCTTTGCATCGGCATAAAACACCAACTTTTCACTCTTGCCATCTTCGTCTTTGGTTTTTGCGGCTTCCGCCACAGCCATCGCCTTCAGCGCCTTATAGGCCTCTTTCAGCGAGATATTCTTCAT
>Ga0233437_1001430_pt1 | contig 43702 bp, 30 predicted proteins | sample SI_122_August201_FD_182714 | JGI IMG/M metagenome (GOLD analysis project Ga0233437, IMG submission 182714) | Seawater microbial communities from Saanich Inlet, British Columbia, Canada - SI_122_August2016_200_MG | ecosystem: Environmental > Aquatic > Marine > Inlet | place: Canada: British... | reverse complement strand
GAGGAAATGAACGATGAGCATCGCCAAACTTCGCCGTTTGCTGGCCCTGTGTTATGCCTCCTCGTGCATCGGTCTGCTACTGACCGGAGCGGGAGAAGCTCAGACCTTTTTTTCCGAAGTGACCCAAGAGGCGATTTGGGCACTGCCAAGTGAAGCTCGCAGCATTGCCTTCGGCGACTACAATAACGATGGCTGGCCGGATCTCTTTGTCGCCGAAGATTACACAACTAGACACGATCGACTGAGCTTGCTCTCCAACGAAGGGAATGGTCGATTTGCGCACCAAACAGCTGCCATACAGGGAGAGATACCGACAAAGGCAAAGGGCGGCGGAGCCATCTTCGGCGACTACGACAACGACGGCGATCAAGACCTGCTGGTGCCCATCGGAGGTTTTTTGGATCTCGGGCTGAATATGCTCCTGCGCAACGACCGGGGGGTGTTGAGGGAGATGAACCTATCGGCCGGTCTGGTGGATCGACACAGAACGGACAATGCCATCTGGCTGGACTACAACCGAGACGGCCACCTGGACCTCTATATGGGAAATCCGTACGCGCCAAATATTCTCTACCGCAACAACGGTGACGGCACCTTCACCGATGCGACCGAAGAAGCGGGGCTGAACGTGGAGCTGAGTCCGGCCGGGGGTAGCAATGGGGGAATCGCAGCCGGGGATTACAATGACGACGGCTGGCCGGATCTATTCGTGACGGTCTGGAATGAACCCAACCGTCTGTTTCTGAGCGACGGCAAAGGAAGATTCGCAGACGCCACAACCGATGAGATCGCCGACCCGGGACAGGCGTACGGAGTAGCGGCTGGGGACATCGACAACGACGGCGATCTGGATCTCTTCCACGCCGCTTTCGGCTTCGGAAATCTCCTGTATCGATCCGATTTATATTTGAACCTGGGAGGCGGAGAGTTTCTGAATGTCACCGAAGCGGTGGGCCTGTCTGCCCTGAATGCGGCTCAGCTTCTGGGCGCGAATTTCGGCGATATCGACAACGATGGCGATCTGGACCTGCTGACGACGAACACCCACTTCCTCTACCTGAACAACGGCGACGGCACCTTCTCGGATCGGACATCCGCATCCGGTATGACCGATATAGGAGGCACGCTCTCTTTCGGGGACTACGACCTGGACGGCTTTCTGGATGTGCTGCTGGGCGGCGATGCAAGTGAGGTCAGTAAAAGCTCTTTTGTGGAGCTTTATCGCAACAATGGCAATGCCAACCACTGGTTGCGTGTGGAACTGGTGGGAGTAGAGAGCAACCGCAACGGCATCGGCGCGCGGCTGATCTCCACCACCGGCGACCTGCGGCAGATGCGGGAGATTATGGGCGGTTTCGGGTTCAATCAGGATGAGATGGTCGCGCACTTCGGCCTGGGGGAACGCACACAGGTAGACGAACTGGAGATCCGCTGGCCCTCGGGGCAGGTGGATGTGCTGACGGACATTCCCGCCGACCAGAAAATCCGCGTCATCGAAGGCCGAGGGACATACCACGCCATCGAGCCGACGCGCTGGGAAGCTGCGCCGCCCGATTCGGCTGTGTTGGATTCACAGGTAAAACTGGACCTGGCAGTGCGTCCGGCCCTGTTCGAACCGGATGCCAGCATCACAGAAGTCACTGCCGACCTGAGTCCGTTCGGAGGGGTAGAGGGGGTGCCGTTGAAAGCAGTCGGTGACGGCTCCTATCACTTGCGCGACATCTCTCTGTCCATCGAAGGTGTCCATGGCTGGCGTGCGCTGTCAGTTATGGTCGATCAGGCCACTTCGCTGGGAAATTATTGGATAAAATTGTCGCGGCAAATCGCAGTGCTGCCATCCAGAGATACTGCAGTGTTCAATGAGAACGCGCCCGGAGAATGGCAGGTAGAAGTTAGCCGCAAAGTAAAGACAACCGATCTGGCCGAAGCCGGTGTAGTCCATACGGGAAGCGTATCTGGTGCGTTCCAGGTAGAGGAAAGCCTTTCGGGCTGGAGCATAACTTTCCGGCCGGAGACTTCAGTAGAGCCTCTCGGATACTCGGCGCTGCGTTTCGCTATCCGTCCGGGGGATGTATCGTTGCCGGATGTTCCTCAAACCAGGATTGCCCTGAATCCGGGCAAAGATATCGATCTTCTGGATCGAGGATGGTTGGATCTGAACAGACGGGAATGGCAGATTGTGGAGATTCCGTTATCATCCTTCGACCGCAAGGAGAAAATCGAATCCATCTTTTTATTCGGAACCTTCGGGGGGATGTTGTATCTGGACGACATCCGCCTGGTAGCCGCGGCCGCGCCGCCTGCCCCCTCCGCCACGGCGGTGCTGGAAGAACAGATCGCCACCCTCCCACAATCCGTCACCCTCGACCAGAACTACCCCAATCCGTTCAATAGCAGCACGATCATCCGCTTCGCGCTTCCAGCAGACGAAGAGATCGAACTCGCCGTATTCAACCTGACCGGCCAGAAAGTGGCCACGCTGGCAGAGGGCGTACGCGAAGCCAGTTCGTATACCGTCCACTGGGACGGCCGGGACGACAGCGGCCATTTGCTGTCCAGCGGCGTCTACCTCTACCGCCTCCGGGCCGGACAGCGACACATCGAAACCCGCAAACTCCTTCTGTTGCGGTGAGGAATATCCTCCAGCTCTAATCCAATATAAAAACTGATTTTCGTTTGACAGGATGCCGATTTAAACTATATAGTTATAAACTATTTAGTTTATAACTATTCGATTTATCAACATTGGCGAAAGGAACGGCAATGCTGCCATTTCGCATGGGGATGCGAGTCACGGGCAGGGAGTTCTGCGGCCGTCGGGACGAGCTGGCACAGCTGCGGGAATACATGCAGGCAGCCGGTCGCGTATATGTCGTCGGAGATCGGCGCATCGGCAAAACTTCGCTGATCTTCGAAGCGGCGCGCACCCTCACTCGCCACCGGCTCGTCTATGTCGATCTCATGGCCATCAAGACGGTCGCCGACCTGTCTCAGCGCCTGGCCCGAGCGGTCGTCCAGACGGAGCGCCAGCACGCTCGCGTCCTGACACTCCTGAAAGAACTTGCGACTCTGCGCCCGGCAATCTCCGTCGATCCCACCACCAACCTGCCCGCGGTCAGTTTTGAGCCCGGAAGCGGGAACCGCCCTGAAACGCTGGACAGCATCTTCGCGCTGTTCGAATCGTGGAACAACGCGATCGTCGTATTCGACGAATTCCAGGACATCCAGTCCCTGGCAGATAGTGAATCGATTATCGCGCGATTGCGCGGCCTGGTGCAGCAGCAGGACAGAACCGCCTTCGTATTCTGCGGCAGCGTTCGCAGCCGCATGGAAGAGATCTTCACACACAGCAGTTCTCCTTTCTTCAATGCCGCCATGCGGCTTTTTGTGGGACCGCTGGAGCGTCGTCCCTTCAGCCGCTTCCTGGAGCGCAAGTTCAATGCCGGCGAGCGCCGACTCGGCCTCGGTGTACTCGAGGCCATTCTCGACACGTGCCAGGACAACCCGGGAGACGCGCAGCGATTCTGCACGGCGCTGTGGCAGGTAACCCGCCAGGACCAGCAAATAGTCGAAACCGATCTGGTACAGGCCTGGACCATGATTTTCGCCATGCAAGAAGATCAGTACGAGATGATCCTGCAAAACCTCAGCCCGCAGCAAAGCCAGGTCCTCAGAGCCCTGGGGCAGGCAGGCAGCCACTCGAACCTGGGCAAGGAGTTTATCGAGAACACGGGAATATCCCTGTTGCCATCCGTGACCAAAGCCCTGGACGGACTCATCAAAAAGCGCATCGTCCAGAAAACGGGCACCACCTACCGCCTGTGCGACCCGTTTCTCGGCGCCTGGCTGGCACGCGCAGTTTCGGGTTCAGCGAGATAATCTTTCGGCGGCCGCATCGAGGTAGTGCAGGCGGGTCTGGGGGTTGCTGTATCCGCGCGCAGCGCGGGCGGGCGGCGACAACTGTTTGAGGCCGTCCCGACTCGCCCACAGTACAACCAGACGAATCACCGTCGATGCCGGCACACCCGATATCATCCAGAGGGCCCACCGTCCCGCTCTCGCACCACCCTCTCTCCATATCTCCCAACTCTCAGTATGGTCCAGAATTCTATCGACGCTCCGCCCCGGGCGACGGCGGCCCCCAGGCCGAGTCTTGTCGCCGCCCGGAAGCGGCCCCCGGATACGCCGTACACCCGCAGCATCTCTTTGAGAAACTCTGCCAGCCGCCATAAATTTCCCTTGACCATCGCCCCCCACATTCTTTATCGTACACAACAGCGCTCCAGAGGGAGCCACCAGTCCGCGGCAAGGGTATCGACGCCCACCTCTCTGCAACACCCACACATCGACCTTCTTTCTGCCTGTCAGTGCGGACATCGGGCATCAACGGAGAGAGGGTGCCCCATGCGCAAACAACTCCCGCCTACCCCCAGTCTCGAAAGCCTCAAGAATCAGGCCAAACAGCTCCTCAAGGCCCACCGCGACGGCGACCCGGACGCCTGCTCCCGGATAGAGGCGTCCTTTCCGCGCCTGAACGGCAACTCGGAAACGGAGATCCACGACGCCGCGTTCTCCCTGCGGGATGCTCAGCTCGTAATTGCCCGCGAGTACGGCTTCCCCAGCTGGCCCAAAATGATCGCAGTGCTCAAAATCGGCGAAAATGAGCCGCAGCCTGCCGACGCCGAAAACCCGGTGCTCAAAATCGGCGCAGACGAACCGCAGCCCGCCGACGCCGAAGATGACGGCTCCTTCGCGCCCATACCCAATCCCTACATCACCGGAAACCCGGTCCGCAGCCCGGAGATGTTCTTCGGCCGCGAGGACGACTTCGCCTCCATGCGCCAACACCTGCGCGCTGCCGAAGGGGGCGGCGTCCTCTTCCTGGTGGGCGCGCGGCGCACGGGCAAGACATCGACCCTCCTCCAGATCCACGACGGCCGCCTGAGCGGCGAGTTTCTGCCCATCTTCGTCGACATGCAGCAGCTGGCGCGCGCTAATACCCGGGAATTCTTCGCCCGCGTGGCCGGGTGGGCCCTGGAAAAGATCAACCCGAAGAACGCGCGCTACGACTTCGCCCGGGGCAATCCGGCGCTCACCTTCGATCGCGTGCTCGCCGACGTCCAGCAGGCCTCCCCGCAGAGGCGACTGCTCCTGCTGATAGATGAAGCCGAAATCCTGCGAGACAGAGTGAACGGCGAGGAACTCGACGAAGCCGCGCTGACCTATCTGGCCAGCCTGCTGGAGAGTCGCCGGATCTCTTTCTGCTTCACCGGATCTGCCGCACTGGCGGACAGCGCGGACGGGGAGTGGAAACAGTTCGTCGACCGGGCGCACATTCGCCAGATCGGCCTCCTCGACCGGGGAGACGCCCGACTGCTGATCCAGGAACCGGTGACGGAATGGATGGTGTACGAGGAAGACATGATGGAAGCCATCTATCGGCTCACCGGAGGCCATCCCTTCTTTACCCAGGTGATATGTGCCATGGCGGTCGATCACCTCAACCAGGCCCGGCGCCGTGCTCTGACCACCGAAGACCTGAGCAAAGTCGTCTCCCTCTTCACCGACAACCCGCCGCCCCAGGTGATCTACGAGTGGGACCAGTTGGACGACCGCCAGCAGAACGCACTGTCGCTGATGAGTGGTGCAGAACGCACTCCCGTCAGGCTCGAAGATCTGCTGAAAATCGCCGGAGAAAAGGGTCGGACAATCCAGGCAGACGACCTCGAGTCAGTTCTGAACGACCTGTGTGAGAATGGATATCTGCATCGCGGCAAAGATGGGACCTACCGCTTCCAGATGGACCTCTTCAGACAGTGGATTCAAAAAGCGCATCCCGCCTGAAAAAACAGATGCCCGGATATCTTCGGAGTCTTCCGAGGTAGACCACCGGATATCCGGGCATCTAAAAAGCAAAGCGATGCGCTAGATCGAGCAGCAGAGACAGCGTCAACGCGGCGAGGTGATACTCCTCATCACCTCGCCCCCTCTATCCTCTCCAAACCCACCAGCCACAGCCCACCTCCCTCGTCCCCCCGATACTCCACCGCCACGCTCGCCACCTCCTCCCCCGGACGCGGATTCACCCACTCGAAGGAATACAGCGTAATCCTCCGCCCCGCCCCATCCTGCCCGGCCAGCACCGGATCCGCCCAATACGGCACCGCGTCCACTCGCTCTCCGTACGGCACATCCCACCGCGCCACCTGCGTCCCGTAGTAGACCGGCACCTCCGTCTCCTCCCCATCCGCGTAGCGCACCCGATACGCGCCGATCAGATCCTCCTCCGGGTACGCCCCCGGGTCCTCAAACGACCACGTCGGCTGCCGCTTCATCTCCGTAGCGCACCCGTGGAGAAACCGCATCCCCTCGCAGACCCCGTCCACCTCCACCGCAGCGGACGCTTCCCCGGAACCCACTCCCACCACACCCGCATCCTCCGGCAGCGCTATCCACTCCCCAAACGGCGGCTCCACCCCCACCTGCGGCAAACGCACCTTCTCACCTCCTCCCTCCTTCCCCTCACCCCGCAACAACCGCGTCTGCCGCGCCACCTCATCATTCACCACCTCCCGGTCCAGATCCCGGAAATGGCTCCACCACAGCATCTGCGCCGCAAAGATCATATTGAAGAAGCAGCCGTTGTATCCAAAGGCGAACTCCGACACCTCGCACCAGGTAGACACCTCCGCGCCCAGAATCTTCTCGGCTGTGCCGTACTCCTGCCAGCGATCGAACTTCTGCGCCGCGAAGTTGCCGCCAAAGTTGCCCAGCACCACCTCGAACCCCTCCCGCATAAACACCGACGACGCCTCCGGATCGATGCTCCAATACCAGTTGCTGATGAGCACGTCTCGGGGAATCTCCTCCAGCGCCTGATACGTCGCCGGCACCGAATTCGCCCGCCCCCAGTACGAGTTGCTCCCATCCATCGCCAACCCCCCGCCGAATCGCCCACCCGTTGCCAGGGGCAGCAGCTTGTCCCCCCACATCCCGGTGCGCACCCCGCGCTCCGCCAGAAACGCGTGGATCCGCGCCACATCTCCCGCCAGCAGCTCCGCCCCGCTCTTTCCCTTACAGCGGGGACAGTGCCCCAGGTGGACCACCTCGTCGTGGCCGATATGCACCAGACGCGGCTCGAACACCTCGATCACCTCCTCCAACACGTCGAACAAAATCTCGTACGTGCGCGGATTGGAGGGACAGTACGTGTCCGGGTACGGATCGTCCTCCCGCTCGGCGATCTCCGGATAAGCCAGACACAGATAGTACGAATGACTCAGCGTGCACACCTCGGGGATGATCTCGACGTGATGCGCCCGCGCCCACGCCACCAGATCGGCCACCTCCTCCTTCCGCAACCAGCTCCCCTGGCCCAGCTCGATGTGCACCGAACTCTTGACATACGGCTGCGAAGCCTGCACCCCCCGCTGTCCGCCTGGATAACCGACCACCATCTCGCTGAACTCCACCCAGGCCTCGTTGATCTTCGGATGCCGCTCGAACTCCATCCCCGCCCCGATCTCCAGAAACAGCACGTTGTATTTCATCCGCGCCAGCCACGCCACCAGCCGCTTGAAAAACGGAATCTGCTCCCGCCCCGGCATATACAGATGTATCCCGCGCACCTCTTTGAACGGCCAGTCGCGCACCTCCATCCCATCGATGCTCACCGCCCCATCCTCGCAGTCGACCACCTGCAGCAGCGACTGGACCCCGTAGAACGCCCCTGCCGCATCGAAACCCGCCACCACCGCTCCGTCGACCGTCACACTCAGCACGTACCCACCCGCACGCCGCACCTCCTCCGGCACCACCAGACCGCGCTCGTCCAGCCGGGCGACCACATCCCGATCCTTCAGCAATCCCACGACGATCCCCGCCGACGCACTCCCCACCCGCACCTCGCCGACGCCGCGAATCCGCAATTCCTCCGCCACCATCTCCGCCAGCCCCTCGCACCCCTCACCCGCCCATCCGACCTCCGCAACTCTCTCGAACCGACAGACCGCCTCCGTCCTCTTCAGCCACTGGGGCCTGGGATAGATCATCTCTTTCAATCTGTTACCCTCCATTATGTTTCGACCTTCAACACCACTACAGTCATATCATCCCCCTGCGGCGCAGCGCCGGTGAAGTCCGCCACCGCGCCGATCAGCCGGTCGATCAGCGCCTCTGCTGCCAGGTCATCCGCACAGCCCTGACGAACAATCTCCGCCGTCCGCTCAAAACCAAAAATTCCCTCTTCCGAATTAGCCGCTTCGACGATGCCGTCGGAACAAAATGCGATTCGATCACCCGACTCTAACTGAACCTCGATCACCGGAAAAGCCGTCTCGACGTGGACCCCCAACGGATACGCATCGACCTGAAGCTCGACGATATCGCCTGGAGCTGCTCTGTAGTGATACGCATAGGGACATCCGCTGTTGGCGAGCTTGAAGATGCGGGAATGCGTATCGAGCTCCCCCATAGTGAAACATACGAAAGTGCGGCTGTCGAGCAGTTCGCTGAGCGTTTGATTGAGATTCTCAAAGAGCTTTCCCAGGGGTGGAGCTCCCCTCATCTCGGTCTTGAGAATACCGTCGAACATCACTGCGGGAATGGCTGCTTCCATAGCGTGCCCGGTTATATCGGCCAGGGAAATGACCAGCCTATCTCCCTGCGGGAAATATTGGAAAAAGTCCCCCCCTACGTGATTGGCCGGAAGACAGCGACCGCCGATGTCAAATCCGGCGACCTGCGGCGGTCCAGAGGGCATCAAACCCATCTGCATGGTGTGGGCGGTTTGGAGCTCCTCCTCCATTTCCAGCATCAGGGCCTGTTCGGCTCTGCGTTGATCCCCCCTTCTCCTGAGCGCATAGCCCGACACGACGACCAGCCCTATCAGGGCGAGACCCAGCGTTCCCATAAGAGCCAGCCGCGCGTACGGCAGATGGATCTTCACCCTCACCGTAGCCACCGTCGGGGAGTAGTTCAGATCCCGGTCCACCGCTTTGACCTCGAACACATACTCTCCGACCGGCAGATCGGTGTATTCCACTTTGCCTGTGCCCGTCTGCTGCCACGTTTCATCATAGCCCCGCAGACGATACATATACACCATGCGCTCCGGCCGCGTCTGCATGCTCGCCCCCTGAAATTCAAACAGGAGATAATCCTGCAAACTCGATACATCGACCTGAGAGACCTCACCGTATCTGCGATCCGCCGTTATGCCGGTTATGCTCACAGACGGCGGAGTAATTCCGGAGCGATAGCGCGTAATGCCCCCCTCCGTGGCGATCCAGATATCGCCGTTCCGCGCCTGAATGATCTCCTGCACGGCATTGTGCGCCAGACCGTCCGATTTGGATATCCGCTGAAGCACAGAGCCGTCGTAGCGGCTGACACCACCACCCCAGGTGCCAAACCACAGGTGACCCTTTCCATTCTCCACAATGGACGACACGCGGCCCTGCACCGGACTAAAGGTGACAAACTCCGAGCCGTCGTAGCGGCTGACACCCCCACCCCAGGCGCCAAACCACAGATGCCCTTCCCGGTCGACCATAATCGACCTGATATCATTGTGGATCAGGCCATCCTCGGTCGTGAAGCTGATAAACTCAACCCCATCGTAGCGGCTCACGCCACCACCCATAGTGCCAAACCACAGATAGCCCTCTCCATCCTCTGTTATGGGCCATACACTGCTGTGTGCTAGGCCGTCCTCATTAGTGAAGGTGACAAACTCCACCCCGTCATAGCGACTCACACCTTCCGGCGTGCCAAACCACAGATTTCTCTCTCCATCCTCTGTTATCGACATTACCCTATTGTGCGCCAGACCATCTTCAGTAGTGAAGGTGACAAACTCCACCCCATCATAGCGACTCACACCTTCCGGCGTGCCAAACCACAGATTTCTCTCTCCATCCTCTGTTATCGACAACACCATATTGTCACCTAAACCATTCTCAGTAGTAAAGGTGACAAACTTCACCCCGTCATAGCGACTCACACCGCCACCCAGAGTGCCAAACCACAGATGACCCTTTCCATCCTCTGCCATCGAAAATACGGCATTATTTGCCAGGCCATTTGCTGTGGTGAAGCTGACGATACTCCTTTCATCGTAGTGGCTCAAACCACCCGCCATCACTCCGAACCACAGCCCTCCCTCCCGATCTACCAGACTGGTCATGACGAGATTGTTGCCTAAACCATCCTCAGTAGTAAAGGTGACAAACTCCACCCCATCATAGCGACTCACGCCGCCACCGTATGTCCCGAACCACAGGTCTCCCTCTCCATCCTCTGCTATCGACATTACCATATTGTGCGCTAAACCGTCCGCTGTAGTGGAGGTGACAAATTCCACCCCGTCATAGCGACTCACACCTTCCAGCGTGCCAAACCACAGGTCTCCCTCCCTATCCTCTACTATGGATGTCACCAGATTATTCGCCAGACCATCTTCGGCAGTGAAGGTGACAAACTCCACCCCGTCATAGCGGCTCACACCTTCCGGCGTGCCAAACCACAGGTCTCCCTTTCCATCCTCTGCTATCGATGTTACCAGATTATCCGCCAGACCATCCTCAGTAGTGAAGGTGACAAACTCCACCCCGTCATAGCGACTCACGCCGCCACCGTATGTCCCGAACCACAGGTCTCCCTCCCTATCCTCTACTATGGACGTCACCAGATTATTCGCCAGACCATCCTCAGTAGTGAAGGTGACAAACTCAACTCCATCATAGCGACTCACGCCGCCCACCGTGCCAAACCACAGGTCTCCCTCTACATCCTCTGCTATCGATAACACCGTATTATTTACCAGGCCGTCCTCGGTTGAATACAGAATGAACTGAGCCCCATCGTAGCGAATAACCCCTTTCCCCTCCTCGAGATCATCCAGATACCTCCCCGTCCCAAACCACAACACGCCCTCCCGATCCTGCAAAGCAGCACCGACAGAAGCGGGAGGGAGACCGTCGGATATGCCAAAACTCTGCCACGAGCCCTGCCGGCTTCCAGTCCCTGCGATCACCCCTTTCCCTTTCCCCGCTTCTACCGCCACGCCTGGGCCACTGCGTACAGCTCGACCAGGACCAGCGGGCCTGGATTGCGCGGCAATCGCCGGAAGGGAAATGCCCAGTAGAAACGGGAGAACAATCTCGATTGCCAGATGGCAAGCTCGTCGAGAAAAAAAACAGCCCCTCCAATGATCGCGATTCGGCTCTTTGCTCATGGTCATCTCCAAAGCCGGGTTGGCCTTCTTTGCGCTGTGGTGAGGGTACTATCTGTCTCTGACATGAACATTTCCGCAGTTGCTCTATTCGGTATATCCAGCAATCTACCGAAAAGATAAGAAATAAACCGGCACCAGCGAGGAACGACGCGCCAACACCCTTTCAACATCGCAGGCGGGTCCGGGGACTGCTGGAGGGCGGCGACAACTGTCCGAGGCCGTCCCGGTCCATCCGCCGCACGGCCAAACGAATCACCAACTCTTCCGGCACTCCCGGAACTAACCAGAAGGCCCACCGTCCCGTGTTCATCCGCGGCTAGGGGAGAGCCCCTGATGGAGGAGGAAGATCGGCGGCCGGCGCGTATTCATCAGCCGCGCGCCCCGATCCCCTCCAGGCTGAATTCTTTGAACCCCTGCGCCAACGCCGGAGATCCTTTCTTCAGCTCGTACCGTCCGTTCTCCGGATCGACGAACAACGGATCGGCGACAGTGGAAAGCAGGTCGAACCCCTGCTCCCGCCATCCCGCCAGGAACTCCTTCGCCGGGCCGGCGCCCACCCGACTCCAGAACAGGTTTCGGTCCATCGCCGCCGGCCCGGCATCCCAGTCCGGCTGCCGGCGGCCGTCCCCCGGCCCGCGCACCGGTTCCGGGGTCACCGGAATGGCGTGCCCGTCGCCGAACACGAACAGATTCCGCTCGATCCGGTGTCCGCCGTAGCTGTTGGGAAAGGTAAACAGCCGGTTGCCGCCCACGAAGATATTGTTGCGCACCGTGTGCCTCGCGTTGTTGTGCAGATGCAGCGCGCTGCCCCGCCGGGCGTGGATATCTAGCGGGCTGTCGTAGACGATGTTGTACTCCATGAGAGAGTCCATCTCCTCGTCATCGAAGTACAGCCCGTGGGATCCACTCCCGTGGGTGCGATAGATCAGATTGAAGCGCACCCTGTTGTGATGCCCCGCGTGGCAGTAGATCGCCGCTCCGTCGTCCAGCACCATCATCACGTCGCGAATAAGATTCCGCTCGATTCGGTTGTGTCCCGGAACCAGCTTTTTGATCCCCTCCACGGAGGGGGAGCCGCCGTCGCCGAATCGGGCCCAGACAGATTCCAGCTCTTTGCTCGCTCGGGGCCAGTTGGCGAACTGCCGGTGTCGCACGCCACCCGTGCTGATCCCGATATAGGGCATATCGTGGATGCTGTTGCGGCAAACCGCGGACCGCTCGCTCATTCCCAGGCCAATGCCGCTGCTGTGCCAGAACAGTTGCCCGCAGTGGTGGATGTGGTTGTCCACAATCCGGTTGTAGCCGCACGGCGCCTCCGGCGCTGCCAGACCGCCGGCAAAGCGGATCCCGCCCCCCCCGCAGGCCGTTATCTCGCATCCCTCCACCGCCATCCGTCGCACGTGCCCCTGGGCGGCGATCCCTCCTCCGCCCACATTGTAGATCCGGCAGCGAGCAATAGTGCAGTCCTCCACCCCGGACAGGCGAATGGCCGCATCCCGGGCGTCGAACGCCGACTGCGACGGATCGGCGATGTGGGGTGACAGACCGGTGTGCACCACAGATAGCCCGCGCAGCGCGATGTGGCGCACCCAGCGGTGCTCGCCCGCCTCCCCCTGCATGCGAATCGCTTCGCAGAGATAGGGCGCCGTTACGGTCGCGCCGTTGGGATCCTCGTCCCCCAGAGGCCACAGATACAGCTTGCCCGCCCGGCTGTCGACGTACCACTGCCCCTGGTGCCGAAGGCCCGAAAGCAGGTTTTCCAGCCGGTAGGGAATCTCCTTCAGCACCTCCGGTCGGTGCACCCACATCGCCGCAAACCCGATGCTGCCCCGCCCCGCGTCGACCCGGGTCACCGGTACCAGGGCATTGGCCCAGTAGGTATAGGGAGTGGTCAGGCAGTTCAGGTCCGCGTTCCGGCAGTCTCCCATACCGCGCAAATCGGCGGACGGAACCATCAGCGTCCGCTGCGATCTACCCAGCCGTCCGCTCCGCCAGGCGTGCCAGTCATCGCTGTCCTCCGACGCCGACCTGGGCAGGGAGCGTCCATTGAAAAACAGCTGCTTGAACGCCCACCCGCTGGGAATCGGAGCCACCCAGACCTTTCCCCGGGCCGCCGCCATCGGCTCCGCGTCCGCCGCCCGCCGCCACCCGGTGATGCACCGTCCCCCGTCCAGCAGCGGGACCTCGCTCCGGAAGGCTGTGTAGGTGACCGGACACGCCTTCGTCCCCGAATCCTCCGGCTCCAGCACCAGCGGCTCCGCGAGTGGATACACCCCCCCGCGCACATGGACGCGGATCGGACGACGCCGAAGATTTCCGCTCAAACTCCTGATCTCATCCCGCGCCCGGGCCAGCGTGGCGAACGGACCATCGCTCCGCTCCTGCACCGGGTCGACCAGCCTGCCCGACCAACGATCGTTTCCGAGCGGAGATACGTAGAATGTCACTGCTCTGGACTTTCCCATGGCATTTTCCCTATCAAATCCGTTCTATTCCCGCGCCCTCCGCAGGCGGGTCCGGGGGTTGCTGGAGGATGGCGCCTCTTGTTTGAGGCCGTCCCGGCTTGCCCACTGTAAAACCAGAAGAATCACCGTTACTTCCGACATCCCCGATATCGAGCAGAAGGCCCACCGTCCCGTGTCCCTCCACCCTCTCCTCAGCTCTCCGAACTCTCAGTCTGGAACAAACCCCTATCGACGCTCCGCCCCGGGCGACGGCGGCCCCGAGGCCGAGTCGAGGCGCCATCCGGAAGCAGCCCCCGGATCCGCCGTCCGCACACAGCATCCCACTAAATAAAGCTCAGATCCCGCCCTCTCCGTATCGAAGAGCCTCAGTCAGAAAAGATCACCTTCACCGACCTGTCCACGTCGGACGCCATATCGAACGCCTCCTGTGCCTTTTCAATCGGGTACTGGTGGCTGACCAGTTGCGCCAGATCGACCTTCTTCTCCGCGACTAGTTCCACAGCCTCGTCGAAAAACGGATTCCCCCCGATCGGAGCAAATACGTTCAGCCCCTTCATGACCAAGTCTTCTATGTTGAAGTGCGGCGTCTTGCTGTAGTGGCCGATCAGACTGATCCTGCCCTCCGGCCGGGTGAGCCTCATAGCCTGCTTCAGAGTCTCTTCCTGTCCGGCGCATTCGAACACCACGTCGACCTCTTTGCCGCTGGAGGCGACGACCTCGGCCAGATCCTCAACAGCGGGATTCACCGTCACAGCGCCGATCCGGGCGGCCAGATCCCTCCTCACCACGGATGGCTCGCTCATCGTAATATCTCCCAGGCCCATCGCCCTGCAGTAGAGCAGGACGGCCAGACCGATGGGACCTGCCCCCAGGATCAGAATGCGATCGTCGGGAGTCGGGCTCGGCCGGCGATAGCTCTTGAGGGCGACGATAAAAGTCTCTATCAGCGCCCCGTCAATGAAATCCATCTCCCCGGGCAGCTTGTGCAGTCTGCGGTCTGCGTCGCGCACGTGCAAGTAGTCCGAAAAAGCGCCCAGATCGCCGCTGGCCCAAGCCACACCGAGCGTCACCCTGTCCCCCTCCCCGAACGTCTGCACCTGGCTGCCGACCTCCACCACCTCCCCGCAGTACTCGTGCCCCGAGTTCATCGGATAGGGGGAACAGGTGCGTCCATAGTCAGTTCCCAGGTACCGGTGCACGTCCGAACCGCAGATGCCCGACGCCCGCACCCGGACCAGCACGTCATCCGCTCCGATATCCGGCCTGTCCACTTCCTCGACCCGCAGATCGCGGGGGCCGTAAATGATCGCCGTTTTCATTCTTCACCTCTCCCGAGTTTCGATAACTCCGCCTTTTGCGGAGTGACCCCATCGATATATTCCACTCACATCTTCTCAAAAATTAAAAAAAACGTACACCTATCCCATCCATCCCGCCACTTTTACTTCATGAGTGAAAAAACACACGCCGAACTCACCGCTATAGTCGACCGCGCCCGAACCGGCGACCTGGACGCCTGCGAAACCATCGTCCGCCGCTTCCAGGATATGGCCGTCGGCTACGCCTACTCCCAGCTGGGCGACTTCCACCTGGCCGAAGACGCCGCCCAGGAGGCGTTCATCAACGCCTTCGCCGGCCTGCCGCAGCTGCGCGCCAGCGCCGCCTTCACCTCCTGGTTCCGGCAGATCGTCTACCGCCAGTGCCAGAAGATGCGCCGCGGAGGGCCGATCGACACAGTGCACCTCGACGCCGTCGGCGAATCGACCTACCCGGGCCCCGGTCCCGACCAGATCGCGGAGACCGAACACATGCGCGAACAAATCTACGCCCTCATCCGCCAGCTACCCCGCCCCGAAGCAGAAGTCATCGCCCTCTTTTATATGGGGGAACGCTCTCAGAGCGAAGTCGCCCAATTTCTGGGCATCTCCGTAGACACCGTCAAAAACCGCCTGCGCTCCGGGCGCGAAAAACTCCAGAAAGGTTTACTCGATATGACCGACAAGGCCCTGCGCGACCACGCCCCCTCCCGCGACGACTCCTTCGCTACCGTCGTCAACCTGTGCAACGCCGCCCGCGCCGGCGACCTCCCCCGCGTGCAGCAGTTGCTCCACACCGACCCCGCGCTCGCCACCCGCACCATCAGCCAGAACGGCCAGCTCGCCATCCAGTGCGCCGCCCGCGAGGGCCACACACCCATCGTCCGCCTGCTCCTCGAAGCCGGCGCCAACCCCCTGCAGGGGATCTACCCCAACCGCGGCGCGACCAGCGCCCTGGCCTGCGCCCGCGACCGCGAACACGCCGACATCGTCAAACTCATCGAAGAACATCTGGAGCAGCACCCCGCGCCCCAACCCGAACCCGACCAGGCCGCCCGCCTCCTGGCCGCCGTCGCCGACGACGACCTCGATGCCGCCAGGGAACTGCTGGAAACCGACCCCGCCCTCGCCAATGCCGAAGCCAACGCAAAAGCCGCGCAGAAACTGCGTCAGGGAGAAATCTCCGCCAACCGGCCCGCCATCTTCCCGCTCCGCCTGGCCGCCCAGCTCGGCCTGCTCGACATGGCGCGCCTCCTGCTCGACGCCGGCGCCGATCCCGACGCCGCCTTCGACATGGACCTGGGCGACGAGGGCAACTACCGCAACGCCGGCGAACCCCTCTGGCTGGCCGCCGCCGGCCAGCACCGCGACCTCTGCGCACTCCTCCTCGAGCGCGGTGCCGACCCCAACGCCTACGTCTTCGCCTCCGGCCCGGCTGCCGAGCGCGCCCTGGAAAACGGCAACGACGAAATCCTCGACCTCATCTACAGCTACGGCGGCAAAAACTTCGCCGTGGCCGCCGCCCTCTGTGGCCACATGGCCATTCCGGCAGAAGCCATGGCCCTCAAACCGGAACTCGCGCCCCAGATCCTGTGGGGCGCCGCCCTCGGCGGCAATGTCGACCTGGTCCGCCTCTGCTTCACCTACGATTTGGGAGATGTGGATCGCTTCGGGCTGCTCTACCAGCCCCTGCGCGGACGCCCCAGCCAGGCCGAACGCCGCTATGCCGACGGCAAACGCGACCAGTTAGAAGACAAGGTCGAAATCCTGCGACTCATCCTCGAAAACGACACCGACCCGTCTGCCCGCGATGCCAAAAACATGACCGCCCTGCATCGCCTGGCCGGCGAAACCTCCCGCTGGACCGATGAAGAGAAAATCCCCCTCGCCCGCCTCCTCCTCGACTTCGGCGCCGACATCGAAGCCTGCGACGACGAACTCCAGTCCACCCCCCTGGGCCACGCCGCCCGCTACGGCCACGCCAAATTGGCGGAGTTCCTCCTCGAACGCGGCGCCCGCACCGATCTGCCCGAAAACGAGCCGTGGGCAAAGCCCCTGGCCTGGGCCGAAAAGCAGGGCCACGACGACATCGCCGAACTCCTGCGCCAGCGAGGTGCAAAACGCTAGAAGCAAAACTTGACACAGATCGGCTCGATTCCGTTATAAAAGACCCTATCGCAATCCAAACGAGATGGGGGCAGCAGGCGAATGCGGATCGGAAGCTTTGAATTCAATCGGCGCGAACTGGCCGGATCAATGGGGGACTTCGGAACCCTGCTCCCCCTGGCCATCGGTTTCATCGTGGTCTGCGGGATGGATCCGGCCGGATTCCTGGTGATGATGGGGCTGATGAACATAGCCACCGGCCTCATCTATCGCCTGCCGGTGCCGATCCAGCCCAAAAAAGTCATCGCCGTGATGGCCATCGCCCAGCAGTGGTCTCCGCCGATGATCTACGCCACCGGGTTCGGCACCGGTATCATCTGGCTCTTTTTAGCCGTCACCGGCTGGATTCAAAAAATTGCCGATCACACGCCGAAGTCGGTGGTGCGAGGCATACAGATCGCCCTGGGAGTGCTGTTGGGATGGGAGGGATTGAAGATGATGCTCGGCATGGGGGCGTGGGCTTCTGCCGCAGAGGTCTTGGGCAGTCGGTATTTATTCCTGGCCCTGGGCTTCATTTCCGTCGTCGTCGTCCTGACGCTGAGAAAAAACAAATACGCTCCGGCCGGGCTCGTGCTCATCGGCCTGGGAGCGCTCGTCATCCTCCTTCAGGGCAACTGGGCCGATATCCTCCGCATCCAGTTCAAACTACCCTCGCTGACCACTTTTACCTTTGACGACGTGTGGCAGGGCATGTTGAAAGCCGGTTTTGCGCAGCTTCCACTGACCGCGACCAATGCGGTCCTGGCCACCGCCGCCCTCATCAGGGAATACTGGCCGGATCGCCCGGTCTCCGAGCGCAAACTGGCGCTGAATATGGGGCTGATCAATACGACGACGACCTTCTTCGGAGGGATGCCGATGTGCCACGGAGCCGGCGGTCTGGCCGGCCAGTACTATTTCGGGGCACGCACCGGAGGGGCGAATGTCATAGAGGGAGTTATCGAAATCGGACTGGGCCTGTTCTTCTCCTCGGCGATTGTCGCCCTCTTCTCCGCGTTTCCCATGAGCATCGTGGGGGCGATGATGCTCATGGTCGGGTGGAGCCTGGTCCGCTACCTCTTTTCCCTCCGCAGGAAGGATCTGGCACCCACCGGCGTCACCATTTTCGTCTCCCTGCTCACCAACATCGCCTTCGGCTTCGCCGCCGGCGTGGCCGTGTACTTCGGCGTCAAATACTACATCCGCCTGAGCGGAGGCTGTGACAGCCGTTCCCCCCTGTTCGACCTGACGCCGAAGAGCCGGCTGTAGTCCCGTCGGATGGTGGATGATACGACCGATCCAGCTCCAGTTCGGCTCCACCTCCTTGATCCAGTCCAGGACATCGGTATCCCCTTTCTGCGGCCAGGTTAGCGGAGTCGATATCGACATCTTCAGGTGGATAGTAGTAGAGGATATGCGCCTTTTCATCGTGGAACCATTCGCCGGGGGCATCGAGTTCCTCAAAGATATTCTCGACAAAACGGCGAGAGTCGTGCAGGCCCATTTGCCGGTTGTTCTGCCAGCCCCCCTCGTAGGTAATTTCGCCTGCTGCCGTCTTACCAGTGATCCGGTAGTGGTAGCCACCCCAGAGATGGGCGTGCAGGGCGTGGATATAGCCCCCTGCAGGATCGGCCCAGTGGGCGGCTCGTTCGGAGCTGAAGGCGTCTGCTGCCGCTCCGTTATAAGGGGTTGCATCCGGATCGTAGTTGGGATAGCGCGCCATATGCTGGCGCTGGCCGTTGATAAACAACTGGTCGATCTCGAGTCCGGCCGGAGTCTGCGCCTGCATAATCCCGTCGCCATGAGCTTTCCAGCGAAAATGGAGTTTGGACCCCCCGCTGATAACGACTTTTCCCCCCTTGCAGGCGGCGTAAGTCACGGGGGCATCGAGCCTGCCGGAGTCTTCCGGGGTGAATATCAAAGGAGTTTCGAGATAGTATACGCCTTCTTTGAGAAATACCGCAGGCTGTTCTCCAAAAGGCGCACCTTTGCTGCGAATCTCATCTCGGGCGCGGGTTATTGATCTGAATGGTTCACCGATAGATCCCGAGTTTGAGTCGGAGCCGCCGGGGGAGACGTAATAACTGCAGGCCGGTTTACCTGTCATTGTATGAGACCCTTTCGACCAGTTCCACGAGGATCGTGCGCCCCGCACCGTGGGCGTCGTTTACCAGGATCTCCTCCACACCCGCCGCCTGCAGCCCCTCGCAGGCCGCCACCACTTCCCCCGTGAGCAAACGCGCCATCTCCTCCCGATCCCGCACCCCCCGGACCAGCGCCGCATCCTCCCGGTGCCGCGGATGCCAATCGTCGATCCCCGCCACACCCTCGAGATCCGTCATCACGTATACCGCTTTGATATCTGCCATATACAGCTCCCCTTTCGCTTACATCATTTTTCCAAGATACTCCTCCATTCGTCCTCCATCAATTCCCCGATATCTGCTGGCGCTGGTGCTGCTTTCCTCCTCGCATTTGCGCACTTTGCCGCTGGGAATAGCGGTGCTGCAGCTGGTGCAGTACTACGCAGTGGACTTCGGGGCGCTGTTCGCCGGGCTGGTCATCGTCATGGTCCCGACGCTGCTCTGCTACATCATTCTGCAGGAGCAGATCACCAAGGGGATCACGGTGGGAGCGGTGAAGGGGTGAGGTAGGTGAGCGGGGGATGAGCTAGGGCGCTGTTCCCATTGAATCAGATAAAAATGCCACAATAGCCAAGGCCGGCCCAGTGTACCTCCTGAGCCGGCCTTTCCGATTCGACGACGATCCAATTCTCTACCGTCCCGCGTCAGACAAAGACATCATCCGACAACGGCTCCGATCGGAACTTCTCCACAATGCGCCTCTGCACCACTTCCACGTCAGACAGCAGCATGGGACCGAGAAATTCCGTGCGATCGGTCAGCGCCCTGCGCTCCTTTTCAGACATCATGCCGAGGAACCGATCCTTGAAACGGTCGCTGGCCGCCTTCATGGCAACGGCGAGATCGTCGCGGCCCACCCGGGCAATGACCTCCTCGATCTCGCCATCCTCCAGATCTGCCAGGTCTTCGAAACAGCTGACCGGACGGAAACGGTCGACATCGGTGACCAGTTCGTCCCACCTGGAATATCCGTACCCGGCAGCGATGACCTGTTGCGCCTCCTCCAGCGTCACTCCGGCATCCGGAACTTCGGCATCGGGGATATCCGCCAGGCGGGGCAGATTCCCCTTGGCCCATGGCACGTAGCGGGAATCGCCGGCTTTCACCCTCTTTTGGACATCCCTGGCCTGCTTCTTCAGACTTTCCAGCCTGGGACGGCCCCAGAGCCTGCGCATCATATTCGCCGCGGAATCCTCCTCGCCGATATCGTCGACCAGTTTACACCACTTGACGTATCCGTACTCGACGGCGATGACGTACTGGACCTCCTGCAGCGTCACCCCGATATCCGGAACTTCCGCCTCCGGAACTGCGGACAAACGCGGCAGATGCTCCTTGACTCGCGCCACGCTATCGGGGTCGCCTCCCTTCAGCTCTTTGTGGAGATGCTTGGCCCGCTTCTTCAGATTCTCCAGACTCGGGCGATCGGGAAGCTTGCTGGTAGTAGCCATATGAGCCTCCTCCTCAGACGTACTTTAAGCCGTCGTCCGGACCGGGCTCGGGCCGGAATTTATCGGCAATTCGCCTCTGCACCCCCTCCACGTCGGACAGCAGCATGGGACCGAGAAACTCCATATACTCGGTCAGCGTCTCCCGCTCCTTCTCCGACATGGTGCCGAGAACGCGATCCTTGAGACGTTCTTCGGCCGCTTTCAGAGCAATAGTCATATCGTCGCGACCGACCCGGATGAAGATCTCCCGGATCTGTTCGTCGCTGAGATCGGCTATCTCGTGGAAATGGGAAATAGTAATGCGGATGGGTGTAGACATGGCGCACCCTCTCTCGTGATCGCCCGGGGTCCGCGTTCGTCAGGCGGAAAGAAGGTGAATGTATAAAGATGAGGGATGGGTGGGCTTGGCCCTTCTCGCGGACTGAAGGCGCCCCATGCGCCTGTCTTTTTGAATGTAAGAGATCCACCCCCGCCGATCAAGAAAAATTTGCGGAAGAAGTTTATTCCGACGATCCGCCCGATCTGAATTTGGTGTGGGTCGAAGTATCCGCCGTCGCGGCCCTTGCCGTCCCGGTAGCGACATCGCGTACCTCCACTCGCCAGACCCCGGGCGACGCGTTGTATCCGAGAAAAAAGCGCTCCCTGCACTTGCCCAAATCGCCCACGACATTGCGGGTCAACTCGGGGCGTATTCCGCCTCGAGGATCGAACACCTCAATATGGAACACGTGCGGCACCAGAGCAGCGTCCGAGTCACCGGCCACTATCTCCGCTTCAACAGTCAGAGCGTAGTCCGCTAGAGATGCCGTCGTCACCATTCCGCGCACCTCGTAAGGTAGCAGTGCGTACAGCTCCGCGCGCCCGGGGTAGACCACGTCTTCCACCCTGTCGGTCTTGCCCCGATACATGCCGCGACGCACGTCGTAGACATGCGCCGTGTGGCCAAAATCAATCCAGGCGGGCTTCGGCCTCAGATCGCTCATGTACACAGCCGAGTCGGGACGCAGCTTCGGATGACGCAATAAGGCGACGTATTCCCCCCCACCCAGGCGATAGCGGTGGAACTCCGTCGCCTGGACGCGATGCGTCCGGTCCTCGTAGAGGGCCGCGACTTCGCAGCCGATCGCAGGCTCCAGGCCAGCTTCATCTGCCAGGAGTGCCGCAATCGTATCTCGCCAGGGCAATTCCTCTGACAGCGTGCGCCAGATCTGGTAGTCGCGGATCATCGCGTTGAACAGGATAGCCCTGCCCTCGCCGTACTGGTTCGACAGTATGATCGGCGTTCCTTCCGCCGTAGTCCCCAGAGCCTGCGCCCCGTCCAGTCGGACACTGCTGTCGACGGCCAGGCTGCCCAGGTTGCGCTGGTCTGCGGTCGTGCCCCTCTGCATCAGCACCACACTCTTATCGGGAATGCCGCCGCCGTATCTGGCCCCGAACAGATCCGCCAATACCCCGTCGTGATCAGCGCGACAACGGCCGTCGAGCACGCCGGGGAATATATCCGCAATCAACGTGCCGCCGGTCCGCACGAACCGGCGCAGATACTCGGCCTGCTCCTCGGTTACGCGCAGGTGCTGGGGCAGAGCGATCGCTCGCCAGCGATCGTTCAAAGACGACTTCGACGTCAGCTGCGATGAGGGGATGACCTCATACGAAAATCCCATATCGCTCAACAGGTAAGTCATCCCCTCGAAGGACTGCATATAGGCGTACAGATCGCCGCCGGTCATGAGTCCGTCCCAGTTAACACTTTTGGGCAAACCCTTTTCAAAGACGACGGAAGCGTGCAGGTTTTCCGGCGCGTACACGACCGCGATCCGATCGTCCTGGCGATCGGCACTGAACAGCAGCTTGGCGATGCCGTTCTTGAGTTCCGCCAGATTGTCAAAGATCTTCGCCACCCCTTTGACCGGCCCGAGGTCGGGACCCAGCAGTCGCTCGGCGTTGTAGGCCTGGGACTGCCCCCCATAGTAGAGCCCATGCAGGTTGATATCGCGGAACAGACTCCACCACGGCAGGTATTCCTGATCGATATAAGGCGGGTAATTGTACAGGCCGTATCCGCCGTACCACGTACCGTGATAGGCGTTGGACCCGGCGGCGGAGCGGAAGATGTCGTGCACCCAGGGATTGGGATACTGAAAGACCAGATCCTTGCCCTCGGCCAGCTGCCAGAAATCGAACCCACAGCCCGGCCAGCTCCAACCGATCACCATCGAGCCTATGTTCGACGGAACGTGCGGAGCCAGATCGTGAATATCGCGGTCCATCGCCCGCCACCAGTCCGCTATCATCGCATCGGCAGACAGCTGGTGGTCGACCCAGTGGCACAGCGGAGCGGAGTCGTCCTGCGCCAGAGCCGCCAGGGCGTCGGCTTTCCCAATGGGCGCTACGTCGTCGAAACTGGCATAGGCCGTTCCCCATGCCCGGTTGAGCGCATCGAGTGTGGGATACCGCTCTCGCATCTGTCCGGCCAGGAACGAGCGGTAGCTCGCGCTCCAGCCGAAGTCGATGCCGGGACTCTTTGTATGGCGCACGTCGTCTCCCAGATAGTAGAACAAAGGAGACAGATACAGCCCCTGCTCGACGAGAGGCCTGATCTGACGAATCGCCGCTGAAAGGTGATCGGGATTGGCAAAAGAGGGGGTCGCCTCCCCCTGCGCATTGACATCGACGCCGGTCATCCGGTAAGCGTAGAGGACCGGATGGGCGTTTGCCATCGCGGCTGAGACGGCAGCGGGCCCCACCTTGCCGCCGACCAACGCGCCTCTCATGCCCATTCTGGCAAGCTGCTTCAAAACCGCCCTGCGGCGGGGGTCAAACCCCGTTCCGGCTTCCCATACGAACCAGTTCAAATCATCCGGTGCCGGACCGTTATGGGCGACGTAGAACGCCCGGCGATCCTCGCAGATAACCCCGCCGTTTTCATCTAAAAGGGCCAGGTTGACGTAGTTGTAGATATGGAGCGATTCTGCAAAGGGAACCTCAAATGCCGCTTCCCGCGTCGCCGGGCGCGTCCGGGTGGACACACACCGCCCGTAATTGTCGAGCACGTCGCACCGAAGGCGCATGCCAGGTTCCGGATCGCTGGAGAGTGTGACCGCGGCGCGAATGGTTCCGCCCGGTTTCTGGTGGGAATTGTCGAGCTGCAGCGACGCTATGTCTATACCGGCGGAGACCGCGAATGTGTCGAAGCGCCAGTCCAGAACGCCCGTCTCGCCTATGGCCTGGAGTCCGACGACGTATCGCCCCGCAGACAGCTGCGGAATCTCCGACCCGACCCCCTCGTGGCGCAGCCGTCCATCCGCATCCCAGACGCGCAGCTTCAGCGGGGAATCCGAGGACTGTGAGAGCGCCAGAGCGAAGGGCATGTCCACGCGCCTGATCGCTTCAACGGGCCAGCGCGTCTCGATCCGGCTGGCGGCGCCGGCCCGATCGCCCGCCCATAGCACCGAGCGACCGATCAAGGCGCACCAGGCTTCCTGTTCCAGATCGATCAGGTCCAGATATTGCAGCCGATTGTCATCGGGGGGGTCTGCGTCGCGCGGGTAGTCTGCGATATTGGCGATGCGGCCGGCGTTCGGCTTTGTCCACAGCCCGACGATCTTCCTTGCCGCCTCGTTCGCTGTGCCGAACTCCTTCGCCAGTTTGCGCAGCGCCGCCACCGGAACCGCTGCGGACACCATCTGACGCTGACCGTCCGGATCGGGCGAATAACCCGCCAGGTCGATGCCGTCGACAAGCTCCACATAGCCGGCGCCCCGGCCGATCAGCTCCTCGAGCCGTGCACCTACCTCTTCGCCCAGCGTGGAAAAAGGAATGTCGCTGACGACCACGTCGATCGGCCCGTTCATCGCCTGCAGCAGCCGGGCCGCAACATCGGCCGAACTTTGAGCAATCAGTCCCTTGGAATGAGCGACCTGCGGCGATCCGAGATGACCCTGCGAATGGCAGTAGACGGTCGTCAGATCGAAATCGAATCGCTGCGACAGCTCGATCGGCCAGCGCCCCTGTTCCTTGTGGGCGATGGCCAGCACGCGCACCGGCCCACCGTGCAGAGGCCTGGCCCAGTCGATGTGCGGCGTGACCACGTCGTCAAACGCCGTCAGACGCCGCAACTCGTCATCCGGATAGAAATAGAAATTCACCTTGCCATGCCCCTCGAGCCGAAACACCCGGCTCGGGACATCCTGGGCATGAGCCGTCATCGAGAGCAGAAGAACGAGAGCAAACATCCTGGCTACGCTGCCGAGCCGACATTCAATATTCATAGCGAACCCCATCGTCGACGGTCCTTTCGACTCTTGCTGAAGCACGTTCCGCAGTCTCGACCCTCACTCCGCCGGCCTATTCGATCACCAGCAGCATCGTCATGCCTTTCCGTCAACGACATTGGCCCATCCTTCGTAGATGCCCCATTTGTCGGTCTCTCGCCGCTAACCTAAGCTCCTAAAAACCGCGCGCGTCTGCCTTCCGCATATTCGCTGTAGGTCGGCGCCGTGCGCAAAGTGGCAAAGACCGCGTTTTCACTATCGATGAGCTCCGGCTCAGCAACGGCAGAGAGGCTGTTCTGCAGATGGGCTGTGTTATCGGCGCCAATGAGGGAAGTGGTGATGGTCGGAATGGAGAGATTCCACTTGATAGCCATCCGGGACAGAAGATCGCGGTCGACGAGGCCGACTTCGTCCCCCATTTTGAAGAGCTGGCCTTTTTGGAAGAGCTCGCGGGTGATAACGCCCATGCCCTGCGCCCCGGCACGGGGCAGGACGCTCTGCAACGCGCCGTCATCGGCAAAACTGAAGTTCATGGCGAGAGCGTCAAAACATCCCGCGTCGACTTGTGAGAGATAGGTGCTCTCACCCGAGAAGTTGTCGGCCGAGGCAAAGCGTATGAGCCCTTCGCGTTTGAGTGCGGCAATGTTGTGCCGCATTTTTTCGAGGTATTCGGGGTCTGCGTCGAGGGCCGACTGGAGGAAGGGGAAGTTGAGAAAATCGATCTGCTCCCGGCCCATGAGGGCGAGAATGCGCTGCACTTCGGCCTTGAGCAACTGGTAGTCGCCCATCTTCCTGTTGTTGGGGTCGTATCCGTAACCCATCCCTTCAGGACGAGTCTGGATATAGATATCATACGGCGGAGGCACTTCCCTGAGATTGCGCCCCAGTGCCTCTTTCTCCGGATCGATCGTCACGTCAAAAAAATTTATGCCGTGTTCGTACGCCACTTTCAAGAGAGAGCGCCGTTTATCACCGCCGTACCCTCGCCCCTGGTAGCCCGGTTTGACGGCGTTCTCAAACTCCTCATTAAAACCTCGGGAACTACCGTCGGTCAGATATTCGTGCCCCCCCAGACCAATGGCTGAAAGCTCGATACCGAGTTTGTCGATCTTGCGATAGATCACCGTTCAACTCCTGTGTGAAATGGGTGCGATTTCGTTTAGTACTGCGACTATATGAAGACTCCGCAATCTATCGCTCAGCTCTTGTGGATATGCCTCCTGCGATCCGCCTCGGGGAGAGGATCGGGCAGTGCAGAAGTATCGAGAACACCAGTAGCTCCGAGAATGGTATTGACCGAGCCTCCCTCAGACGCGCCAACGTAAATCAGATGAGTGATCCCGTCGATGACGATCGAAGTCGGAGAGGAGAGTTCCTCTGTGTCCCTGGAGCCCGCAGCGCCGACCGGCAAAATCTTGCGACTTTGACGGGTCAGAGTGCGGCCATCGCCAGCGAGAAAGATCTCGTAGAGCTCGGTAATGCGGGCGACGCCGCCGGAGGCACGGCTGCCGACCCCGGCGATGGCGACAAATTCGCCGTTCCCCAGGGGCCGGATCGAATCCGGGTCGATCTCGTGCCAGATGAGAATCATATCCTCATCATCCACAGCCAGCCCCTCGATCGGAGTGAGTATATCGAGACGTTCCCAGGAGATCGCATCGTCCGAACCCCAAATGGCGGAGTAGTAGTTGTCGCTGCCGCCATGTAAGGAGTAGCCGGCATATTTTTGAGCGATGCCGGGAAATGGATTGATCGACCATCGGAAGTACCCGGTGTGGCCGTCGCCGGCGTCGGTTTCAATGTCATAAGTAAGGACGACCGAGTCTTCATCGCCGTGCAGGCGCTTGAAGTTGATGCCGTCATCCGACGTCGCCAGCATCGTCCGCTGCGTGCGCTCGATCCCGTTTTTGTGATACGTCATGTGTACCGCGCCATCGACGACCCTGGCGTGCGGCGTCTCGGTGTGGCCGGTTCCCTGGACATTGTCCAGATGGATCGGATTGAATGCCGGCTTGTTGGCGACGTGATCGAAGTGACCGGCGGCCACGGCATCTTCGTACGAGAGCCAGTTGGCCGGCACGAGCGGGTTGCCGTTGCAGACGTAGAGCCAGATGCCTCCCTCGCCCGGATCGTGATCCGTGGAAAAGTAGAGCGCGTAGTCGAAAGGGAAGGATTCCAGATCGAACATCGAGACCAGACAGGTGTAGTAGGGACCCGGACCGGGCATATCTTCGGGCGATGGAAAGAGGCTGGATTTTTTGTCGAAGGAATAGCAGGTCATCGCGTGCCCTCTACTGTGGACGGGTTTTGAGATCAATCGTGGCTCTGCGAACGCAAAAGTCGTCGCTGCCGTCTTTCCCCTTGAGATAGGCGCTTCTCAAAGCTCGGTAACGATCTGCGGATCGATCTGATCCCAATCCAGCTCGACACCAAGGCCTGGAGCACCGGTCGGCGCCACGCAGCCGTCGGCGTCGAGTCGGATCGGCTGTTTGACGCCGAACCCGATCCCCTCGGTCAGGGAACCGGCGTACTCGAACCACTCGCAGTTCTTGCGCGAGCAGATGACGTGCAGATTGGCGTGATCCATGAGCGACATCATAGCGGTGTGCACTTCGCAGTTGAAGCCGAACGCTTCGCACAGGTGGAAAGTCTTCAGCAAACCGGTGATGCCCCCCTTCCACGATACGTCGGAGCGGACGATATCGACCGCCCCTCGCACCAGATACTGCGGCACGGTGTACACACCCCAGACCCCTCCCTGACCCCATTCGGTGCCGACAACGGGAATCTCGAGGCGTCGTGTGAGTTCGGCGTACCCCTCGATATCGGGGTCCATCAGGGGCTCTTCAAACCAGTAATAGTCCAGCTTCTCCAGTTCGCGGCCCATGCGCAGGGCCTGCTGGTGGTTGTAGGCGGCGACCGGGTCGGACATGAGCACCATATCGGCGCCGACCGCTTCGCGCACGGCGCGGCACTGGGCCAGATCGCCGTCGTACCCGGCCTTGGGATGGAGCTTGTATCCGGAAAAACCGGCCTCCTTCGCCGCCAGGGCAAATCCCACCTGACGGTCGACGTCGTCCACACCCCCTGTGGTGTTGTACGCTTTGACCCGTTCCCGACATCCGCCCAGGAGCTTGTAGATCGGCTTGCCGACCGCCTTGCCCATAACGTCCCACAGAGCGACATCGACCGCCCCATACGCATTGAGCGGCGTCAGACCGCCCCAGCGATCGGCATCGAGCATCTTGTGCCAGATCTTCTCGTAGTCGAAAGGATCCTCGCCGATCACTTGAGGACGAATCGTGTCGGCGATGGCCTGGGCTACGGAGAGACCCTTCTGGGCGAAACCATGCCCTTCGATGCCGACGTCGGTCTTCACCGTCACCACCACCAAATGGGGCAGGACTTTTAGTTCGACTGCGGTTACGCGCATATCCATATCCCTCGCTCCTGGAGTTTATCCTTGCTTTCACTGCGCTGTCCATACTATCCATCCGCTCCCAGAACGTGCCCCGGCGCTCCGCACCGCGATACTTCATAAGTCTTCTGTCATCCGACGTCGGCCTGCTCGTCGAATGAGATCCCGCGTCGCGGTTTGATCTGCGTGGCCGGGCAGCCTGCGACTGAGGAAAAAAACGGCTAAATACAAAAACTGTATACACGCCAGGTAAAGGAGCTCCGGATCCCGGGCGGTGTCCGTCAGATTTTGAACGTATTCGAAAATAGCACCGCCGGCCAATCCGCCCAAAATCCCGCCGAAGGAGGCGCCGTACATGATCATGGAGAAACTTTCGGCCTGATAGTCGGACGAAACCGCTTTCATCATGATGTGAGTTCGGCCCATCTGGTGGGCCCCATCGATAATGCCCCACAGAAGGAAGATGACGCCTGCCCAGAGGGTGAGATGGAGCAGATCGGCCGGCAGCGCCATCCAGGCGAAACCGAGCATAGTCATACCGGAGAGAGCGATGGTGACAGCGGAGCGTCCGCCGTGGCGATCTACCAGCCTCCCCCAGAAGGGCAGACATACGAGCTGGCCAAGAGCACCTACAGACATGAACCAGACAAAATGCATATACGGCACGCCGCGCTCTGTGAGCAATACGACCCAGAAGGTGTAGCCCATGGAGCGCAAACCCATGTAGAGAGCCATGTACACACCCAGGCGCTGGACAGAGCTGTGGTTCAGGGTCTGCCACAAACGCTGGAAGAGGGTTTCATCCGTATCCGACGGAGGGCGTTCGGATACCTTGCGCACCCACCAGGCGCCCAGGAAGGTGGCCAGCAATGAGAGGGCGAAAAGGGGCGTAAAATGTGCGGCCGGAGGTCTGGTGCCCAGATACCAGCCCACGCAGACGGGCAAGATGATTTCCAGGGCGCGCTGGGCCATCCGCATGCGCGCCAGGAAATGGCCAATGGCATCCCCCGCAGTGTTGTCCTGTATGAGCGGCCACCAGGAGGTATTCCCGGTCTGCTGCAGGAGACCCCGCAGGGTGATCATGATGAGGGCCAGCCAGACCGCTTGCCTGCCGGGTTGGAGATACAGAGCGAGGGCAACCAGTCCCATCGTCGGAACCATGGAAAGGATGCGCCCCCAGAACATGAGATGGGCTTTGCCGATCCTGGGAATGAGATAGAGGCCGATGAGTCGGGTGGCGCGCTGCAGGTGATTGGCCGACGCCAGGAGGCCGATCTGGAAAGCCGTCGCATCGAGGGAGAGAAGAAAGAGGGCGCAGATAGATGTGACAAAGGCGTTGTTCACCGAACCACTGACAGCCAATCCCACCAGACGGGGCTGGCCTTTTTTGCGCTGTGCTTCGGTGAGAGTGTTGTCTGTCTCTGACATGAACACCTTTCTCAAACTACATGCTGGTTTGGCGAAGTCGGACCGGTTGAAGAAAATGGTCCATGGCAAAATTTGACATCGATCTATCAGACATCGGTATAATAATAAGAAAAGAGAATCCCCCACATAGCACTTGACACTGTGAACCACCCCTCCTACTCTTGATTTCAGCGCTGTTGAGGCAGCCTCCGGTCCGCGGCAAGGGATGGATTCCCACCTTCCACGCTCTTCTTTTTTATAGCTACCTTCTTTCTGCCTGTCATAAGCGGACACCAGGCGTTTTCCAAGAGAGGAGGTAGGCATGCCTGCCCTACCTGTACGCCCCAGTTTCTCCCAGCTGCAAAAACAGGCCAAAAGTCTGCGCAAAGACTGCCAGTCCGGCACAGAGGCGGCCCTTTCCCGTCTGCGCCGGTACCACCCGGACTACGCCGATGCCGGCACCCTCTCCGACATCGAATTCCACCGCATCTTGCAGGAAGTCGGTGCCCTTCTCGGCAAGCTGCACCCAATCCCCACTGAGGGCTTCGGTCCACTGGATGGCAATGGCCGGGGTCCGCACAAAAACTGGCGCACCGCATCCTCTTCCTGTTGGCTAACTTTTTGACAATGCGTGGGATACGGACGCAAACTCCTGTTTCACTCCGTTCGTTCCGCCGTTCAACCCAACCCATCACCTCGAGACGGAATTCGGCGAGAACGAGGATTTCTAAGGAATTGACTGCCAGAAGATCGATGCTCTTTTTACTATAGTTAGCATCCTGATTGTCGTTTCGCCACTTACCAGGATTTCTCATTCGATTCAGGAGCTCATCATGAAAATCACCGACGTGCGTGCGCTGTCTCTTTCCCGTAAACACGAGCCGGAGAGGGAGTGGTATAGCGCCTCTTTTCACGTGTACAAGGCGGACTGTTCCATACTGATCATCGAAACGGACGAGGGGATACAGGGGATCGGCGAGCCGAGTGCGTACGGAGTGCCGCCGGATATTGCGGCGAAGGTGGAGGAGATCGGGCCGATGCTGCTCGGGCGGGATCCGACCGAGCCGGGTCTGATGTCGGCGATTATGGGAGAGCGGAGCATGGATACCACCTACGCCGGTCTGGACTGCGCGTTGTGGGATCTGAAGGGAAAGATCGCGGAGAAGCCGGTGGCACAGCTTCTGGCCGGATCGGAACGAAAGCCGCTGGAAAAAGTGAGACTCTACGCTTCGGCGGGGGTGCGCTACGACTGGGATAAGGAGCCGGAGTCGATCGTGGAGGAGGCGTGCAGCTTCGCAGAGATGGGACTGACGACCTACAAGATGCGGATCGGAACCGACTGGAAATGGTCGGGAGTGACGGTCGACCGTTTTTTGCAGCTGGCGCGCAAGGTGTACGAGGCGGTGGGGGCGCGCATGCAGCCAGCGCTGGACGCCAACTGCCGGTTGGAGGTGGATCAGGCGCTGGAGGTGGCCGCCGCTCTGGATGAGATGGGATGGGCCTGGTTCGAGGAGCCGACCGCTAGAGATCCAGAAGTGTGGAAACGGATCAACGATTCGGTGGAGATGCCGATTTCGGGCTGTGAGCCGTTTACCATGATAGCGCAGTTCGGGCCGTATCTGGAACGAAAGTCGGTGGACATCGTCCAGCCGGACGCCGGAGTCTGCGGGATCTCGACCTGTATGAAGGTGGGAGCGCAGGCGCACGAGCAGGGGATTTTGCTGATTCCCCACAACTGGCACAACGGGCTGATGACCATGGCGAACGCCCACATGGTGGCAGCGCTGCCGGAGCCCAGGTTCTGCGAGTTGAATATGATGCAGGGGCCTTTGCAGTGGGATATTCTGGCGGAGAAACCGGTGATCGAGGATGGTTTTCTGGTGCTGCCGGACGAGCCGGGGTTGGGGGTGGAGCTGGCGGAGGATCTGGAGGAGCGGTTTCCGTATATCGATGCGCCGTGGGGGGTGCGCATGGAAAGATGAAGAGCATCTGCTGATTCGAGCGGTTTGCGCCCATTATTTGACCTGTTCATATGGTCAGGTTGATTATCAAGTCGGGAACCAGGACAAAAAATCGGGGAAAATAGATGACTGCAAAACCCAATATTCTCTTTCTGATGGCCGACCAGATGCAGGGGCGCGTCCTCGACCAGGACCACGACTGCCAAACGCCCTGCCTGGATCGCCTGGCCGGGGAGGGCATGCGCTTTACCAGAGCCTACACGCCCAACAATATCTGCTCGCCGACGCGCGCCAGCATTATGACGGGGCTGCTGCCGCACAACCACGGGGTTCTGGAAGTGCTCTATCCAAAGATGGCCCACATGCACGCTATACTTCCCGACAAAGCCCATTTTGCCCAGCGTCTCTCCGGGGCGGGTTATAGCACCGGCTACTTCGGCAAGTGGCACGTGGAGCGCAACAACGATCTCGAGCGTTTCGGCTGGCAGGTGGACGGCGGCCAGTCCAGCGCCTCTTATAAAGCGTTGATCGAGGAGATTTTGGGGGAAGAGCCACTGCAGCCTGAGTGCGACCCGGCCGTTTATATCACCGACCCTCCGGGCTACGGCCCCCACCTGCTCTGCGGCGTAACCGAGCGGCCGGCCGAAAGACGCGGCATGGGCATAGCGACGACGCTGGCCCTGCGCTATCTCGAAGACGCGGTGCAGAAGGCGGAACCGTGGTGCTGTTTTCTCAGCTTTCAGGAACCGCACGATCCCTATATCGCCGAGCGCTCGATCTACGAGCAGTATCAGCGAGAGGAACTTCCGCCCCCGCCCAATGCCGCCGATCCGCTGGAGGACCGACCGGGATTGTACCGCAGAGCGCAGGGGATCTGGAAGCAACTCTCCGAAGCGCAGAAGCGGCAGGCGCGAGCCTGTTATTTCGCGTCGATAAGTGAAGTCGACGCGCAGTTTGCGCGCGTGGTCGATTTCCTCGAAGCGCAGGGGCAGTTGGAAGATACGATCGTTATCGCCATCAGCGACCACGGCGATCTGCTGGGCGCGCACGGGCTGTTCTTCAAGGATATTTCCGCCTTCGAAGAAATCTTCAACGTACCCTTTATCGTGCGCGGCCCCGGCGTGGAGCGCGGCGCGCTGTGCCCCGGCCGCGTCGGCCTGCACGATCTGTGCCCGACGGTACTGGAACTGGCCGGCTGCGAGCCGATCGATGTGCCCGACTCACGCTCTTTTGCCCCGCTGCTGAGCACGCCGGCCGCCGCAGGCTGGGACAGGGGATTTGCCGAGTACTACGGCAACCGCCACCGGCTCACACAGAAGGTAGTGTGGGACGGCCGCTGGAAATTCGTCTTCAACGGTTTCGACTACGACGAGCTCTACGATCTGGACACCGATCCCTGGGAGATGAAGAATCTGGCGCAGGATCCGGCCTATGCCGGGCAGGTGGTGAAGATGACGCAGCTGTTCTGGCACTATGCAAAACGCACCGACGATGCACCGCTGGTCCAGACCCTCTACCCGGCGCTGCGCCTGGGTAAGGTGGGCCCGCTGGAAGAGGAGTGGTAGGGAGCGGCAGGATCGGCACGATCGGGTACTATTCCAGCGTCTTCCATGGAGCAAATCAGGTAGGTCACACCGGCCTACTCCAGCCTGAGCGTGACGACCGCAAACGGTTTGATTGCAACAGTCACCGCATGACCACCAGCGGACAATTCTCGCTGATTCTCCTCCACCAGATTCGTCTCAGACACCCGCTGGAACGCGAGATACGGCATATCCACCGCTACCGTCGTCTCTTTCCCCTCAGTCTCTATCAAGCGCAAAATGTAGCCCCTGCCATCTTCCGCTTCCTTGAAGGCCAGCACCATGACATTGGGCGCATCGACCTCGCAAAAAGAGGCAGATGGAGGCAGGGCGCCCCCCTTCTGAGGTCCATTCATCCAGACCGCCAGCGGCCGATGGGCCACATTCCACCCAAACCTCCGGGCTCCTCCTTCGCGCCAGCTCCCCACATGCGTCCCGAACGAGTATCGCACCAGATACTCGCAGGGGTGCGCGTTGACGAAGTTGGTGTTGAAGTTGTTGTAGCTGACCAGGGAGTAGATGTGACTCTGCGCCAACTCCCCCGGCTTCAGGAACGAATGTCCATAGCTCGGACCGCAGGCCTGGTGATGGGCGCTCGAAACATAGCCGGGCCACAGACCGCCAAACTCCGCCATCGGCGCGTCCACCCCCGTCCAGACCACCCCCCATTCCTCATTGCCGACGTTCGCCCAGTGCTGTACCGCATAGTAGTCCGTGTTGGACCCGGGCAACTGATCGCAGATCGGCTCGATCACGGCGTTGGGCGCTTCAAAGTGGAAGCGAGGCTTCTCCACCTGAAAGGGGAAGGCGAAGAAAACTTCCCTCGTCGGCGTCGAGTCCCGCAGAATGCGGGCATTGAAATCGACCCGCTTGACCCCGTGATACAGACTGATCTCCTCCGTCACGCGCGGACAGCAGGAGGCTTCCGTCTTCAGTCTGATCGTGGCGTACAGAGGGCCAACCTCCACGAGCGTTGCCCCGACCGATCGACCCAATTCCTCCTCACCGGTGCCACAGTCGCGGACAATCATCTGCCCGAATCCGTGCGGAGCATCCGCGTCGATCAGCTCGCGCCCGAGCTCCTTGTCCAGCAGACTGCGGATGACACCTCGTTCGGCGTCTATCTCCAGCCTGAAAAAACGATTCTCAAGCAGTTCGTCCGTGGCGGTATACCGACCTTCAAAACTCGGCCACTCGTCGCAGGGAATAATCCGATAGGTCTTGTAACCCATCGGCGGCAGCGCTTCCGCCAGGAACACGAGTTCCGTCATGCCCCCGGCGGCGATCCCTTCCGCCGCCCAGGGTATGGTCGCCTGCGGATCCGTCGTGCGGACGATCTGGTAGGGCAGCCGCTTGCCCGTTCCCATCTCCACCAGTTCGAACGGCTTCTCTAAAATCTCCTCCGGCAGATCGACAATCCCCCGTCCGATCGCCCCTCCGAGAACCAGCCTGGAACCTTCATCTTCGCTACTCGGTGGAACCACGTGCATCGGACTGCCGTGCGGTTGCCAGATGCGCCGCGCCGCCCGCACCACATCCGTCCGCTCCCACGATAGCGAGTTGAACACAGTGACGGTGTACCCCTCATCCGGAAGATCGATCTGGTCCACGATTCTGTTGCTCGCTTTGACGGCGAGATCGTGCGTCAGCGCCGCCGCCCGATACGCAAACCCGCTCTTATTGCTCCAGCAACCATCCTGGGCCGGCCCACCGGGGCTCCACATCCCCCAGCAGTGTTCGTCGTAGTTGAAGACCTCTCGGTACGCCTCGTCGAGCACGCCTTTCGGATAGTCGTAATCGCCTACCACAATGGAGGCGACAGTCGCCAGCTTCTCCGCTGCCGACAGCTCATCGTGCGTATTCCGGTTGAGCCCTGTCTCTTTCGGCGTGCAGGTGGCACATACCGGATAGTCGGTGCCGGGCAGATCGCCGCGCAGCGTTTTCAATTCGTCCCCCCATCTCCGCTCGAACCGCTCGAAAAACGACGTTGGATTCGCGGTAATAAGCCGCGGATACGCCCAGTGACTATTCCACTCGCGCGCAATACGGGCAAAGCGGAGGGTCGGGGGGGAATTGTCGCGCATACCGCTCACCAGAGGGCGGTAGACCATGTCGTAGGCGTAACCCTTCTCTTCCAGACCACTCAAGAACGGCGGCAACTCGCGCAACGCGTGCCGATAGCTCGTCGGCGTCCAGATATCCTCGTCGAACGGATCGTGCCAGTAGAGGACCGATTCCCCATCCGGCCCCTCCCATCTATGGGCACCGGGAAGATGGATTGGCAGAACGGCATTTTCATCCCAACACGGATGGACGTCGACAAAATACCAGGCTGGCAGTGCGGCGGCGAAGTACTTTATCCCCGCCCCGGCCAACGTGCTCGCCATACCCCACGAAAACCCCGGAATATCGTTGTGCTGTGCCGAAGTGATCTCGATGCCCAATTCCCGCTTGAGCCGAAACGACGGATAGAGCAGACGTATCATCTCTTCGTGACCGCACAGCTCTTGAATCTGGTTGCCGTACAACGCGCCGATCTCGATCTGCCCCCGCCTGACAAAATGCGCCATGCGCTCCACCACTCCTCTGGAGCGATTCTCGACGAACGGTAACACCGACCACGCCTGCTCCGCCAGATAGCGAAATCGGGAATCTTCGGGCCAGTCCGCCGTCTCTTCGCAGAAGCCGAGAACATCCTCCATAAACCCGGCGTGTTCGACAAACAAGTCGGCCGGCATGTCGCTGTATCCCACGTCGTGGTGAGAAAAGTGGACCATGTGGACTTCCCAGTGCTTCTGTGGTTTCCAGTCGAGCGTCCTCTCATCCTGCAAACTGCCGACCGCTTGCAGGCCGAACGTCACCTGAGTGGGCGATCGGAGATCGGGCAGGTAAACGTCGTGCACGCTTTCCCCGGGTCGCACGCTGTCCAACACCGAAGGCTCATCCACGCCGGCCGTGCGTATCGTCAATGTAGCTGCCACAGCATCACCGGAGTTGCCCACCGTCAAACGGACCAGCTGCCGCAGCGCATCTCCATCCTGAACGAAGAATATCGTCGGTTCGATGTTGAGGATTCGCAAATTTCCCGACATCAGCTTTTCCTTGAGGGATGAGTCCAGAATAACTCGGCCAAACGGAGATGCCGTTCGCTCTCGGATTTCTTCGCTCTCGGCTGCATTATTGAGTTCTCAGTCCTATGTCGATAATCCTGTACGCCCTGTTCCCCCTGTCAAAGACTTCCACTGCGGGGCATGCCGTCTTCGTCGAACAGATGCGATCGATCCGGGCCGCAGTCCGGGTCCGCGAGCCAGCCGGTCTGCTCGTGCCATTCCAGCAGTCTTTGCTTCAGTTCGGACTCCAGACCGGGTGCGCGGTTAGTGCCGACCAGGTTGTCGAACTCGTACGGATCGCAGACGAGATCGTAGAAACAAAAATCGGTGTCTACCAGCTCGTGATTCTGCGCGTCCAGACACATTCCGTAGAGGTGCGACGGGGTGCGAATGCCAATCTCGGTCAGGTCGTCTCCGCCGCTGCTTTCCGGGGTCTCTATGAAGGACCAGCTGCGCTCGAGAGCCGTCCGCTCGCCGGTGAGAATCGGCAGCAGGGACTGACCCTGCAAATGCTCCGGCAATTCCAGACCGCAGGCGTCGAGGATGGTGGGCATGATGTCGATCGTGGATGCCACCTGGTCATAATTCACCGCGTCAGTCCAGCTGCCGGGGAAGTGGTAGAGCATTGGAATCCGAATAGACTCCTCCAGCAGCATACCCTTGTTCCACTGATGGTGGCTGCCCAGATTATCGCCGTGATCGGAGGTGAAGATGACGATCGTATCGTCGGCCAGACCATTTGCCTCCAGCGACCGCAGCATGCGGCCGACCATGTCGTCTACCCAGGAGACGGCACCGTAGTAGAGCGCCGTCAACGTTCTGATATCAAAGTCGGCCGGCAGCTCGAGCGCGTGCGGCTCCCGGTAGTGGTAGTAGACGTAGTCCCAGAGGTAAACCTTGAACCATTCAGCCGACACCGGCAGTCGACCGTCGCGTTCGACATTGGGTCTGAGGGGGACCTCCTCCGGCGAGTACATATCGAGATACTTCTCGGGCATATCGCCGACCGGCATGTGCGGGGGCATGATGCTGTAGTAGAGAAAAAACGGATCGCGGTCGGCAGATGAGCGGTCACCGAGAAACGCCTCCACCCTTTCAATCTCCCGCTCGACGCTGAACCCATCGACGGCCATCGGCGCGGCGCGATCGACCATGAACTGTTGATCGGTGTGGCGGTGATTGCTGAGAGGCAGCACGCTGTGATCGAAACCGAGCGCTTCCGGTGCGGGCCTGATGTGCCATTTGCCGATGGCGGCGGATTGGTAGCCGGCTGCACTCAACGCCTCCGGGAGCGTCGTTCCCGGCAGATGGGCACCCCGCTCCCGTTCGGGGAATTCCGGTTCTAGCGTCGACCAACCCTTGCCGCCGGTGGAGGCGAAGTCGTTTTCGAGGTGGCCGTTGCAGGTGCGGCTGTACTGACCGGACATGAGGGCGGAGCGGGCGGCCATGCAGATCGGATTGCTGGTGACAGCAGTCTCAAAGCGAACCCCGTGGGCGGCGATTTGGTCGATGTTGGGAGTGCGGAGCGCACTGTTGCCGTAGCAGCCTGTTTCAAAGGCGCGCAGCTGGTCGCAGATACAGACGATAACGTTGGGCTTTTTCACGGTTGACAGTATCGGCCTGATGTGATCGAACTTTTGTTGCGCGTAACAACACTCCCCTACGCCACCGTTTCCTCCGGACGATACTCGATCCGACGCATAAAACGCTCGCCGACATCGTAGTCCGGTTGCCCGGATACAAAGCGCCACAGCTGCACCCGCTGCATGAGTTCGTACCGGTGCTCGTTCCCCTCCCAGCCGTGGTTGACATTCAAGAGGCGACCGATCTCGGGGGCGTCCAGGTCGGCAGTATCAAAGAGGCGGACCTGCGGCTGTGTCGGGTTGAGGCGCAGCTTGTACATAAACCGATCCTGGTCCGTGTGGTTGCTGCGCGCCCCGTGCCATACCCGCGTGTTCCATACATACACCGCACCTGCCGGACAGGTGGCCCAGACCTTGCCGCGCATGTGGTGGTAGACGCGAATCTCTCCGGTGCGCACGTTGCGAAACTGCGTGCCGGGGACCAAAAACGTCCCGCCCATTTCGTCCGGCGTATCCACCGGAAAAAACGACAGCTGGATATCAAAGTAGTTCTCGCGAAAATCGATGACCGAATCCTGGTGCATATCCGGCCCCTTGGTCTGTCCCGCTTTGGTCAGATGCGCCGCGTGGTGATCGTAGAGCGGATCGGGGCCGACCAGCGAGTGGATGAGCCCCTGCATCTTGGGCAGACGGAAGGCATCCCCCAGGGCCGTTCCTTTGGGCCAGGTCTCCTCAAAGGGAGTGCCCACGGCCAGATAACCCCGGTTGTTGCGCATCTCCTCCAGGCAGGCTTCGCACAGCTCTCTGGGCACCACATCTTCGAGCTTCAAATAACCTGAGGCGACAAAGCGCGCCATATCTTTCGACGACAGCAGATGTTCTTTCATTGCCTGTTTCCCCCTATTCCTGCAGCTCGTTGAACTTCGACAGCACGGTCTGATAGGGCAGTGGCCCCAGATCGTATCCCTCTCCGGGCGAGCGATGCTTGAGCTCCGACATCTGGATGACCTGCCAGCCATCGCGCATCGCCTCCATCGCACTTTTGTAGGGGGGCTCACCCTCTTCGACCAGATCCTGCACGCCCGTGCCCTTGGAAGCCTCGTAATAAGCCCAGGCTACGGGCTGAGCATCGAGGGCGGGAGTGGTTTGGAACAACACGAGTATATCCTGAACGGTGGGCATGGAAAAACCTTCTGTGAAAATGGTGGTGAGGTGGAATTCAACATATTCAGTATAGGAACGCGTCTTCATCGCGCCAGCCCCACGGAGAAATCCAGCCCCCGCGCATATCCGGTCGGATACTGCGCCTACCCGCGATACTTTTCCATCAGTTGCGGAGGCTTGCCTCGGTACTTTCGGTCAGACCCGGCTGTATCCTTTGGGACAGCCTGAAAATCTGTTAGTTTTGTGGACGAGATTTATCGAGCAATGCGGATCTTCAATCTGAATAGCCATTGCCTGAAACCGACAGAATAACCTCTGAATCTTCCGGGAGCACCCCATGGACACCATCACCGAACCCACCAGACAAATCCCCGTAGCCGACGAAGTCGACCTCTGCGTGGTCGGCGGCAGCTGCACCGGCCTCTTCGCCGCCGTCAGCGCCGCCCGCCTGGGCGCCCGCGTCGCCATCGTCGAGTCCAACGGCTTCTTCGGCGGCTCGGCCACCGCCTCCCTGGTCAACGTCTGGCACTCCCAGTTCGACACCACCGGCCAGCAGCGCATCATCGCCGGCCTGACCCTGGAAACCGTCGATCGCCTCGATCGACGCCAGGCCGTCCACTTCTTCCATCCCGCCAACGAAACCCGCTACACCGTCCTCAACACCGAAGAGCTCAAAATCGAACTCGACCAGTTGGCTCTCGACGCCGGCATCCGCCCCTTCCTCCACGCGCATTTCGCCGCACCTGTGGTCGAAGACGGCAAACTGACCGCCGTCATCTTCGAAGATAAAACCGGCCGCCGCGCCATCCGCGCCTCCCATTTCATCGACGCCACCGGCGACGGCGACCTGATATCCCGCGCCGGGCTTCCCTGCTACAAACCGGACCACCTGCAGCCCCCCACCACCTCCGCCATCATCCGCGGCCTGGGTGACATAAAACAGCGCCATCCCGATTTCGACCTCACCCGCGTCGCCTTCGACCCGGCCTATCCCCAGGCGCTCGAACGCGGCTTCCTGTGGACCGCCGAAGTGCCCGGCTCCGCGGCTGACACCATGGTCGCCGGCACCCGCATGTTCGGCACCGACTCCAGCGATGCCGACCAGCTCACCGCCGCCGAGATCGAGGGTCGCCGTCAGGTGCGGGCGCTCTGCGACATTCTGCGCGAAAACTTCCTCCCCGAAGGCTCCGTCCCCCTCGTCGGTCTGCCCACCAAGATCGGTCTGCGCGAGAGCCGTCACGCCCGCTGTCTGCACCAGCTCACCGAAGAGGAACTGCTCCACGGCCATCGCTTCCCCGACGGTATCGCCAACGGCACCTACCGCGTCGACGTCCACCATATGGACAAACCGGGCATCACCTTCCGCTATCTGGACGGCCGCGAAGAGTACTCCGTCCCCGGTCGCCCCGCCGAACTCGGCCGCTGGCTGGAAGAGGGGGCCGAGACCGCCACCTTCTACCAGATCCCCTATTCCTCTTTAGTCCCACAGCAGTCGACCAACCTGCTGGTCGCCGGCCGCCTGGTCGACGCCGATCAGGCCGCATACGGCGCCGTCCGCGTCATGGTCACCTGCAATCAAACCGGCGAAGCCGCCGGCACCGCCGCGTACCTCGCCCTCGATGCCGGCATCGGCGTCGCCGACGTCGATCCGCAAAAACTCCGAACCACCATGACCGCCGCCGGCTCGCTCATCGTCTGACGAATCCGACGGCGCCGCGCCTTTGAAGCCCCCAATACAGCACCCGGCGGAAGCCCGAAAATCTCCGCAGGCGGGTCCGGGGGTTGCCGGAGGGCGGCGACTCCTGTTTGAGGCCGTCCCAGCTCATCCACCGCACAACCAAAAGAATCACCGCCTCTTCCGGCATCTCCAATATCGAGCAGAAGGCCCACCGTCCCGTGTCCGCACACCCTCTCCCCATATCTCCGAATGATCAGTATGGTCCGAGGCTCTCTTCGACGCTCCGCCCCAGGAGATGGCGGCCCCCAGGCCGAGTCGAGTCGCCGTCCGGAGGCAGCCCCCGGATCCGCCGTCCGCACGCAGCATCTCTCTGGATACTCAGGCTCCATCCGCTCCCCTCTCGTCCAGCTCCTCCAGCCTAAACCGCACGCTCACCACGTACGGCTCCTCTCCCTCCTCCCAGTGCCCGTAAGTCGTCGTCACCAACGTCCCGTCCGGCAGCAGCAGCATCCCCGGATACGCGCAGTCCGCCCCCTTGATGTTGTCCATCAGCCGCACCCGATATTGCCCCTCCCTTTCCTCGACAATATCCTCATACGTCCCCACCCATGCGCACCAATCCCCCCACGTCGGCGTATCCAGACAGGTGTCGCGAAAAGTGACAACCAGCCGTCCGTCCGGACCGTAGCAGGTCTTGTGTCGGTCTCCGGTCAGCGCTCCCGGCAGCTCGCGCGGCTCGCTCCACGTCTCCCCCTCGTCATCGCTGAACACCACCATCCCGTTGAACTTCCGACTGTTCTCGCGCAGCAGCATCGCCAGCTGACTCCCGTCCGGCGAGCGCGCCACCCCCGGCTCGCACAAATGCGCCTGCAGATGCGTCGCCACCACCTCCGGCTGGCCCCAGGTCAGTCCCCCGTCCTCCGACAGAATCTTAAACACCTCGAAAACGCCCGTCGCTTCTCCCCCATTGCGCAGAAACCGCCCGTCATCGTGGAACAACGCCATGTACTTTCCATCCTTCAGCCGCACCACGTCCCCCATCGCCACGATCCCGCCGTAGTCGCCGATCGGCTCCAGCTCCGACCAGCTCTCCCCGTCGTCCTCCGAAACCGCCATGCGAATCGGATACAGCCCCGAAAACATAATAATCCGCTTCACTCCCTGCGCATCCACCACCCGATGCAGCGTCGGCACCTCCAGCGACGTTGCCCAGCTCTGGGGTGTCGGCAGCCGCTCGCTCCAGGTCAGTCCCCCGTCGTCGCTCCGCTTCATCACAATTGCCCCGCGGCCGTGCCCCTTTGGATAGACCGTGATGATCGTCCTGCCGTCCTCCAGCAGCAATGTAGTCGGATGCCCCAGATACTGACCCGGCTCCCTGTCCACCACTACCTGGCGCTCCGCCTCATGCGCCAGATCGATCAGTGGAATAGTGAAACCCCTGTTCGTCGCCATCATTCCTCCTCCTTTTTAAAAATCGACTCCAGCACGTCGATCGGATAGCAGAAGATCAGCGCCGGCACCGATCGACCGTCCACCTGCGGATTGACCAGATTGGCATCCCACTTCGACGACACCACCTGGAGGCCGACGATCTCCACGGGTCCCTCCGGCGCCATGAGCCCCGTGTACTCCAGTTCCTCTCCCATCGACCACGAAAAACTCGGTCCGTCGCTCTCCACCTCCACCGATCCGATCTCTACCCCCTGTTCCTTCCAGGCATTCCCCAGATCCGCGACGATCCGTCGGGCGACCGGATGGAACGCCTCCATATCTTCCGCCGTCAGCGGGCGGCCCTCGATCTCTTCCCGTCCCAGCAACGCCAACACCGCGGACGCCGTCACCCCGAGCAACGCCCAGCCGTGATCCGGCTCCATGGCGAATGCGTACGTGCAGTTCGGATACCCGGCCGCCGCCTTCACCACATCGGCATAGGTGCTGTTGTCCACCCAGCGCATCCCCACATCGACCCGCGCTCCCACTGTCTCCGAAAAACTGTCGCCCAGCGACGCCGCCAGATCGTCGCGCACCCGCCGTTTCGGATTGTCGTATCCCTCGTACCCCATCCACGCCACCGCCGGAAACCAGGCGTCGAACAGTGCCCTCAGCAAATCCCCTACGATCGACTGGCCGTAAAAGCTGTTGGTGAACATCGCCATGCCAGCGCCACTCTCCGGAAGCCCCAGCGTAAACGCCTTGAAGTTCCCGTTGTCCCCCCAGTGCCAGAACGACCTTCCCGCCTCCCCCTCCTGCAGTCCCCAGCCCAGCCCCCACGCGATCTCTTCCGTAACCTTCACCTGCGGACTCAGCATCTCTCGCACGCTCTCCGTCGCCAACCCCTCCCCATTCAACACCCCCGCCACGAACCGCCCGAACTCCGCTGCCGTGGTGTGCAGGCTGGCCGCCGCGTTGGCATTTTCCCACTCCGCCCTGCCGAGCGATTCCCCCGCCATATTGTGACCATGCGCGATTAACTCCTCGTATTCCTCCCGCCACGCGTACCCGCTCAGCGCCATCCCCAGCGGCTCAAACACTCGCTGCGCCGCGAACTCCGCCAGCCCCATGCCGGTCAGCTGCTCCACCACCTTCTGCAGATAGACGAAACCCTCCCCCGAGTATCCGAACTTCTCCCCTGGTTCAAAGGCGAATTCCAGAGGCTGTCCGCTCTCTCTCCAGTTGGGCAGACCCGAGGAGTGACTCAGCACCATCCGCGCCGTGATCCTCCCACCCCGCCCGTCGTGGGCCAGATCTTCATACTCCCAGTACTCCC
>Ga0233437_1001428_pt1 | contig 43761 bp, 55 predicted proteins | sample SI_122_August201_FD_182714 | JGI IMG/M metagenome (GOLD analysis project Ga0233437, IMG submission 182714) | Seawater microbial communities from Saanich Inlet, British Columbia, Canada - SI_122_August2016_200_MG | ecosystem: Environmental > Aquatic > Marine > Inlet | place: Canada: British... | reverse complement strand
TTAATCTTTCTAAGAAAATGAAACCTGGCAAGGTTAGTATTTGTTTTTTGAAATATGAGAAAAGCCTATTTAAAAGACTAAAGCAGTTTTATTTAGTATCTAAGGGTATGCAGTTTAATAAAGAGTGGTTCTTCTTGTTGGAAGAGCCTCGATTTGATATTAGCTTCAATAAACTTCAAGCCCTAATGGTCGATGGAGAATTAAGATTCCCTTCTAATAATTTCAAAATTTCATTAGACAAGAGGGTTATTAATCTTGAGGCCTTATAAAACAAGATATCCCCTTATAAAAAAAGAGTCTATCTTTTTCAGAGAGTTCTTTTGAAATCTTTTTATTATATCTGAATCTTCCGAAATTTATATCTTTTGTTTCTACAAGATTTTCCCAGAATAAAATTTTTGATCCCTTCTTTGCATTTTGATTAATTACTTCCAATATCTGGTTACTTTCCTCTGTTGAATATAGCTCGAATATATCTGAAAGATTAAACTTATCTATTTTAGTGTTGATTTTTTCTATTCCAGAAGTTATTATTTTAATTCTATGGCCATTATTCTTAATTCTTTTTATATTTTCTTTTTTTAGATATTCTGGTAAATTTTCTAAAGCGTATTCTCCGGTGAGAATGTATCTCATAAAATAGTTATTTTTTATTGGGACTTGGGTTAATCCTCTCTTTGTTCTTTTATAATATTCTTCTTGTACATTCTTTTTATTATATTTAAAAAAACGTTTCTCTCTCCCAAGAATTTTCATTAATCTTTCAGAAAAGAAGATTTTAAAGAGAGTTCTCCAAATCCTAGACTCGATTTTTTCGAAATAAAACTTTTCCTGCTGGTCTAAGCTTAGATTTAATAATTCATTTATTTGTTTTTTTGATAAAACTAGTGGTACAATTATTTTTCTAAAGAGATTAAGATATCTTTCAAATTTACCTATATGGATAATCCCTTTTCTTATTAGTTTTGTTTTTTTATCCCAGAATTTTTTTGCATTTGGGTTCAGATGATCTTTTAGTGTCTCGTAGATTTTAGTTCTTTTCTTACTTTGTGTGATGCCCAAGAATTCTAAAAGGATATTATATGGAAGAAGATTTATCGCAATTAATTTTAGTTCTAAGAGGTAGTTCTGGAAAGGGTTATTATCTATAGAGATAACTTCTTTGGGATGGAGGGATAGTAAGAATAATGAATTATCTCCCCCTGAACTTATTGAGAGAACAACATCTTTTTTGGAAATATTCAGCACTTCTTTTATTATTAGTGGATCTTCCCAACACTGACTATAGTTAATTTTGTACATATAGCCTCTAGCATAGTTTAGTTTAAATAGATACTCTATTTTAAAAATTTATGAGAGAAATCCTATTGACTGGAGGAACTGGCCTGATTGGAAGGGAGTTATCCTGCTCCTTACTTGAGGAAGAAGATGTTGAGTGCCTTAAACTATTAGTAAGAAATGAGCAAGATCCTAGATTAAAAAAGTTACTTTCCTCTGCGAGAGATCTCGGTAAAAGGGTGGATCTAGTTGAAGGAGATTTGCTAAGTTCTAATCTTGGTTCTGGGAAGGTTCTGGAGGCATTAGGGGATATTGGAGAGGTCTATCACTTAGCTGCAGACACTAAGCTCTCTGGAGGAATGACAGGTCCGAGTTCTGTCAATATTTTAGGAACTAAAAATCTTTTAAATTTAGCAGGGTCTTTAGGTGTTGATGTTTTCAATCATCTTAGTAGTGCTTATGCTTGCGGAATACAAGATGAAAGAGTCCCAGAGACTAAACTTAGAATTCCTTCTTCTTTCCGGAGCCCATATGAAAAGACTAAACTAGGGGGAGAGGGAGAAGTTTATGATTTCTGTGAGGGGGAAGGGATTGATTTTAATGTTTTTAGGCCAAGTATTGTCTTATTTGAAAATCTAGATCAAATGGGAATAGAAGGGCAGACAATTTATAGATATTTATCTGTTCTTCAAAGGGCACTTAAGGAGGGGCATTCTTCTGAGCATTTTAGGTTGCGGGGAGATTTATCTACCGAATTAAATGTCGTATTCTCTACAGAGGTTGTAAGAAATATTATCCTAGCAAGAAAGCAAAAGAACAAAGGTAGAACCTATAATCTTCTAGGAATTGATCTTCCTTTATCGGAGATTGTTAATCTAGTTGAATCCGAGACAGATAGACAAGGATACTACCTTTTTTCTCAGGATTTAAGGGAGCAAGATTTAACTCGGGCAGAGAGGTTGATTTATCATGGGAGTGAGCCCTTTTGGAATTACCTTGATCCTGCTAATAGCCCTATCTGGGAAACAAAGAATGGAAGGAGTATTGGGGGAAGCAAAATAACTAATCTAAGGAACGTAAGGCGCAATCTAAGAGAGTTTGTTGGGAGGAACTATGGGGCCTAGAAAGAATATCTTTAGTAGGTTTAACAAATATCAGAGGGAGAGATTCCCATTTGCAATATTAATCTTTACAACATTATCAGTTGTTTTAAGTTCTGCCGCAATTTTATATTTAGACAATTTTTCATGGAATCTTCATTTGATTAAGATAGTTTTGGCAACGGTTGCGGGGATCATTTTCATGTTTAATGTGAGGGTTCTTGATGAGGTAAAGGATTTTGATTTTGATTCAAAGCATCATCCAGAACGACCAATTCAAAAAGGTAAAATTAGTCTAAAGGACCTTCTTTTTATCAATGCCATTTTTCTTTTAGTTTTGTTTTTTATTAGTATCTACAGTTCTTATTTGGCTTTTTTATTTCTCCTAGGGGCATTGATATATTCATTGGTTGCAGGATTTGATTTTTTTATGGGGAGAAAGATTAGGAAGCACTTTTTTATTTATAATGCCCTTTGTCTATTACAGTTATTATTATTTCAAATGCATGTTTATTTAATTTTATTTCCTACTCTGAATTTTGCAGATTCTCTTCTATATGTTCATTTCTTTTTTGTTCTTGCAAATTCGGGAGTTATAGAGGTGGGTAGAAAGATGAAAGTTAAGAAAAATGAATCAACGGGAAAAGATACTTATTCTTCTAGGATGGGTAAAAAAAGAGCCACAGGATTCTTTTTAGCAATAATACTCCTTTCATTTATTTCATTCTCTTACATTTTTTTATCAATATTTCAACTAAACTGGTGGTTTTTGTTGGCTTTGATATTTTTGATATTGGAACTTGGTTCATTAGTTTTTTATATTTCTTCAGATAAAGAAATCGTAGAGAAAACACTTGAAGGCGTGGGTGTCCTTTTCTACCTTTCTCTCCACATGATTCTTTTTTTAGGGGGTCTTTTTAATGCTTTCTAATAAAATTGTTAAGTTTACTCAAATTTTAATGTATCCTTTTTGGAGTTTTATTTATAGAGACTTTAAACCTTCTTTAAATGATTCCTTGGAGGAAGTTAAGATTTATATTTTTACTCCTAATCATCCTTCAAGGTTTGATCCATTTATTATTTTTTATTCACTCCCATTCAAGGATTTAATAAAAATACTCCCCCTTAGATTTCTAGTAGCTCCTGAATACATGGAGGGTTTTTTCAAAGACTACTTCATGAAACTAATGGGCTGTTATAAGATTTCTAGTAATACTCTGGAGGAATCTCTCAAACTACTTAAGTTAAAAAATAATCTATGCCTTTTTATTCAAGGAAAAATCGATAAGGGATTTGATACGAGGCCAAAAGTGGGGGCTGTTTATCTTAAAAAAAAATTAAATGAATCCATCTTGTTACCTATAAAGATAAACCTTTTAAAAAGAAGAATAACTTTTATGAAAAGAGAAGAAATAAATAAATTTCCAAAAGATTTGCAGAAAGTAGCTGACAGAATTATGGAAAGAATAAAAAATGCCTAAAATCTATAAATTACCTTGGACGAAAGAAGATAATCCAAATGGGTGGTTGGAGATCACTACGAATTGTCAACTTAAATGTCCTGGATGTTACAGGGGGCTTGATAAAAGTGGATGCTATCGGTTTAATGAAGATTTAAATGAGTTGAAAAGCCAGGTGGATTGGTTTGTCAAAAACAGAAATGTTCAAACTATTTCAATTTCGGGAGGAGAACCGTTATTATATCCCCACCTAGAAGAACTTGTGAAGCATATCTCCTCGAGAAAACTATATATTAAAATTTATACAAATGGATTGTTACTTAAAGAATCTCTCCTTAGAAGACTAGGAGATTTAGGAGTTACAGAATTTATTATTCATATTGACTCTATGCAAGGTAGAAAAGAAGGTAAAAAGGAGAAAGAGCTTAATGTTTTGAGAAGGGAATACTGTGAACTATTTAGAAAAGTCGGAAAAATTAATTTAGGGTTTATTATGCCCCTAAGTGAAATCAATTTTGGAGAACTTGATGATCTTATGGATTTTTATATAGAAAATGCCGATGTAATAAATCTTGTAGTCTTCACAACCTATAATCCGGAAATTACTTTAAATGGAAATAAAAAAGTTAAACTTAACGATATTGCAAAGAAAATAAAAGAGAAGTATTCTATCTCTCCCTGTGCTTGTCTTGGCAAAACACTCAGTAATAAATTATCTTGGTTATTCTTTTCTCCAATTATTAAAAAAGGAAAAGTTATCGGAGAAATAAATCCACGTATTTATAAAAAATTACAGCAGAGATATTATGCTAAAAGGGGGAAATATTTTATAACTGCGCGAAGAAAAGATTTGGATTTTGGATGTTTGATGGGGATAATCGGATTGAGGGCATTGAAACATCGATATGCCCATTCCCAGACTGTTTTGATAATTGATAGCCCTTCAAAAAATACAAAGGGTTGGGACCTTTGTGATGGTTGCCCAGATCCTATTATAAGAAAAGGACAATTAGTTCCTTCTTGTTTATTAGAAAGGATAAAGAAAGGCGAATCAATTAAACTTTAGATTCATAAGTTCTATAATTCTGGATTATTTTGGCTCCAGGATAAGGTAAGTTTTTTATCTTGTTTTCTTCTCTAATTAAAGCATAAATAATTTTTGAGAATCCTTTTTGCTTAGCTGTTTTGTGATGGAGATATAAGAGTGCTGCGCCAATTCCCCGATTCTGATATTTTGGAAGAATTCCAATAGTTTTTAGTACAAGAGTTTTTTTGTTTTCTGCAAAGCTATAACAAAAGCCAATAGGTCTTTTATCCTTATCAAATACAATGTGGGCTAATCTAAGTTTATTTAATGAAATTTTTCTTTTAAGAAAGTATTTAAATTCTTTAAAGTTTATATCTGAATAATACTTGCCTTTGAAAAAGATCTCTTTTGAAAGCCGATAGATTGTCTCTAGGTCTTTATTTAATCTTTTTAGGGTGATTCTTCTGAAATTGAAACCTTCTGCCACTAAAGCTTCATAAGATTTTCTTGTCGGGTTTATTATTAGATCTAACTTAGTTCTTATAGCAGTATAGTATTCTTCTGAAGTTTTAAAATTATTTTTTAAAAATAATCTTTCATAGTATGTTTTTGTGAGGGGTTCAAATGAAAACTTTTGAGTTTTTAAAGAAAGGCGATAATTATTCCAAATAGACAAATTAATTGGTCCAGCGATTTGCTTACATCCATTTTCTTTTAAATATTCTCTCGCTGAACTGAATAGTTTTTCTGAAATTTTAATGTTATCTGTACAATCAAAAAATCCTATAATCCCTGTCCTATCTCTCTTGAAGAAATTTCGGTCTATAATCGCAGTGATGTGGCCAACTACTTTTTTATTTTTCAAAACTAAAAAGTTTTGAATTCTATTTTCTTTATAATAAGGGTTTTTTCTTGCTAGGTCTTTTTTCAATTTATGTAAGTTTTCCTTAAGAAATATTGAATCCTTGTAATGCTCTTTGTAAAACTTAAGGTACATCTTAACATACTTTCTTTGTAATCCGTACTTAATTAATATCAATTTTTCCATTCCTTCCATCCATAGAGATAACCTCCCCTTCTTTTATTAGTTTTGTTGCACCCTTAGCTTCTATGATGCAAGGTATTCCTAACTCCCTTGCTAAGATTGATATGTGGGAAAGAAGACCTCCATTTTCTATTATGAGTCCCTTGCAAAGGGGAAGAACAGGGGCCCATCCAGGGTCTGCAGTTTTTGCAATGATAATCCCATAATTCTTGTTTAATCTGGGAATCGAATTAATTATGTTTGCTTTTGCCTTAACAAATCCCAATGAACAAGGTCTCCCACACAATTTTTCTTTAGAATTAATTTCTTCGTCTTCTACGGAGACAATTTTTTTATCTTCATCTGTGTAAATTATTTGTGGCATATCTTCTTTTTTGTATTTCGCATAAATATTTTTTCTTTTTTTTATTAATTCCCTTTTGTCTTCTTTATTCCTAAGCTCAGAAGTTTTTAGGTAGAAAATGTCTCTATCATTTTCTATTAGATTTCTTTGTGCTAGAATTTGACCCATTCTCAAAAAGACCCTTCTTCCGAGATTGAAAACTTGTGCCCTTAAAATTCTCATCTCCTCCCTTTTCATTAGATGCTTTTTTGTTTTACTTAAATAATAGTTTTGAATTTTTGGAAGTATCATTTTTGTTTCTTGTTTTTTTAAAATTGGGAGTATGTTTGAATAAGAGTTTAGAACATTATAGAATTCTACAGAGTCTTTTTTTACTTCGTGAGATTCTAACTTTAACTCTTCTGCGAATCTTCCTCCAAATTCTTTAAAATAATATTCTATGAGTTCTAAGATCTCCGGATTCTCCTCTATACTATTTTTAATATCTTTTGCATTTTTAATTTGCTTTTTGCTTATTTTGTTAATTAATACCGAGATTTCCTTTAATTTGTTTATTTGGTTTGAGGTATGTAAATTATCTATTCCTCCTAGGATTTTTAGAAGTTCTTCTTGAGGAATCCTTTTTCTTTTAAAATAATCTTCTAACAATCCGTTAAAAGTCATTGCTATAAAATCATTTTCTATAGGGATATACCATAAATTAACAAGCTTTCTTCGCAATTCATTATAAATCTTTAAACATTCTGAGTATTCCAATTTATCTATTTTTTCTTCAGGAAGATCATTTATTATTATTTTTGTTTCTCTTTCAAAATAGTCAATTGTTTTATCAAGCTTAAGGTATTTGTAGAATATGTGTGGATAGTATTTTAGTTTAAACATCATTGAAACATTTTTATGATATTCTGTGTTTAGTTTGGCTTTACTTCTCGCAGTAATCATTCTGTCAAAATTCTTTTTATTCCTAGAATAACCCGGGAAGAGGGTAAACATCTTATACCAATTTAACATGTTATAGTATAAATGTCCCTTAAACGATCCGATCAATTGATTGAACTCTTTTTCATAAGATTCTATTTTCTTCATAGAAACTCCAGATTTTTGAGCTAATTTTCTATAAACCTCTTTGTAAAGTTCGGTTATAAAAGATTCTGTTAAAGGGAGAACTACCCCCGGATAACTTTCAACCAAGTTGGAGTTGTCCCATACTAACAATTCCTGTCCTATCTTTTGCGTAATGTCTCTTGTTTGAAGTATGTAAATCTTACCGCCTTTAAAGGTCCATTCAATATCTTGTGGTTTCCCCATTTTTTTAGAGACTCCTATTAAAATTTTTAGGAGTTCTTTTGTCTTTTTCTTTGGAAGAAGGAACTTCCTTCCGAAGATCTCCTTGTTTTTTTTAAATGAAAATTCTTTTGAATTTCTTCCTTCCACTACCTCCTCGTTGGTTCCTCTTTTTGCATTAAGGACTATACTTTCCTTTTCTACAAAAGCTACTCCAGATACCTCTCCTAAAATATATCTCTGTAAGACAATATTCATTTTTGGTTCTATTGAAATCTTCTTTGTTTTGAGGTAACTTTTTAATTTATTCGATTTTGGTGTTTTTTTAATTTTTCTGATTGCTCTAAGGGTGGTTTCATAAGAGTTTATTTTATATGAATCAAAGATTCCTGCAAAACTATTCCTTAATCCGTCTTCACCCCTGGCAGAGGAACGAAGAATAAATTGGCCTTTGTTTTCAATCTTTTTCCAAATCTCTTTTGCTATCATCTCTTCGGAAATTGATCCTAATACTTTGTTTGAGATTACCCAAAACTCTGGGACGTAAAAACCCTTTTTCAAGAGAATAGACAGATTATAGGCTTTCCCACCTTCTTTTTTGGAAATTTCTTTTTCAAATATCATTGGATTAGAACTCTCAAAACATTTAAATACCTTGGCTAGTATTAAATATCAGGTGATAAAAATGCAGTGGGAATTTGAGTTGGGAGTTATTCTTTTGTCTGTCTTAATCTTGATTGTCCTCCGAAAGTCTAATAGTAAGATTTATCGAAGATTTGGATTAACGTTTTTGGCAGTTTTATTATTTGAGTATTTCACCCATCCCTTGTGGATTAATACAAACTTACAAAGCTGGGCTTATTTATATCTAGACGTTAGCTGGGTCATAACTCTTTGTTGGACAAATTTAATAGTTGTTTCTATGGCAATTATAGAATATCTAATGCCTAAGGCAAAAGAGTGGAAAAAGTTTTTGAGCTTAATGATTCTTGTGATTATAAAGGGTCTATATCTTGAGTGGTTATTCTTGAGATTGGGGATTAGGCAATATCCGGAGGTAATTCAGGCCCATTTAGATAATACTTTTAGAATTGCTAATGTTGTCCCTCTTGTCGAAATATTCTATCTTCCAACATTTCTTGGTTTAATAATTGGGTTCGTTAAGTATTGGGAGATTACCTTAGATGCCGGGAAAGGGAAAATTAAAAAAAACTCTGGGAGAAATAGTCGATGAGCGGTGTAGTTTTATTCGAGATCTTGATTTTGTTATTTACATTAGCAGTTGCAGTCTTTATGAAGGTAAAAGGTTATAAAAATATTTTGAGGAAATTTGTAATTCTTTTTGTTAGTGTGTTGTTATTTGAAATTATGAGCGAACCAATGTGGATGAATGTTGGATTTCAGAATTGGGCCTATCTTTGGCAAGATATAACTTGGGTGATTACTTTAGGCTGGGTGGGTATATTTATGTTTAGTTTTTTGGTCGTAGATTATGCATTTAGAGGTGTCCCTGAGAAGAGAAAATTCTGGTTATACCTTTTACTTTTAGAAGTAATTGTTGTTCCAATGGAATCTTTCCTTGTGATATCGGGCATTAGGGCATATGCCCCTATTCTTGCAGATACCTTTTCGGGCTATTTTATCCCTTTTACGGTTGTGCCTATAGAGGCAATATATGCCGTACCTTTGTTTACAACATTGATTATCTGTTTTTATAAATATGTAAACTATTTGTTTGATCGAAGATGAGTTCCGAATATCCTTCTCTTGCTTATGAGAATGAGCCCTTTGTTCCAGATTTAGCTGAAAGTCAACAAAAAACTCCTCCAAGAAGTGGGGGATTAAGCACTGTTGCGAAAGTTTTCGCAATCCTTGGAACTCTGATTCTGTTGGTGATTATCTCTCCAATTATTTTTTGTGCAAGCTTGTTGATTATTGGAAGCTTTCTATCCGGCGCAGGAGTAGGTTTTTTAGGTTTTTTTATTGGAGGGGGCATAGGTGGGATTCTAGTTATTTTAATTGCAGTAAAGATATTTCGGAGAATCTTTAAATGAATGAGTATCCTTCTCAATCTTATCCTGAAGAACCATTCCAGTCAGAACTGACGCCACAACAAAAGTCCACCTCCGAAGATAGCCTAGTTGAGATTATCGCCAAGATTATCCTTACAATATTCTTTGTAGGTATTTTAATTATATCCTTTCCTATCGTGCTATTGGCCATGATCTGCGGAGCTGGAGAGAGTCCTATAGCTTTAATGATCCTCGGAGGATTTATAATATTGATTATAGCTGTAATTTTTATTATGAAAAAGATGTGGAAAAAATGAAAATATTGTTACTTTGTTTAATTACTCTAATTCTCCTCCCCATGGTATCTTCTGTTGGAGATGACTGTGATAAAAGAGATATTTGTTTTAATCCACAAGAACAAAATTGCCTTTTTTTAAACCTGCTTCCGGTTAGTCTTTTCGTCTTTGCATTTTACTTTCTAATCTATTTTAAAAACTCTAAAAAATTGTCTAAACTTTCTGTAACAGGTAGGTCGATTTTAATTTCAATTTCACTGCTATTTTTTTTCTTGATTGAGTTTTTTGCTTCAAGATTATATATCTTCAATAGGTGCTTGGTACCATAATCTTAAAAATAACTTTTTCCACTCTTCAATATGAGATTCAACAACCTAAGATATTTCTTTGCTAAGATTTTCTATGCTGGATCCTATTTAGACTCTGTTAATGATTTTTTTAATCAAAAGATTCTGGGGCATACGAAGATTATTGGATGGTGGAGAGGTAGGCCTGTATATTCCTCATTCTTAGTTCCTGGTCTGAGCAAGCCCCTTGGGAATCTAGTCTCACAATATCTCGTTAAGATGATGGGTGAAGAAAACTTCCCGGGGATTATGAATATCGGTGTAATTGATAAATGTAATTGTAATTGTAATCATTGTAGTTTTAAGGGAAGTATGGACAAGGAGTCTAGTAAAGATCTTCTGACTCTTGAAGATTTCAAGAAGATTATAGATCAAAGTTTGGATCTTGGAGCCACAGTGATTAATTTTGTTGGAGGAGAACCCTTACTCAATAAAGATTTGCCCAAGATTATAGAATATATTAACAAAGACAAGGCTGTTTCTTCAGTATTCACAAATGGATGGTTTTTGAAAAATAAAGCGAAGGAATTAAAGAAAGCCGGGCTTATGCAGGTTAATGTTAGTCTTGACTTTGTTACTCCCAAAGAGCATGATGATTTTAGGGGAATAAGGGGCACTTTCGCCAAGGTTATTGAAGGAATTAAGGAATGTCAGAAGGTTGGGTTGCTTACTGCTATTTCTACAACCGTTACTCAAGAGAAGTTGAAAAATGGGGAGTTTGAAAAAATGATTTTTTTAGCTAAAAAATTAAAAGTTAACGAAGTTGTAGTTTTAGATATGATGGATTCTGGAATGTATTCTCATATGTATTCAAAGGATAAACCGATTAATAAGAAAAGACTATATGAAATTGTTGATAAATATAATAAAAGAAAAGATTTTCCAGGGATTTTCTGCTATTCTAGACTAAGAGACGTGTTTGGTTGCTGTGCTGGAAGAAACTATTTTTATGTTTCTCCCTTTGGCAATATACATCCTTGTGACTTTACCTCAGAAATTCACGGCAATATAAAAAAAACACCCCTAAAGGCTATTTGGAAAAAACTGTCGATAGAAAGAAAGGGTGTTGGTTGCTTTAAGGGAAGTTGTGGTTGTGTTTGAGGTGATTGGCTATGATCTTAAGGCAGATAAATATAGAGAATATTTCGAGTATGTTTGGAAAACAGCCAAACCCTAATCTCCAAAAAAATATCTCTTCAAACAAACCCCTAAACCCTTTCGCAACTTAATTACCAGAGTGCATAAAATTATTTTTACCGAAACATTTAACTAATACCTATACCATTAATATGTAGAACAAACAGTTTAACGAATATTATGCGTGGAACTGGATAACTTTAAGCTCTGTTATTGAGTAGTTATGATATCAGCCCGGTTGGGGCGTTCTGGAGGACATCCCACTTCGATGGGTGGACATTATAAGCATTATGGTTTTGCGATTTATCGTTGCTGTTTAAATATTTTTGAAATTGGGATAATCTTTTGGAGTCTTTGTTTTTTTGTTGAAATTGTTTGAAATTTGACACTCTGTCGGGGCCCTAATGCCTGAATCGAATAAGAACATAATTAATGTTTTGTGTTCAAATTTTGTGTTGTCGCAAAGCTTCTTCACTTCTTCCTCAGTTAAATAAACCCATTGAGGTTTTTTTCTTGAAGTATCTAAATCTTGAGTTATATCTTCAATTACAATTCCTCTCTTTCGATTAACCTTGGAATACCAATGCCAGAATGCCTTGAAATTCTTTACAAAATCGCAAGTAGATTTGTAAGTCCCCCCTCCAGATTTCTGAATTACTCCGCTTCTCATTTCGCTAAAAAATTTATGAAGTTGTCTCTCAGTTATATCTACAAGCGACTCTAAGTCATAGAGTTCTTCAAACTTATTTGCTAGAAAAATCATCCTTAACCTTAGAGAATTTAATCTTGAGTAACTCCGCCCTCCCTTTTTACTTGAGTTGGATACATTGATACCCATTTCCATATCCCCAAGGTAGTCTAAAATAAGTCGAGAGTTTTTTTCAGAGATCCCCGGAACTTTATCAGCTATATCTACCTTCCACTTAAGGTAAAGTTCTTTGTGCTTATAGGGGTCTATTTTTTCCATATTTGTTCAAATCCTTCAATTTTTTTAAAGGACTTGGACAAATCTTGGCTTCAAGAAATCTCTTGAAAATGACTTTTTGTACCTATGCTCCCACCGGGATTTGAACCCGGGTCACTGCCGTGAAAGGGCAGCATCCTTGGCCACTAGACTATGAGAGCATGAAGTTGAGCAATTTCCCTAAATCACCCCAACTTCAAAATTATCTAACTCTAAGGCTTTAAAAATCTAACTAAACCAAGATAAATCCCTCCCTCCAACAATAACTATTTAAAGCCTTAAGAATAAAATTAAATTATGCAGGAAAAACTTCTATCGGATCTTGTTGAAAAATTGGCAGGTGAAAACAGCGGACTAATTGTAGGGATATTATTCAATAAAAAAAATGTGAACGAATTCCTAATTGCAAAGAGAATGGAATTAACAATTAACCAGGTAAGAAACATTCTTTACAAACTTTCAAATTTTGGTTTAGTTTCATTTATAAGAAAAAAAGATAATAGAAAAGGATGGTATATTTATTATTGGACCTTAAACACAGAAAAATCTCTTGCAATGATAGAAAAATCATTAAAAGATAAAATAGATTCTCTTGAAAAATCGTTAAATAGTCGAGAAACTGAAAGATTCTTCATTTGCAAAAGTTGTGGAATTGAAGTAACAGAAGAAAAAGCACTGGAAATGGGATTTAGTTGTGAAGAATGTGCAGAAATTTACGAATTAGCAGAAAATACAAAAAATATCAAAGATTTAAAATCAAAGAAGACAAAAATTAAAAATGAACTTGAAACCATTAAAACAGAATTAGATAAGGTAAGAGAGAAATTGAGAAAGAAGAAAGAAAGGGCCAATAAAAAAGAAGAAAAAGAGCTAGAAAAAGAAAAAGCTAGAAAGAAAGAAGAAAGAAAGAAAGCAAGGGCGAAAACTGCAAAGAAAAAACCAACAAAGAAAGTAGCTAAGAAGGCTAAAAAGAAAGTAGCTAAGAAAAAGAAAGTTGTTAAAAAACCCGTTAAAAAGAAAGTGACTAAAAAAGTTAAGAAGAAGAAATAAAATGTTAAGAGAAAAATTAACAAGCACCTATACGGGTTTTATAATTATCGCGAATGTTCTAGCATTTTTAATTTTTAGTATCGTTGTAGGAATGATTAAACAACCAACCCTAATCACAATATCCTACATAGCAATTCAACCAGGACTAATCTTGGCTGGAAAACACCTTTGGACATTCCTAACGCACATGTTTATGCATGCAAGCCTAACACATTTATTTGTTAATATGGTCTCTCTTATGTTTCTTGGAAGCTTTGTAGAAAAATTAATAGGAAAAAAGAGATTCCTTTGGGTTTATTTTGGTGGGGGAATTTCTGCAGCCTTACTTTTTATAATAGTGGCAGGAATTACTGGAATAGATATAAACACCTTTGCCGTAGGGGCTAGCGGGGCCATATTTGCCCTTGGTGGACTTCTCGCAGTATTAACTCCACGTTTACCAGTTTTGGTTTTCTTCGTGCTTCCCATGCCAATGTGGGGTGCAATGATATTCCTATTAGGAGTAATGTGGTTAATGTCAATCACCCTTTCAATACCTATTGGGAATATTGCACATCTTGGAGGCCTAATTATGGGTGCCGGATATGGACTATACCTAAAGAAAAAATATCCAAGGAAAACTAAAATGATCTCCAGATACTTCTCATGAAAAAAGAATTCCTAAATGCCTTAAAAAATATTAGAGACTCTAAAAATTATATTTATGGAGGAATTATCCTTTTTATTATAACTACATTAATAGGCTATTTCTTTCCAATATTTTTTACTGAAGAAATTAAAGAATTGTTAAAAAATCTAGTTTTATCCTTTGAAAACTTGAATACACTCCAAATAATCCTAAAAATATTCTTGAACAATAGCCTAGTTAGTTTCTCTATAATTTTATTGGGACTTCTTTTAGGATTATTTCCCCTTTTTGCAATAATTCAAAATGGATATATTCTAGGATTTGTAATAAAGAATGTGATTCTAAAAGAAGGATTTATAGTCTTGTGGAGATTGTTACCTCACGGAATCTTCGAACTTCCAGCAATTTTTATTTCAATGGGACTAGGGATTAGGCTTGGATGGAAAGTTATTCAAAGAGACAACCCTTGGAAATTCTTGAAAGACTCTTTAGAAACATTCTTTTTAGTAATAATTCCACTTTTAGTTCTAGCAGCAATTATTGAAGGATTGTTAATTGGACTTTAGAATCAACAATCCCCGTTTTGATCTCCACCAACAAACCGATAAGGATCACATGAACATTTGTAAACTTGACCCGGAACAATTCCTATACAATTTCCACTCTCACACTGTCCACCATGTTGACAAAGAGCTCCAGCTTTTCCACTATCGTCTTCTGGATACTCCGGAACATTAGGACAATTCCCCTCTGAATCTACATAAGGATCATACCTAAATGGATCACACGAACACTTGTAAGTTCTATCTGGCCCTTCTCCTCCAATATAAATACAGTTTCCAGTTTCACACTCGCCGCCATGATTACAAACAGCTCCAACGGGGCCTCTCTGCCCATCACATAAAATTTCAGTCTCAACTTCTTGCGATTTTAAAAGTTGACCAACAACAAGCTTAGTACCAAACCATTTTATACTATTCCAAAATCCGTGTGCTCCAATGTTAATCTTCCCATTATTAAACATATAAGCCACAGTACCCATATCAAAATTATTTCTAAGAAGGGTATCTAATGAACATTCTTCGACCGTAATTACATAGGTTGGATTCTCAGAATAACCTCCACCCAGAGAAGTAATCTGTCCATCAACTATAGTAATCAATAAATTTGTTGTCGAACCATCCTTACGAGCAATTACTAAATTAATTTCTTCATCACTAAAAAACCGATGCAATGGTGAAGGTAACTGAACCTCACAGTCTTCTCTAGACATTATTTCATCAATAAAATTTTGAGTTGTTGTAGCATCAATAGAAGGACAAGCATCTGCAGAAACAAGTGAGATAGAAACAACTAAGAAAAAAACAAGTGCTGGTAGAAAAAATAATCCTTTTTCCATGAAATATATAAGGACAGAAATTATTTAAATGTTTTGCTAACATCAAAACTCACTCAATCTTTTCTGTTTTCCATATTCTTTCAATATCCAACTCTTTTCTTTAATTAAATCAGGACTAAACCCTATTCTTTCCTTCATATCAATTAAAGCCTCATTAATACTTTCAAATTCTTTAAACTCCCCATTCATCGCTCTCCTAGTAGCCTCTCGAACAACACCAACCCCCAAGGGAGCATAGTATTCTTTTGTAATCCTCCTAAAAACAAGAACCGTTCCCTGAAGTTGCATATTATCCAACCATTCACAAACTGGTAATCTCATAGCATAATACCCTCCAGTAACATTGAAAGCGTATTTTTTTCTATTATAAAATCCTTCAAAATCCGAAGAGAATTCAGTACTATGATCTAGCTCTGAAGAATCCCATGCCTCAATCGCCTCAAAACTCCATCTTCCAGGTAAAAATAAAACCTCGACATAATTTCCAACAAAAGTTCCAGAAAACAACCTAATACTATCAACTTCTTTATTATATCTAATTCGATCAAGCATTTGTTTTGAAAGTGTATCATCCACTGCAGTTATACTCCACCTTGTCGGAACCATTCTTCTGTCAATCTTCTTTCCTAGAAGTCCTGTAGATAATAATTTCTGTAAATGATCTACCCCCAATTTAGAACTATAAAGCTCTCTCAGGCCTTCAACAGCCTTACAATGAATATCATCAACAATATAATCAACTTTCTTCAGAACCTTTGTATTCTCTTCTAGAAGCACCTTTTTAATAGGTGCCGCATTCGTCATTGGACGAAAAATTGAACTCGAGGTCAAAGAAACAATTGGCTTCTTTTTCAAGAAAAACTCCGTAGCCGTGGGTTTATGGGTCATCGCTAATTCTCTTGTAATTTTACTAACTTCTGTTTGTTTTTTTATGTGTGATTTTCCTCTTCCATAAACCAACCTTGCCCTTAATCTTAATACATTAGCAATCCCAAGATTCTCACGAGACCAATCTTCAGCATTGTTCAAATCCAATCTTGTATCAAACGTTGTGGGAGCAAGAATTCCAGAATTAATATGAGGATAACCTATTCTACCGACAAAAACCTCTGGCGGAGATGGTCCAGAGAAATGAGTAGAAACTTTGGGAGCATTTTCCCTAAAGCTATTTAGCATTAGCTGATGTTTACGACATAACTTCCCGGGTTTACAATTAGGACAAGAGGGACTCATGATTAAAATAAAGGATTAGAGTTTAAAGGAATTATTGTGATTGATTTAAACATCTTCTCTTCTCTCAAATGCAATACAAATACTCCCATCAGAACCGGCAACATATTTATGGTCTGGAGAATAAAATGCAGTGGAGAATATTGGATGAAAAACTCTTCTTTCCAACACTAATTCTTTTTCAGAACCCTCATTATTGTAAATTATAAACTTTCCTGAGCCATATAGTAGCACATGAGTTTCTTCTAACTCCTCCCCCGTATGATTATGAATCGGACTTTCAACTCCCGGACACAAAACAACATAAAAAGATTCTGACCTATCATTCAATGAAATTTTTCTTTTTTGAAAAAATCTTCCAGGGCTTTTCTCTTCAAATTCTATATTGCTTAGGAAACTCATACCAGAGGCATCTATCATCTTTTGTAAGTCATTCATAATGTCCCATATTAAAGAGAGTTTATAAAAATATATCCAACCCCATCACAACCTTAATAAATCTTCAACTACTAACCAACTCATGACACTACATATTGGATTATCTGGTTTTGGAGGAAAAGATGAAGCTGAAGACAATCTAAGAATATTTGCAGAAAACGGAATCAAAGCCTGTGAAATTGCCTACACATATAGCGTATACTTGAAAAAACCCGACGCAGAAAGAATCGGAAAGCTAGCTAAAGAACTAAATATCGAACTATCAATACATGCACCATATTTCATTAATCTAAACTCAAAAGAACCAGAAAAAAGAGAATCTTCTAAAAAAAGAGTTTTAGCCTGTTGTGAATCTGCACACCACCTTCAATGTAAAAAGATAATTATCCACCCGGGATACTATCTAGGAGATTCTCCAGAACAAACGACAAAAAACGTCATAAAAATAATAAAAGAATTACAAGAAGAAATTAAGAAAAATAAATGGGATGTTAATCTCTGCTTAGAAACCATGGGAAAGAACAATGTCTTCGGGTCCTTAGAAGAAATTAAAAATGTTGTAAATGAAACTGGCTGCTCTTTTTGTATTGACTTCGCACATGTTCTTGCAAGATACAAAGAACACAACCTAGAAGAAATTAAAAATTCATTCCCCCAAGAAAAATGGCATTGCCATTTCTCTGGAATCCAATATGGAGAAAAAGGTGAACAAAAACACCTTAGAACTACAAAAGAAGATTGGAAAAGAATTTTAGATTTTTTGAAGAAAAACAAAAAGAATGCAACAGTAATCTGTGAAAGTCCAGATCCCTTTAATGATGCATTAATGGGAATTAATCTATTCTAAATGCATCATAAATTTCACCCTGAGTAAGAGGTTCTGAAGATTTACCCAATTTCTCAATAATCTTTACTAGTTCTAAACTTGGAGCTTTTGATTTCTTAAGAATTTTAAGCCTTTGTCTATCTTTCCAGGTTTGTGGACAACGCCCCCTTAAGTTTTCTTGCCTTGGAGAAGTAATCTCATCCTTATAATCCTCATAGCCCCTAAGCATAGTTTTATAGCCCTCATACCTTGAAGGAAAAAAGGCCTTAATATATTCTTCCATGTCTCCCTGAAAACCATATGGAACAATAGGAATCCAATCTTCATCTTCTAGAGGATTATATATATCGGGAACATTATAAACGGGTTCCCTATATACCATGATCCCTCCCCCATTTAAAACAAAATTAAATTCCCCAAGCCCCCTACCAACCCTTTGGACAATAGCTCTACGATCCTCTGTTGATTTATTTGTGGCATAGACATTAACAGAAATATATAATTTTCTATCAGTATCTAAAAGAAGGGCTGCATTAGAAACAAATAACTCTTCGCCAAGATCCATATCTTTTAACATTTTCCCGACAAAAAAATCTCCACTTAATCCCATTAAATATTTAACAAAACTTCATTTATAAAAAATGTTATACTAGAGTATATAAATCACAACCTTAATAAACCAATGAACATTTAGCTAATTATGTTCAATAGCAAATACAAAAAACTACTAAATCAAGTGATCAAAACCTCAACACCCCCTAAAAAAGAAATCCAAGATATGAAAATCCTTGCAGAAGGAATACTCTCAGAACTAAAAAAGACTGGAATCAAAGCAACAATTGGAGGAAGTCTGGCAAAGAATACCCTAATAAAAAAAGAAAACCAAGACGTCGATATCTTCGTAGAATTTAATTCAGAAAAAGAAACAAAAAATTTAGAAAAAGTTCTAAAGAAAATTAAAACAAAGGGAAAAATTATAACCGTCCATGGATCAAGAGATTATTTTAGAATTGAATTCCCAAAGGTAAGCTTAGAAATTATTCCAACAGTAATCTGTAAAAACCCTGAAAAAGCAAAAAATATTACAGACCTATCAATCTCTCATGTAAGGTATGTAACAAAAAAGATAAGAAAGAGTAAAAAATTAGCAGATGAAATTAAATTAGCTAAAATATTTTGTTCAGCCTCTGATTGTTACGGTGCGGAAAGTTATATTCAAGGATTTTCTGGATACGCCTTAGAATTATTAGTAATCCAATTTGGAAGTTTTACCAAGTTTATAAAAAGAATAGAAAAAAACAAAATAATTGATCTAGAAAATAAATTCAAAAATGAAAATGAGATTTCCAGAGAATTAAACGAATCAAAACTAATAAGCCCAATAATTTTAATTGATCCAACATACAAATATAGGAATGTAACTGCTGCATTAAGTAAAGAAACTTTCGATAAATTTTTAAAATACATAAAAGATTTTTTAAAAAAACCAACTATTGAACATTTCCAAAAAAAGATAATCAATAAAGAAGAAATAAGAAATTACGCCAAACAAACAAATTCAAAATATTTAGAAATAAAAATAACGACAAAAAAACAAGAAGGAGATATTGCCGGAACTAAAATGAAAAAATATTTTAATTTCTTTATTCAACAATTAAAGAATAAAGAACAAGAGATCCTAATAGAAGAATTTGAATATAAGGGAAATGGACAAAAAGCAACAGGTTATATTGTAGTAAAAGAAAAAAAGAGAATAGAAATTTGTGGACCAGAAATAAAAAGAAAAGAAGCCACAAGGGAGTTCAAAAAAGGTAAAAAAGAAATCTTTGAAAGAAAAGGATTTATCTGGACAATGGAAGAACCTTCAATAAAAAATATATTTCAAAAAGCAAAGAGAATAGAAAAAGAAATGGACGTTAAAGTTGAAATGAAAATTAATTAACAAACAGTAAATAATCTATCATCATCTACATCAAAAACATGCAACCTAACACCACTATCTAACCAACCATGTGCATAATTCAAGGCTGCAAAAGCATTTACAAAATCTTCCTTATCAAAGAAATGGTGGGCATCAGACACATAATTACTAACCATCTCAATAATCTCTTTAGCGTCTGTCTCACGACCAGAAATAATATTCTTCTTAACAACCCCCAAAGCACTTTCAGTTAAATTAAAATATTTCTCAACCTTTTCAATAGTTATTTCATTTTCCATAATTTAGAGAAAGAAGTTTATTATTTAAATCCTACTAATCACAAAGTTAGATCTAATTAAATCAGAATAAAGACCTTTAAGTTCAAGATTTTCAGAAACAACATGTACAACTCCTTCAACCAATGGAATATTGGATTTATCAGTAAACTCTTCTAAAACACTAACAATTTCAGAAGAACTTAAACTAATCTTGGTAATCTGCTTCATTCCTCTTCGTGTAATAATAACTGGTGTATTCGCTCCCTGACACTCAATCAAACTAATTGAGGGATCATTAAATAAGGGTTGTAATTTCAAAACCCCCCTAACTTCCATTGGCCTTCCTTCAATATAACGGACATTAGATTTTTCAGGCGACTTGATTTCCATCTGTTGATTACTAACTAAAGAACCTTGAAAAGAAGTTGGACTAACATTAGAAACAAGGCTAGTATCAATAACTTGTTTTTCCTGAACTGGAAAAGTTATATGATAAAAGTTTTCAAAAACTACTTTTGTAAATTCAAGAATCAAAGGAGACTTAGAGATAGAATCTATATTTGGTGAATTCATAATTTTGGAAGTGCTCTCGGTTTCATTTGGTTCGAGGGCTCTGGAACTGGAGGAATTTTTCCAGGAGTTGGAACTGAATCACCAGAAAAAATTGACGGAGCAAATTGAGAAGAACCCTTTTGAGGTGTTGGTTGTGTAGGTCTTGGCATATTTTGGGGAACAGAACCTTGACGTGCCATAACATGTCTTCTTGCAAGAGTCTTATTCTGTTGAATTACATTACTAACTTTCCGATCCAACTCAACCCTCTTATCAGATTCATTTATTTGCTTTTGAATAAATACGTCTGCTGCTCGCTGATAAATACTTAATAACTTATCAATTCGGTCACTTAAATCATTAAACTTAACAGAAACATTAACTAAAGCTTTTTGCAAACCAACAAAGTTATCCACTAAAAGTTCATCTCTCTTAATTAGACTATTGATAAGTTTTGCATTAGAGCTAGTTCCAGAATTAACTGTTTTTTTCTTAGTCACTCTCTTCTTAGTCACCTTCTTCACCATAATGAATAAAGGATTTTCTTATTTATAAATGTTCTCTCTAAAGAAATAGTTGGGAAAAAATTCCAAAAAGGAAAATTAAACTAAAGAGAATGATAATTCCAATATTAATCGGAACAACATATTCTGGTTTTCTATTACCTTTCTTTTTAGCTTTAAAATTCATAAGTAATATAAGAATTCCAACTAAACCTCCTGAGATAACTCCCCCAATACCTAAAATCTGAATAAAATTAAAAGTTTTAAAGAAGAATACAAGGAAAAATAAAATCAAAGGTACAAAACCCATCAAAACAAATGTTAATTTTTTAGATAGTTTAAGATCTCCGCGATAAACTCCCTTAAGTGCAAAACTTAAAACATAATAGCTAGTCAACATTGAAAAAATTCCAAGAATCAAAGGAAGAACTCCAAGAGAAACAGTTGCAATTGGAGAAATTGATTTCCCAAAAACACCCAGAGAGATAACCACAAAGATCAGATAAAGAAAAATAGGAATCATAAGTCCTAAAATTATTGCCTTTTTTAATCTTTTTTCATGTCCTTTTATTTCCTGTCTTAAATCTGGAATAGAGGTAAACCCGAGAAGTGCGAAAAGAATAACTCCAAAAGGTAAGAAAATATTAGAATAATTTGTTTGAATAAGGTTAGTTACCTGTATCTTGGGCAAAAATAAAAATAACATAACAAAAATAATTAAAATTATTGCAAAAACTCCATAGGTTTCAATTTTACGAAGATCTTTTAATGTATAATGAACCAAAAAAGTTAGAATGAACCAAAAACCAAGGGTAAAATAAAGTGCATAATTAATATTTCCAAAAAATAATTGAGAAAGACTTTCTCCCTCCCCTATAAGATAGGCTAATAAAGAAGAATAAATACCAAACATCACTGCAAAAAACATTATAATTTCTCCCTTTTTTCCAAGATATCTTTTTGCAAGACTAGTTAGTTGATGTTTACCATTTGTTCTCAAGGAAACCTCTCCTAAATATAGAAAGCTAACTAAAACAATACTACCTAAAAAAATTAACCAAAACAATCCAAAGATAAATCCTGCCTGGGCAAAAACATAAGGCAAACCTAGAATTCCTGCACCAATAATAGTTCCACTCAGTGTAAGTGCTGTTGAAAGAAATCTCCGATTAAACTTTATCACCATATAAACTAGATATCAAAGTTAATTTTAAATCTTTGCTTTGAAGGAATAACAAGATTTATTAATCCTGAAACTCTCATTAATCTATGCCACACCAATGCGTTCACTGTTCAAAAATAATTGATGCAGGAAGTAGAGAAATATTAGAAGGTTGTAGTGGATGCAGTGGAAAATTCTTTTTCTATATTCGAGATGAACAAGCAGAAAAGTTAAGAGAACAAAAAGAAATCCCAATTCCAGAGTTTAATAATACAGACAAGGCAGAAGTTGAAAAAGAAGTTAGAAGCATTCTAAAGATAGAAGATGAAGATAAGCCAGTAATTTTGGACCTAGAATCTGTAAGAACACTTGGGCCCGGTAAATTCGAATTAGATATAGCTTCTTTAATGAATAGAAAACCAATAGTTTTTAAAATTCAAGAAGGAAAATATATTATAGATATAGAAGGAATGTAGATACTACAACATATATATTGCAATAGGGCATATTCTAAAGTATATTTTATAATTCAATAATCAATACTTTTAAACCCCTTTATTCTTCCTCTTTTTAAATGGGGGAGATAATAATAAACCAAGACTTTGAAGAAGATATTTCCCTATTCAATGAAGATACAAAAATGGAATTTGATTCTTCAGAACTGTTAGAACTTAAGAAAGAAGCACAAAGTATGAAAACAGATACCGAAATAAATGACCTTATCTCCTACAACCAAGTAAAGAAAAACCTAACCTACGACCTTCCACATCAAAAAGAGGGAGCAATAAGATTACTAAAGGAATTAAATGCCACAGCACTTCTAGCAGATGAAGTAGGACTTGGGAAAACAATCACAACAGGCCTTGTTCTAAAGGAGGGCATAATGAGAGGTTTCATAAAAAAATGTGTTATACTAACTCCCCCCTCTCTTGTAACCCAATGGAAAGAAGAATTACAAGAAAAATTTGAGCTAGATTTTTCAATTCTTGAAAAGAAGGAAGATTGGGAAAATTATAATTTCATAATAGCCTCCATAGATAGAGTAAAAATCTTTGATAAAGAAAAAATAAGATTTAGACACTCAAATGCTCATAAAATAAGCTGGGATTTAGTAATCATAGACGAAGCACACAAACTAAAGGAAAGAAATACAATTAGGTGGAAATTTGTAGATCGATTACAGAAGAAAAGGTTTCTTCTACTAACAGCAACCCCGTTTCAAAATGACCTTTTGGAACTCTATAATTTATTACATCTCCTAAAAAGGGGACACCTTGGGACAATAAAAGAATTTAGAAAGAAATTCCTATATAAAGGAAACAAAAGATACCCCTTAAATCCTCTTGAGTTAAAAAAAAGATTAGAAGAAGTAATGATTCGAAGAAGAAGGGATGAGACCAATATAGATTACAAAGAAAGAATTCCAAAAATCATACAGGTAATACAAACGCCACAAGAGAAAATGATTTATGAAAACACTGTTAGACTTCTAAAAGAAAACTACTTCAGAACTGATGGAAATGAGATTAATGGAAGACTTGCAATTTTTTCAATTCTCCCAAAGGTAACTAGTTCCTCTAAATCTGCAATAGAAACTTTAACAAAAATGGCTGAAAATGAAAAATATCACGACATAACAAAGGAATTTGCTAGAGGTATACTTGAAGATTATGAGAAACTTGGAGAGGATTCTAAAATAAAAAAACTCTTAGAAGTTGTTGAAGAGATTCGTGCAAGAAGTAAAGACGAAAAAATTTTAATCTACACAAGACACCCAACAACATTGAAATACATTGTTGAAAAATTAGCCCCATATAATTTAAAAATAATTGAATTTCAGGGTGGTTTATCCCGGGAAGAAAAAGCTGAAAGAATTAATGAATTTAAAAACGGAAAAGCGGATATTTTAATCTCTACAGATACTGGAGCAGAAGGATTAAATTTTCAATTTTGTAGAAATCTAATAAATTATGATTTACCTTGGAACCCTATGAGTGTTGAACAAAGAATAGGAAGACTTGATAGAATTGGACAAGAAAGAAAAATGTATATTTATTCCTTTGCAACAAAAGGGACAATGGAAGAACATGTTGTAGATTTGATTATAAATAAAATGTGTTGTGTGGGAATGGTCATTGGAGAACTTCCAATTATTCTTTTTAATCTTGGACTAGATGGAGAGGGAAAATCTGGAAAGAATAAAATTGAAGAAAGATTAATGAATTCATTTATAGAATCCAAGGGAAACTTAGATATCTTCAGTCAGGAAGTTGGAGACATAGCTAGCATGATTAAGAAAGGGATGAAAGAATACGAAGAAAGTAAGGAAGCTAGTAGTGAGTTGTTGGATTAATCTATATACTCAACCACAATATTCTTTAAAACCTCTCTATAGTTTAATTTTCTATGTTTAAAACAGACAAGAAATCATTAGAAAGACTTTCATTTGAATTAGGAGAGAGAGATCTATCAAATCTAAAACACACTCTAGAATATTTACAAAGGAAAAAGCTATCTACGCTTTCGGTAGAAGAACATGAAAGAGTAATTAGGGGATTGAATAAAATAGGGAAATTAAAACTAGAAGGAAAGATTTACGCATTCCATGTTTATGATTCATATGTTGAAAATCAAAAAAAAGATCCTGAAGGTATAGAACTATGGAAAAGACAAGGAGATAAACTAAATGAATTTCTTGTACCTGGAAGTAGAGATTATACATACCATATAAAAAATGTCATAAAAAAATTAAATGGTGAAGGAATAGGTACAATATATACTGGAGAGATTACAGAAGAGGAATTTTTAGGTCTAAGGAGAATAAGAGATCCAAAAGATTATTATGAGACCTCTGGTCTTATAAGAGATGAAATAGAAGAATTCGAAGAGGAGGGCATAGAAGTAATCACTCTTGATACACTAATATAGAATGGAAAAACTAAAAGAATTTACAATAAACTTTTTTAATAAACTTGGAACAAACATAACAAAAAAGGATGAAACCTATATTGTATCTAATGTAATAAAAAGTTTTGAAGATTTAGTTGGTAACCCAGCCCCTTATATCATTACATTTGACAAAGAAACAAGGGGAGCAGAATATGTATCTCATACAAGCACAATCTTTAGGGCAATTAATAAATACCTAGAAAATGCAGGGAAAACAACTCTTCTAAGGATAGATTTCGAAGAGGAAGCAATAAAGAAAGTAAAAAAAGAAATCAAATTAAAAAACTGTGAAATAGAATCAATAACAACGAAACATAAAAATAATCTTTTCTCGAGATTTTCCTTCTTAACAACATTCCAGTATTTAAATAAAAGAGAACAACTTTTAAACGAAATATATGTCCATCAAGGAAAAATAATCAATGGAGATTTAAGTGGATATAAAATAGTAGAAGGAGAGAAAAAGATTGAGAATAAAGACTTCCTAAAAGAAGATTATGAGTTAGCAAAAGGAAAACTACAGGAATTAACAAATAAAAAGACAGAAGAAATAAGCAATATACTTGAGAAAGACCTAGAGAAAGAAACTAAAGATGTAGAAAAACATTATGATAATCTACTAAATGAACTTGGGGGAGATCTTAATTCTCAATTAGTTAAGATAAATAATTTAGAACTAACCTTGAGAACAACCGAAAATGAAATTGAGAAACATGAATTAAAGGGTAAAATTGATCGACTTAAAAAATCTCTTTTGAAAATGGCAGATGATGAAAGACAAACAAGAGTTTTAAAAGAAAAAGAATTCACGATAAATAATGTTAAACAAAAGAATTCTCTAAACATTTCAAACAAACTAATAAATACAACAGTAATCTATTATCCAATTTTTCAATTCAATGTATACCTCAAAGGAGACACATCAAAAAGATTTATAGAAATAAATTACGATCCTCTAACAAAAGAGATTGATCAATTAAAATGCGAATCTTGTAACAATAACTTAAAAGAAATCCAAATTGATGAAGCAGGACACATAACCTGCAGTAATTGTTTAGATCACTGTAGCGAATGTGGAAAGGTATACTGTAAAAGATGTTTAAATAAATCTTGTCATGTTTGTGGAAGAGAATTATGTAAAAATTGCTCTAAAATTTGCTTCGCTTGTGGAAATCCAACATGTCAAACACACATGAGAAATGATTGTGTAACTGGTGAAGAGAGATGTACCATGTGTCTAAGAGCCTGTCTTAGATGTCACGGATCAAGTGAAGAGAAATATTTTGGAGAAGCAATGGATGGAAGTAAAGTCTGCCAAAAATGTTTGGGTGAAGAAAGAAGAAACAAGGTTATGAAAAACATATTTGAGGAATAAATATTAATTAAAGAGAAAAATCTAAGCACCAACAAATTTCAAAACTTCATAAACTAAGAAAACTGGCCAAACGAGAGCTTTACCAATACCTAAAACTCCTCCCAAAAAACTAGTGGCTGTTGAAACATAATAAACTACAGCACCTATAAATCCTAAGAAATATCCACATCCACCACAAGATTTCCCAGAACTACAAGCACCAGAAACTTTTTTCTTCTTCACCACTCTTTTCACCATAAAATATCTAGTGAATTAGACTTTAAATAAGTTGCGAAAGCTAACCTTAAATTTATTAACCCAAAATACCTTTCAAAAATATGAATAAAGAGGAACTAAAAGCAGGTTTAGAAATTCATCAACAACTTGACACACATAAACTATTCTGTAGCTGTCCAAGCCTCCTAAGAAATGATGAACCCGAAGAAGTTTTCCAAAGAGAATTAAATCCTGTAGTTGGAGAAACCGGACAAATTGATACAGCTGCAGCATTTGAAAAGTTAAAAGACAAAACATTTCACTATCAATTCTTTGATACAAATTGTTTAGTAGAATTAGACGAAGAACCCCCACATGATATTAACCAAGAAGCTTTGAAAATTGCTCTTCAAATAGCTCACCTTCTAAATGCTAAAATATTTCCAGTTTCACAAATAATGAGAAAAACAGTAATCGACGGGTCAAATACTGGAGGATTCCAGCGAACAGTTTTAATTGCACATGATGGATGTATAGAAACATCACAAGGAAAAGTTAGAATAGAGACAATTGCTCTAGAAGAAGACTCTGCAAGGAAAAAAGAAGATTCTCACGGAAAGAGAGTTTATTCCTTAGATAGGCTTGGAATTCCGTTAGTTGAAATAACTACAAAGCCAGACATAAAAAATGCAGAACAGATTAAAGAAGCAGCACTAAAAATTGGAGAAATATTAAGAGCTTGCCAGGTTAGGAGAGGAATCGGAACAATTAGACAAGATGTAAATATTTCAATTCCAAAAGGACAAAGGGTAGAAATTAAAGGTTTTCAAGACCCCAAGATAATGATTCCAACAGTCTTCAACGAAACAAACAGACAGAGAAAAATTCTTGAGCTAAAAGATAAATTAAAAGCTGTTAAAATAAAGAATTTAATTGAGCTAACAGAAATTTTTAAAAAAACAGAATGTAATCTACTAAAAGAAAAACCAGTTTTTGGATTCAAATTGGAAAATGCAGAAGGACTTCTCGGAGAAGAACTTCAACCAAATAAAAGAATTGGAACAGACCTAAGCGAATATGCAAAACCAGTCTCTGGAATTGGAGGAATAATTCACAGCGACGAGAATTTGAATAAATACAAATTCACAAAGTCAGAGATAATACAAGTGAAGAATAAATTAGAAGTAAATGGAGATGCTCTAATAATCATTACAGCAAGTGAAGAAAATGCTAAAAAGGCACACCAAGTAATAAAACAGAGAATCTCACTCTTATCTAGGGGGGTCCCAAAGGAAGTTAGAAAATCAAATCCTGATGCAACAACAACCTTCCTAAGACCAATGCCAGGGGCAGCAAGAATGTATCCAGAAACAGATTGTGAACTATTGAAAATATCTAAACAATTAATGGACTCAACAAAGAAAGATTTGCCAAAGTTAGCAAGCGAAAATAAAAGATACCTTCAAGAATTTGGATTAAACGATGAATTAATTAATGCCATTTTGAAACAGAAGAAACTAGAAGAATTCAAGGAATTAACAACCGTGACAGACCATTATAATTCAATAGCCAAGGCCCTAACAATTTTCCCAACAGAATTAACTAAAAAAACAGATAAAAGAAAAGGCGAAATTGAGGAAATTTTAAATTTAGATATTTTAGCAACCGTTTTAGAGAAAGTTGGAAAAGAGATTAGTCCTAATGATTTAAAAATGATTTTAGGAAAGATTGTCGGCGGAGAAAGAGTAGAAGAAGCAATAAAAAAAGAAAATATTGATTTAGAGAAAGTAGTAGCTGACATGAAAGCTGAAAAACCAGGTTTATCCAATGGTGCCTACATGGGATTAATTATGGCAAAATATCGTGGACAAGTTTCCGGAAAAGAAGTTATGGAAGAAATATTAAAATGAAAGCCCTATCTCTAAAGCAACCCTTCGCAGAACTAATAGTCTCAGGTAAAAAAACAATTGAATTAAGAAACTGGAAAACAAAATTCAGGGGTAAATTTCTAATTCACGCCTCAAAAATTCCAGATAAGGAGTCAATGAAAAAATTCAAGTTTAAAAATCTTCCAACAGGAGTTATTGTCGGAAAAGCAGAACTAATAGAAGTTAAAAATTATGAAACAGAAAAACAACACAAAAAGGATAAAGAAAAACATCTTGCAGACACTACCTGGGGGAAATATGGTTTCGTCTTAAAAAACGCAAAAAGAATAAAACCGATATCTGCAAAAGGAAGACTTAATTTCTGGGAATTCAATTCTTAAAATAGCCTGCAACCAAATAATAAACCAATAAAGCCATTGCTCCACCAACAACAACATTAATCCAAGTAAAAGAACTTCCTGCTAGTGTTCCGAACATGGCCCCAAGAGCTCCACAAATAAAAACTAAAACACCACTTTTTTTATCAATATTCATAATACCTAAAAAACTAAAGATTATTTAAATCTTACTCTGACTTACCTTCAAGAACAACCACTAAATCCGTAGATGCATGCCTATAACAATCAAGACTCTCAGACCTCATAATTTCATCATAAGCTTCCGGCATATCTTTTTTAAGTTCCTTGAAATATACCTTGGCTGCATTAGTAGATTCTATTAAATTGGATAAATGGTCCCTACCTTTCTTTAAAGCTCTAGCCTTCTTCCATTCTTTTCCTTCTAACCAGCCCATTTAAAAATAAAGCCAAACAACTATAAAAACATTCCGCACACCCCAAACTACAAAAAACGCCAATAATTAATAAAACGCGAATTTAATCATCCTTTTTTGTCATAACAATTTCTAATATCCCGCGACGATAATGGTGCCTTGTAAGCTCTGGGAGAATATCAAGAGGTAATTCCAGCAACCTATAGAATGATTTATGCATTCTCTCATGTAATAAAAAATCTTTTTCTTTAGATTCTTCCAACAATTCCGCATAAATCCTTAAGGTATCCTTAGAAACATCAACATGTAAGTTGCAAGGATTAACTCCCGGCATTTCAACTTCGGCAATGAGGTGATTTCCCTCTTCTTTCAGGTCGACACGGGGCCTTCGCTGATTTCTCTGGAGGATTTCCATTTTTTGCCTCCTTTATGATTATATTAAGTAAAACAAATATAAATAGTTATCGAATCCATAAAAGAATTAATTAAATTGTGCTAATTTTTCATTCCTTGGCAATTGCTTAATAGCCCATTCTTCCTTACAAGCATCAGATTTATCCCTACATTCCTTCGTAGCAATCAAATGACTAAAACCCTTAGAAGCAACATATTTACTTCCCTTTCCAGTCGCATGCATCTCCATCCTCTTATCAATATCATTAGTAATGCCCGTGTAATAAGAGCCATCAAGACATTCAAGAATATACACCACCCACTGCTTTTTTAACATGATAGAATTTAGAGAGACAAAGTTATAAAACTATACCTTTTCAATTTTAGGACCTTCTTTCGTATCTAGAACCTTATATCCTTTAGCTAATAATTTATCCCTAATTATATCTGCCCTTGTCCAATCTTTTTCTTCCCTAGCTTTTGACCTTTCTTCAGCCAGAGACTTAATTTCTTCTGAAAAAACTTCAACTTTCTCTACTTCTAATAAATTCAAACCAAAAACTTCATCCATTTTCTTTATAGTGCCATACTTATTTTTTGCATCCTTATCACGAACCAATTCCCAAAGGACAGCTAATGCTTGGGGAGTATTTAAATCATCATTCATAGCCTCTGTAAAACGTTCAATATATTTCTTATTAACTTTTGAACTTTTCCTTAAGTCAAGAGAATTCCGCTTTAACCGTTCATAAGAAATCTTTGCATCATCAAGTGCTTGTTCTGAAAAATCTACAGGTTTTCTGTAATGACCTGAAACAACAAAATATCTTACAACCATTGGAGAATATTTAGAAAATAAATCTCTAATAGTTTTAAAATTTCCTAAGCTTTTACTCATCTTTTCTCCTTCAACATTAACCATTCCATTATGCATCCAATAATTTGCATAGTTATCATATGCTGCCTCTCCCTGTGCAATTTCATCCTCATGATGGGGAAAGATTAAGTCTGCTCCCCCTCCGTGAATATCAAAGGGAACACCCAAAACAGAATGGATCATAGCAGAACATTCTATATGCCACCCGGGCCTTCCTTCTCCCCAAGGAGAATTCCACTTTGGTTCATCAGGTTTAGAAAATTTCCACAAAACAAAATCTTGAGGATTCTTTTTATTATCATTAACTTTTTTTCTAGCTCCTGCTTTCAGATTCTCAATTTTTTGATGAGATAACTTACCATATTCTTTGAATTTAGAGATATCATAATATACTCCATCATGTTCAATTACATAGGCATATCCTTTTTTTTCAAGTATTGAAACCAATTCAATCATTTCCTTAACAAACTTTGTTGCATATGTTCTTTTTGAAGGGGGTAGAACATTTAATTTTTCATAATCTTCAAGATGTAATTTTGTATTTTCTTTTGTTAATTTATCTAGCGAAATTCCCAATTCATTAGCTTTATTTATAATTTTATCGTCAATATCTGTAATGTTGCTAACAAATTTAACTTTGTAATCTAAAAATTCCAGGTATCTTCTAAATAAATCAAATGAAATAGTAGATTTTGCATGACCTAAATGAGGAACCCCATTTACCGTCGGTCCACAACTATAAACTCCAACCTCTCCTTTCTTTATGGACTTAAACACTTCTTTCTTTCTACTAAGAGTATTATATAATTTTAATGCCATAATAAAATCAGGATTAGGATATTTTTAAGAGTTTGTGTAATCAATAAAGAGGCAAGATGTGCGTTTAAAAAGGGTACCATCCCCCCACCCGGAACGGAATAAAAGTGTTCATTTACGAGAAGAATCAGTATCCATGGCTGGCCAATAGAATTTATTAAACATCATCTACGTTTAATTGATTAACCGGGGGGATTGGAGTTATTAAAAGTTGTTATTGGGAGTCTGCTTTATCCCAAACTTCGTAAAAGAATTTTTTGTATTGGTCTGCAACATCTTGGCAGATTATAACAAAATTTCTTATTGTATCTCCCCAGCTGGTGATAGATACAGTATCTTTGAAGATAATAATGCTATTGGGCAAGTTCATCTCTAGCTCTCTCATCTCAAACAAGGGAGGAGTATTTGGGAAATGTTCTCTCTTCTTGAACTCTCCTTTAGAAGAATTGAATAATACTTTTGTATGAAGTTTCTTTTCAAGTCTTCGTTTATGTATATTTGCGATTAAGGTATGGTAGTTCTCATTTTCCCACTCTTCATTTCCCATAGTAATGACGAGGTATTCATCTCCCTTTCCTAGCCGGTCCACAGCATCTTTATAGAATGACTTTTGTCCTTCGTACCCCATGAAGATTTTAACTTCTTGTTTATTCGATATTTGTGCTTGTTTATCCATCAAAGAAGGCAGAAGGGCATCAAATTCTTTTCCACGTTCTTTCAGGGCCAATTCTTTTGATTTAATGTAATCTTTAATTCGTTTGGGAGATGTTGTTTGAAAGTATCTTGTATCCTCTTTAATGGATTCAGTTACAAGACCCTTTTCCTCAAGCCTTATTAGGATCTCATAGACTTTGGATCTTGAAACTTTGGATTTTATTATGATTGGCCCAGTAGTTGTATTTCCCAATTCTAACAAGGCTAAGTAAACTTTTATCTCTCCTTTTGTAAATCCTATTTCTTCGAGTATCTTTGTGTCCATAGGCTTTCTAGTTATTTTTACTATAAAAATCTTTGCCTTGTTCACCCCTAGGGGATGAATCAACATTAAAAGGAGACCTGTTATTATTCCATCATGATAAATGAAGCAAAAAGTCATAAAGGATACATAATTGGAGGAATCGTAATTCTTCTATTAATAGTTTTGACTGTAGGGATTACAATAACTGGAAATGTGATTAGATCTGATAAAGTAGAATTAAGGGTGAATTTCTTGATCGATGGAGAGCACGCACCTTATTACCTTGGGCTAGAAAAGGGATTCTACGCAGAAGAGGGAATAGATCTTCAAATTAATCCAGGTAAGGGTTCTAGTCTTGCAGTTCAGCTTGTTGGAACTGGAGAAGAAACATTCGGTTTGGCATCTTCAGAAATAGTTCTTAAAGGTAAAACAAATGGTATACCTGTTACTTCTGTGGCCGTAGTTAATCCTCGTTCGCCTGTAACTATTATTTCATTGAAAGAAAAGGAGATTCTTGACCCGGAAGACTTGTATGGAAGAACCCTTGGAGTTAATTACAAGAGTAATACTTACCAGCAGTATAGGGCTCTTGTAAAAACAGCAGAACTTGACGACTCTAAGATAACTGAAGTTCCCGGTGCCGCAACTTTGGACAATCTTCTTAGCGGAAGGGTAGATGCTATTTTGAGACAGACACATAATGAGCCGGTTACATTAATATCCAATGGATATGAGATTAACGAGTTGCTTTTTGAAGATCATGGAATCCACTTTTATGGAATTACAATAATTGCTAGTGACGAAACAATTAGAGGAAATCCAGAATTAGTTAGGGGATTTATTAGAGCAACAGAAAAAGCATGGCAGTATTCTTTAGAGAATCCGGGAGAGGCAGCAGAAGCTCTAACAAAACACAATCCAGAACTTGATACAGATATTACTCAGGGACAATTCCTTAAGTTTGCATCCCTTGTTGATACGGAAGGAATGGAGAAGGGAGATTTCGGTCAAATGACTTTTGAAGAATGGGACAATACACAAGAGACATTATTTGAGCTAGGTCTAATTGAGAAAAGAGTTGATGTGAACACGGTATTTACAAATAAATTTCTTTAATCAAAATGGCATCAAAAATTAATTTAAACAAGAAGTTATTCTCGGTAAGAGATTTAAGCAAAAACTATGATGGCCTCAAAGTTCTAGAAAATATCCATTTTGATGTCTGTGAGGGCGAGATTATCTCAATACTTGGTCCTTCTGGGTGTGGAAAAACGACCCTCTTGAAAATCATTGGAAACCTTCTCGAGGGATCTTCTAATTTCAAAGCTTTAAGCAATATATTTGGTTTTGTTTTTCAAACTCCCGCATTGCTTCCCTGGAAAACTGCAGAGCAACATCTTAATTTCTGTAAGAAATTTAACAGGGGGAATAACTTCCTTTCAAATAATCGGATTCTTGATCTTATTGGATTAAAAGGATTCAAAGATTACTATTCATGTCAAATTTCTGGAGGAATGCAGCAAAGGTTGGCCATAGGTATGGCTCTGTCTCATAATCCTGAAGTTCTTCTAATGGATGAGCCATTTAGTTCGTTAGATGAAATTACAAGGCAAAAATTACAAGAGGAATTATTGAGGATCTTCTCACACAAAGATAATACTTCTAAAGCAATTCTTTATGTTACACATTCAATTGAAGAAGCAGTTTTTCTTTCAAATAAAATCATCATTCTTGGTAACAAACCCGCTAAAATAAAAAAAGTGATTAATATTGAATTCAATAAACCTAGAAATAATCTATTAAGATCCTCCAAGGAGTTTTTTGATTATTTGGCCCAGGTCAGGAGGTTAGTAGAATGAAGAAATTCCTAAAAGAATTTTCTGTCTTAGCTAGTTTCTTTCTTATTTGGGAAATGGCGGTAAGACTTTTAGATGTGCCAACATTTATCCTACCAACTCCCACTGAGATTTTTTTAGAGATTTATGAGAATTTTTATCTATTAATGAATCATACTTCTATTACTTTTTTAGAGACTTTTATGGGATTGATAATTGGGGCCTTCTTTGGACTGTTAATCGCCCTTATTTTTGCATATGATAAAAGAATAAAGGATTCAATTTATCCTTATTTTGTAACAATTAAAACAATTCCAATTATTGCTTTAACACCCTTAATCATATTATGGTTTGGTCATGGTCTTGTTTCAAAGATTGTTATTGTATCTTTGGCTTGTTTTTTCCCTATTCTGGTAAATGCCACCAAAGGTTTTCTAACCATCACAGAATCTCATAGGGATCTTTTCAGGTCATTACAGGTTTCTAAACTAGGAACCTTTGTCCACTTAAGATTACCCTCTGCTCTGCCATACATATTCACCGGGTTGAAGATCTCGGTCACCTTAGCAGTGCTTGGAGCAATAGTTGGAGAATTTGTCGGATCAGATAAGGGGCTAGGTTATCTCATGGTTCTTTCTTCAACTTATCTTGAAACTCCGACACTTTTTGCAGCGATAATTATGACTGCGATGATCGGACTTATTCTTTATTTGATTGTGAATTACTTGGAAAGAAAAATTGTTTTTTGGGGGAGGGAAGAGTAATGGATTTTGGAGAATATGGTAAAGGAAAATATCAAGAAAAATATGTAAGGCCCCAGGAATGGTTTTATCAAACAATGATCTCCCAGCTCATGGAACTCAAGGAAGGAGCTATTGTGCTAGATCTTGGCGCGGGGCCTGGAACTCTTGCAAAACTAGCAGACGAAGCAGGGCTTAAATTAAACATTCTAGGAGTAGAGCCCTCAGACCTAGTTAAGGACGGCGAAGAATTGGCAGAAAGATTAACAAAGAAAAAAAGCGGAACAAATTATATGCCCCTGCAAGGAAGCATGGAAGAGGCAGGAAGTCTTCATTCTTTAGAGCCTTCCTCTTTGGATGGGATAGTTATGATGAGGTCTGCGCATGAAATCGCAAAGAGCATAGGAAAGGAGAAATTTAAAGAGGCATTAAAGAAGTTGGCTATTTACTTGAAGCCTGAAGGTTCCTTTTATATAGGAGATCCCACATTTAGAGAAGAAATTGTGAAAGATTCTTCGGGAAAGTTTGACGAAGAAGTTAAACTGTCTCATAAAGTTCTGGAAGGATTAATTGGGCATAGTCATCCAGTTGAAGAGTTGATTTCTCCAGAAGAAATGAAATCTATTTTGTCAGAAGCAGGGTATCCCAATCTAGACTTTTTTGATTCAATGCCCAACGAAGAACTTCTTGAAGAAATGAGAAAATTGGATTCTACAATAGATAGAAGTCCGCTCAAATTATATGTGATCGTTCTAAATCGGAAGGAGGTAAAAAATGAATAAATCCTTCACAATAACAAAACGAATCGCCAAGCACGGCAAACAAGCAGTAATTATAATTCCGACGTTGCTTCAAAACCAACTAGGCCCGGGAACATTGGCAGAGATTAAGATTGATGTGATTGAAAACTAACTAGCGACGGTAAAACTTCTTAGAATTCTTTAACAGCGTCGGTAAAAAGAGTCCCCCCACCCAGAATCGAACTGGGACAACACGGGTTCTGCATAACAAAACCTATCGTACAGGCTAAAACGCTTTCATCCTTATGTGCAAAATAGCACCATGTCCAGCGCACTTCTACAGCCATGTGCTCTACCGTTGAGCTATAGGGGGATAACAACTAGACAAAAGAACGATTTATAAAACTTTCCAATCAATCTTCCCAAGCTGAGAAACCTTTATAAAGAAGTTCTCCGTATGTTTTTCATGAAAAAGGTGATTGAGATGACAATGCTAGATATTTTCTTAACTAAGTTATCTGTCTTTCTAAGTTCTTGTTGGTTAATTGGATTATTAGCATCCTTCTGGCCTTTTCAGATTTTAATCTTCATTATCCAAAATAAATGGTATCTTTTAGCTGGTGCCCTTATCTTTGCTATTATTCCAACTAGAAAGTTCTTTAAAACAATAACAAAACAAAAAAAGAGGAATAAGAAAAAATGAATTCAAAGAAGGGTGCTATTGAGCTATCTATGAGTACTGTTGTTATAATTGTTCTTGCAATGACCTTATTAATCGGTGGTTTGGTTCTAGTAAGAAATATTGTTTCTGGGGCAAACCAGGTTGTTGACTTAACTAACGATAATGTACTAAAAGAAATAAACTCTCTTTTCAGCGAAGGAGATAAAATAATTGTAAAATTAGGAAATAGTAAAACCGCAAAAGTAAAAGCAAATAATGAACCAGAAGGTATTGTTATTGCTTCAACAACAATTGATGGAGATATTGTAGCTATTGAAGACATGGCATATCTTCTAAAATTAGATGATAGTTCCCTAGATAATTGCTTAGAACTTCTTGGAGAAGAAAAAACACTTGCACTATTCAATAAAAAATTTGGAAAAGAAATAGAATTTGATAGCTCGGATGGCAGTATGGCAGCAGCACAAATTACAGTTAAAATTCCAGAGGGAACAAGAGTATGTAGCCAAATGGTAAAGTTTGATGTTTATGACGGCGGAGAATTTGTTGGAAGAGATTACTTCGTAGTTGAAGTTGCTAGAAATTCTTTATTTTAATTTTTAAGATCGCTAATTCCAAGACTAACCAAAATTAATCCTACTAAAACAACAATCCAACCAAGACCACCCTTCAAAACATAAAGCATTGCACTTCCAAATCCAAAAACATTAAGAACTGCAAGACTAACTCCAGTTACTAGAAAAATTAAACCAATAAGAATCTCAAGGTATTTATTCATAAAAAACTAAGGAAGAAATACTATATAAATTTTATGCCTACTAAAACAATATCTTTTAAAACTATAAACAACTAGGCATATCATGGATTATGAAACTCTCTGTAATACCTACGAAGAATTAGAAGGAACATCAAAAGGACTTGAAAAAACAAAAATTATAGCCAATTTTCTTGAAAAAATTAAAACAACACCACCACAGATTTATCTTCTCCAAGGAAGAGTTTTCCCAGATTACCACCCAAAAGAAATGGGAGTTTCTACACAAATCCTAATAAAAGCAATCACAAAATCAAGTGGACACCAAGAAAAAAAAGTTATTGAAAACCTAAAAAAACAAGGAGATTTAGGATTAGCAACATTTGAATTATTCAAAACAAAGAAACAACAAGGACTATTCAATAAAACATTAACAGTAGATAAAGTAATGAATAACCTAAAGAAATTAACAACTCTGGAAGGGAAAGGAATAATCCAAACAAAAATAGATCTAATTGTTGAACTACTACATTCAGCAAATGCTATAGAGTCTAAATATATTCTAAGAACTGTAATGAATGACCTGAAAATTGGTGTTGGCAATGGAATTTTAAGAGATGGAATCGTAGAATATTGTTTTCAACCAAAAGATATTGAAGAGAAAAAGAAATTTTCAGAAGAAGTCCAGGCAGCTTACAACAAAACAACAGATTTTGCAGAAGTTTTTCAAAAAGCTTGTGAAGGAAAATTAGATGAGATTAAGCTCTCTGCAGGAAAACCCATAAAAGTTATGCTTTATCCAAAAGCCTCAAATGCTGAAGATGCATTTAGAATAGTTGGAAAACCTGCCGCCTTTGAATATAAGTATGATGGATTCAGAATTATGATTAACAAGAGTGAAAATGGAGAGATTAAATTATTTACAAGGAGATTAGAAGATGTTAGTAACCAATTTCCAGATCTTGTAGAGTTTGTAAAAGAAAATATTAATGCCAAATCATTTATTATTGATTCTGAAGCTGTAGGCTATGATCCAAAAACCAAGACCTACAAAGAGTTTCAAGCAATATCCCAAAGAATAAGGAGAAAGTATGAAATTGAAAAATTAATCAAAGAAATTCCGGTTGAACTTAAAGTTTTCGACATTGTTTACCTTAATGGAGAAAGTTTTATAGAAAAACCATATCAACAAAGAAGAGAACTTCTAGAAGAAGTAATTAATGAAAAAGAATGGAAAATAACACTCGCAGAGAGAATTGTAACAGAGAATAAAGAAAAAGCAGAAGAATTTTTTAATAAAGCAATAGAAGAAGGACAAGAGGGTTTAATGGTGAAAGGATTAGATAAGATCTATAAGCCAGGGGCAAGAATTGGATATGGGGTTAAATGGAAACCGGAAGACAAGGATTTGGATTTAGTAATTACTGGGGCAGAATGGGGAACTGGAAAAAGAGCGGGCACACTAACAAGCTTTGATGTTTCCTGTCAAGATAATGAAGGAAATCTTGTGGATATTGGGAAAGTTTCTGGAGGACTAAAAGAAAAAGCTGAAGAGGGCCTAAGCTATGGAGAGATGACCGAAATGCTAAAAGGAACAATCACAAATGAAAAAGAAAACCATATTTTTGTCAAACCACAAATCATAGTTACAGTACAATATCAAAACATCCAAAAGAGTCCAAGTTATTCTTCTGGTTACGCTATGAGATTCCCAAGGATTACCCGATTAAGACCCGACAGAACAAAAGAAGATGTAGCCACCATCGAAGAAGTTGATAAACTAATTTAAAAACAATAAACCAAAGCCTTTATAAAGGGATTTCATTTATAAAGGGTATGCCAGCGAAGAAGAAAGCCACTAAAAAGGAAAATTCTAAAAAATCTACAACATTAACTGTTCAAAATATTGTCGCAACAACAGCCTTAGAAAAAGAAGTTTCTTTATCAAAGTTAGCAAGAACACAACCAAACACCGAATATAATCCTGAAACTTTTCCAGGACTTGTTTTAAGGGTAAAAGAACCAAAATCTGCTGTTTTAGTTTTCTCTTCAGGAAATTTAGTTTGTACTGGAACAAAATCGATTTCACAAGTAAAAGCAGTTGTTGAACAGGTTATCAAACAACTAAAAAAGATTGGAGTAAAAGTAACAATTAAACCAAAGATAACTGTTCAAAATATTGTTGCTTCAGGAGCAATTAGCCTTGATTTAAACCTAAATACATTATCTCTAGAATTAGAAAACACAGAATATGAACCTGAACAATTTCCCGGATTAGTATACAAATTAGACGAACCTCCAGCAACCTTCTTATTATTTAGTAATGGAAAACTAGTTTGTACTGGAACAAAAAATAAGGCACAATTAGATGATTCTATGGAGCAACTTAACAAGAACGTTAGGGCAGCACTAAAAAGGATTAAAGAAATGCAGAAGAAGAAAGCTGCAGAAGAAGATGACTTCTAAGAGTTAATTAATTAAACCACACTCTTGCCAAAACCTTTAAATACTATCGTAATTTATCTAACCATATGGATAAAAAACTAACTAAGTGGTCATATTTAGAACCGTTCCTATTTACGAGAGAAAGCCTACATCTCTTAGATATATCCAGAAAACTTGGCGAAAATCATACAACTGTTAGAAAATATCTTAATCAATTTACCAAAGAAGGCTTTCTTAAGATCAGTCAAAAAGGAAGGTTAACACTCTATGAGTTAAATCTGGATTTTTCCCTCGTTGTAGATTATCTTTCAATGGCAGAAAAAGAATTCCTTCTGTCAAAATGTTTTCAAAACAAAATGTTAAAAGAGTTGATCTCCGACGTTCATAAAATAGCCTCCGGGCCAGTAATCCTCTTCGGTTCTTCAGTAAATAATTTCTCGAAAGCTGGAGATGTTGACATTATTTGTTCAGAGAATTTAAATTTTGATAAATTAGAGGAAAAATACGACAGAGAATTTCATGTTGTAAGGATGGATAAAATAGATCAAATCAAAGATGCTTTAAAATTAGAAGTTTTAAAAAAACATTTAAGTATAAATTGTACTGAGGAAATTGTAAAATGGTTGATTTAACTTGGTGCTGTAAGCAAAAAGGAGGTATATCCCTAATATTAGAGTTAGGTTTAGAATAACATGGCAAACTATCGTAAATTCACTTTAGAAACAGGAAAGGAAATCCTCGCAGGAAGAGATGCAATAACAAACGACTCACTAGTCTCTGAAGCCAACCCTAAAGACATTCTACTCCATACCCTGGCCCCTGGAAGTCCCTTTGTTAATATTAAAGAGGAACCAACAAGGCAAGAACTAAAACAAGCAGCAATATTCTGTGCCTCAAAAAGTCAAGAGTGGAGAGATACAAAAAAAGACATAGTAGTTAATTGGTTTTATAAGAAAAATACAACAAAAAACAAAAAAGATAAGGCGGGACTATGGCACACAAAACACGAAGGAAAAATAATTGTCAAGAAAAGTGAAATTCTAAACCTTCTTTCTCATCAACCAAAGGGTTAAAATCAATAATCCTCCAGCCAACCACAACCAACCATGACCCATTCTCTCCCCGAATAATAAAACTCCTCGTGCTGCACCTATCTGAAACTCTAGAGGCATAATTCCTGCGAACCACCTAACAATTCTGGGCAAGGTCTGGGTTGGAAAAAAGATTCCAGAGATTAGCATCAAAGGAAAAGAAACCATCAAAGAAAATAAAACTGCAATTCCCTCATTCTCAGAAACAAGACCGATAACAAGACCAAGCAAGGTATCAATTAAAGCAATAGACAAAACAAGTTCAACAATACCTAAAAAATTAAAATTATAACTGTTACCAAAGGAAATAAATAATAATCCTATAATCAAAAACTGAACCAAAACAAGTCCAACAAAGAATAATAACTTTGCAAAGAGATAATTAAGGATGGTTGTTGAAGAACGAACCCTCATAATAAAATTAGATTTCTTATCATAGATTATTGAAGTAGAAGCCAACATAAGAACAATAAATAAAATTAAAATTGGCATAATAAAAATAATCCCAGCACCTTTGCTAGCACCCTCCGAATAAATTGGATTATGTCTTACATAAACTGGATTTACTAAAAAATCCGTATTAAGTTCCTCAACATTTTTTAGAGACCTATCAAAACCTTCTAATTTATCGTCGGCAAACTCAAAACTAAGACTATCTTTAATAATATCTAATCCATCCCTAGCAACCGAAGTCTTTCCACCAAGTTCACTGTTTAGCTCATCAATAATTTGGATTTTCAGAGGCCTTAAAGAAGAATCTAACTTCCAACTGATTAAACCAGCAAAGCTTACATCAGTATTATCATAATAAATATCTACACTCGATTGTTTTAAGTTTTCAATATTCTTACTAAAGCCTTGATGTATAACAACCCCTAACGGAAAATCTCCCTTTTTTATTCCGTCTAAAAGATTCTCTAGACAGTTTTCACTATCTAAGAATATTGGATTAAAATTATCAATCTCAAAGATAGCCTCTGACAAATCACCCATATCAGAATTACAAACTCCAAAATCAATTGAATAGTCCGAAGGCTGCAAAGCGAATAAAAATAAACTGGCAATAATCAAAGGTAACAAAATAAAAACTGCTAAATAGTTTTTTCGTTTATACAATAATAGAAAATCTTTTTTTAAATAACCATAAAATTTCAATGCACTTTTTGGAATTAGGTTTGTTATTTTCATTTTAATTTCTCGAAATATAATTTTTCTCCCCCAGATTTTTTCATTATAAATTTATTTTTTAATAATACTTTTTGTGAATTTAGATTATTTTTATTAGTATGGGCATATATTTTCTTTAATCCAATTTTATTAAATCCAAACAAAAGCATTTTCTTTAAAGCAATTGTTGCAATGCCCTTATTCCAATAATCTTTACCAATAAAATAACCAACTTCAGCAGATCCATTTTTTACATTAACAAAGGCAATCGTACCGACAGAGACCCCATTATAAAAAATAGCCCTTCTTTTAGGAGGAGATAATTTAAGATAATTTTTAATTTCTGTAAGAAGGTAAAAAATAAGGCTTCCTTCAAGTTTTGTAGAAACCTCTTTCTCTTCAGATAAAATTATCAAACGAGGTAAATATCTTATTTTTATTTTTTGTAATTCTACCCTTGCCATCTTATTCTTTCATGAATATTTCATCTAGATTGGGTTCTCTAAAACCAATCTCCTGAAACTTTAAATTTAATTTATTAAATAAACTCTCAACCAAGCCTTGCTGTTTCGGATAGTTAATTCCGAACATAATATACCTTTCATAAAAATCTAAAATTTCGATATTTTTATACGCACAGTATTTTTTTATCTTAAGAAAGCTTTCTTTTGATAAATATGTAAAACGATATTCACACAAGTAATGAATTCTCAATTTAGACTTTAATTTTTCTAAATTCCCAGAAAAGAAAATTTTTCCATTCTTCAAAATAACTATTCTATCCACTCTTTCTTGGATTTCGGTTAACAAATGGGAGGTTAGAACAATAGATTTACCTTTTTTCTTAAGTTTCTCTAAAAAATGCCACAAAAGTCTTCTATTCTTAAAATCAAGTCCAACAAAGGGCTCATCTAAAATTAAAAGATCAGGATTATGTAGTAAAGAAAGGATTATATTAAAACGCACCTTTTGACCACCAGAAAGTTCATTAGGTTTTTTATTCATCGATTCATCAAGCTTCAACATCTTCAAATATTCCTCAGACCTTTTAATAGAAATACTTTCTAAAACTCCTTGATTCAATCCAATAACTTTAATGTTATCTCTAAGACTTAAGTCAGAAATAAATGCATTCTCCTGGGGTACGAAACCGATCTTAGATTTCCTTAAAAATTTTGGCCTATTAAAAATTCTTATCTTCCCAGAATAATTTAAACTAATGATGCCTCCGATTAATTTTAAGAATGTTGATTTTCCAGAACCAGATTTTCCAATAATCGCAACTAATTCTCCTTTGTTTAGATCAAAATCAATATTTTTCAAAACTTCTTGCTCAGAGTATCCGAATCTAACTCCTCTTGTAGTTAACGGTTTTTTCTTCCTCTTTTTACCTCTTCTTAAAAACATAATAGCTAAAAGTGTTGAGAGGTTTTAAGGGTTTGTATAAATTTGTGCGTAAATACGATCTTAACCACACCCTTAAAAACCTCCACAAGTTAGTCTTACCATGTTACTTCGACCAATAAAAAGACTTCAATTAGGAAAGAACGGACTTAGCTCAGAGTTCATAGAACAAGTCAAAACAATATTCAAAAAAGAGAAATTTGTAAAGATTACAATTTTAAAAAGTGCCTGCAGGGATAAAAAAGAAGCAAAAGCAATTGCCTTAGAACTTTTAGAGGTTTTAGGTAAAAAATACGATTACAAACTAATAGGCTATGTAATAACAATAATGAAATTCAGAAAAAATCAGAGATAATTATTTCTTTAAACATTTCCCAAACTAAGAAAATTCTTCAGATT